>Ga0180007_10004052_pt1 | contig 15794 bp, 12 predicted proteins | sample MM_PC_MetaG_FD_121122 | JGI IMG/M metagenome (GOLD analysis project Ga0180007, IMG submission 121122) | Groundwater microbial communities from the Aspo Hard Rock Laboratory (HRL) deep subsurface site, Sweden - MM_PC_MetaG | ecosystem: Environmental > Aquatic > Deep subsurface > Groundwater... | reverse complement strand
TAGTCCTTCAGGACTTCGGGGGGGACGGGCTTGCCTTCGGAGAGAGCTTGTTTCACTATATCTCTTCTGCTACCTATTTCTTGAGAAATCCATTCTTTCGGTATTTTTTTAGAAGTTGCATAGCCTTCCGCATTTGTTTTTAAGTTTTCAGGAACATTTATTTTTAATATTCTCCCCCCATATTCATTCTGATGACTTATCGCTTCTGGGAGAGTTTCAAATAGAGATACTTTTTTACTATCCGTTTTTTTGAAAAAATCTTCGTTTCTCCATTCAGCCTTTTTCTTCGAACTGATTTCATCCGTAAGCAAACCCGATCTTGAGGCTTCATTAAACGAATAGATGTCGCTACCTTTTTTATATGTAGGTTCAACAACATGATAATATGTTCCCGGGGGAGATATTTTCTTTAAATTTCTTTGTTCTGTGGGTCCTCCTCCAATCAAATCTTTTCCATGAAGCTCATCATATCTTTTAGATACCTCATTTTCAATTTCAGCTTTTGTCATCTCCCACGGCTCTTTCGCCTTGGGGGTGGGTTCAGCAATCTCCGGGGTCTTCTGAATATCAATTATTTTACCAGACTGTCCAGAACCAACAACAGCTTTTCGTGCTGCTTCCGGCGATTTTGCTGTTACAGTTAAAACCTTTTCAACTGGTTCCGCTGATTTTCTGCCACCGATAGTAATTTGCTCCTGTACGGTAACTTCATACTGTCCTTTTCCTTTTGCAACGGGGGTGGGTTCCTGCGCTGCGATTTCCGGGGCTTTCTTGGCTTCCGTGACATCTGGTATGGGTTCGGTGATAATCGCTTCAGGGATGACCTCCTTGGCCTTCTTTTCGGGCCTTACGGCGTCAATCTCCCCCGGCTTCCGCCCGGTCTCAATGATATAATCCGCGTCCCTCGGGGTCATTAAAAAGATTTGGTCATAATCGTACCCCAAACCCTTCAGGGCATCGATATGATCAGGAGTTATGACGTCTGAAGTCTCTTTGCGGCGTTCGACCTGTCCTTCTGGCTCTTGAACCGGCTGACGTACCTCGCCGATGCCCGGGACTGCGACTGGTTGTAAAACTTCTTTTTCAGGGATTCCGGTAATTCCTGCCCTGGGTGCGACCTCTTCCACCGGGATACCCGCTTGTTGAATATCCTGTCCCGGTCGGCTTGATAAATCTGTGGCATCTGGTCCTCTCAATCCTAAAGTTTGTCTCGCAAGACGATTTCTGTCCGCTTCTTCCTCTGCCGGCAGGTAGGTTCGGTCGATGATTCTTTGGCGTTCAATGGCGGCCTTGGTGATTGCGTCGGGCTCCTGCTCAAACACAAGGGCAGAATCGGCGGCAGGGGTTCGAGATGGTTCACGTTCAAACACCTGTGCCGCCTGTTCTGCGGTATCCGGGCGGCCTATCGGCTGAAAGCGGCCACGCCCAAGGGATTGCTCCACCGGGGGTCTTACGGGGGCTTGTGGGGCTGCTGGCGTAACAGGGGTGCCTAATCCTGTGGTTGTCCGCGTAACGGGTGGCTTTTCGCTTCCCATAGCTGACCCGCCGAGGCCAGTTACAGCCGCGATAGGCGCGACGGTAATAGCATCCTTTAAAGATTCAACCAGGTCGTTTGTGATATCTGCCGGAAGTTCCTGCCCGGATAGGTATTTTCCAATATACTTTGAAAAAACCTCTGTCGGTTCTTCAAGCCCTTCGGTCAATCCTTCCCATCCGGCGGCACCAAGGCGGTTCATAACCTTACCCATAAAATTGGTTCCAGCCTTATTAAGCAGCTTTCCAACAGACAGGGCATTTAAAACACCGGCACCCAAGGCCATTGCCTCGCCGGACCTGGCCGCTTCTTCTTCGGTTCCGCCTTTTTCTAAAACAGCTTTATATGTTTGGGCTCCTTCGAGTCCGCCACCAGCTAAACCACCGGCGGCGTATTGGCCAAGTTTAATAAGCCGAGCTACAACCTGCGGTGTCCAGGCATAGGCTTTCCCGGCCACTTGGATTGCTTTTCCGGCACCCATGGCCGGGATCATCGATGCGGCCAGGGTCGGCACCATGTCGGCTACATTGTAAAGCCAGAATGACGAGTTCGCTAAAATCTCCGGGTTATCCCATACGTTTTTATTGGCTATGTCCGCTGGCGGTCCAAACTTTTCAGCCTTTTTACCCCAATACTCAGACGCAACCTTTCCGGCTTCGGCTATTGGTTCGCTTCCTACCCGTTTGCCGAGCCATTGGGTCCCGGTTCCGACTGATTCACCAAGTCCGATGGTCCCATGAGCAAGACCGCGGCCGAATGTTTCAAGCGGTCCGGGTTTTGGTTCTGCCACCACAGGAGCCCATTGATTCGTTTTTTCATCGAGAAAAAACCTTTCACCTGTCTGCGGATTTGTCGCAGTCTTTCTCTGCGGTGATGGCGCAGCAATTTCGACAACCGATTCTTCGCTATATGGAACCCATTTGTTACCGGAAAGCATAAATCTTTCGCCGGTAGTTGGATTTGTAGCTGTAGGCATTATCTAATCCCTGTCGTTAAGCCCCTGCGAGGATTTGGAGACCGTCCTACCGCTTGGGCCGTTTCAATCAGTTTTTCAACAGGCCACGCTGCAATATCGGCCGCCATGTATCCGGAATTTATTAAAAACTCCTTTGCTTGTTCTACCTGTTGAGCCATTTCTGCTTCAGATTGAGACAGTTCTCCGTATGGTTGTGGATCTTCCCAACTTCCAGAAGCCCCGAGTCCTTTTCTTTTCAACGCTGCTACCGGCGCTACCGGTTGAGTTCCACCCGCACTATCGGGGTCAACAAAGGCACCGTCGGGAGGCGGGGGCATTCCTGTAGGTGCGGCTCCCGGCTGTGCTGTTGGCTGTCCCGGCTGGCCTGCGCCCTGTCGACCGGTAAGACTCGTTGAACCACCCGGCATGTTGATTCGATTAATTCCCACAACCTGAAACATCGGCTCGTCGCCAGTAAACCATCCGGGACGATCTACGGCCTTGCCGGGCATGGCCTGAATTTCATAACCGAGTTGCTGCCCGAGAATTTGCGCCGCTTCAAGCTGCTGTTTTGTCACCTGCCCGGTCGGGTTTCCGTTCATGTCTAACTGCAATCCAAGTGAGCTGACTATCTTGTTTTTGGCCCACTCGTCTTGATATTCAGCCTCTCCCTTATTGAATTTGTCACCGCTGGCCCCTGCTCTTATCCTGGCGGCTTCAAGGGTCGTGCTTCGGGTTTCCTTTGCCCGTTTATCGGCTGCGTCCACTTCAAGTTGTTTCAGTCCCTTGGCATAACCATGCTTTGTCTCCATATCGGCTACCGCCTGCGCCCGTTTGGTCTGCGCAACGGCTTCATCGCGAACAATGCCAATCTCCTTATCAATCTGAGCAAGGTTATTCTTTTTCTCTCCAAAAGGATCATCAGGAAGTCCCTGGACAAACACTCTCCGTTTTTCAAGCGACTGAAGTTTCCATCCCGGGTTTTTCATCAAAGAGTCGTACTGTTTAATCTTCTGCTGAACCGCCGGAGCATCTGGATGATCCGGGCCTAAACTCGAAAGGCTCATTACCATCTCGTCCCTTGCGCTCCTTGCCATACGATACGGAGAAGCGTTCATTTGCATCCACTCTTGGAGTTTCGGAGATACCCGGTTCATTTCTTCGTTTGTCACGGCTGAACCATCTTTTTTGACAAAAGCGTCCTTGTCGGGGTCGTATTTTGTTCCTTCTCCGAACATATATTGACCGGCGTTTTGAATCCTTGGGGTTCCGTTTTTGTCGGCCGAAACCATTAATTCCATCGACCCCAGGCTGTTCATAAGGCTGCTGCCCTTAAACGGAGCGTTCCAATCGGCAATCTGCCTGTTGGTGTGTTCGGCCATGGACTTGTCTGCCAACAATGCTGGCATACTAAGCGCGTCTAACTTCGCCTGCCGTTCCATTCCCGCCTTTTTCAGCCCCAAGGTAGCAATGTCCATATAACTCTGGCCCTGGTCTCTGAATCCTCTGGCGGTCTGGTCGCCTATTCTAAATAATGCGTCTGATACCTGGCTCATTATACGATCCCCTTTTTAAAAAACGATAAAAGAGTAGTTTTAATTTGATAGATTTTTCTGCATATCGGAACCCCGACGGCTTCGACGAAAGCTCCGATTCTCGAATCCTTGTCTTCGGCCTTCATTAAAAAAGCCATGTGTTTCGCCCAGCACATTACAAGCGGATAGGCAAGCCATGTGGCTATTCGGTACTTCCGCATTAGTTTTGTGTAGGGAATGGCCCATGCCTGATAACCCTCGACCACTTCACGGTCCACCCTTGCGGCGTAGGCTTCGTCTGCTTCGTACCATGCCTTAGGAAGATAACCTTGGCGGTAGAGTTCGCTGCATAAAACCTTGTCGTCGCTGTCGGCAGGTGAAGTATCATCCCAGGCAGACGGTCCCCATCCAAAATCAGAATTATTGGGTCCTGGAAAATTCGCTTCCATGTCTTCTTGTGTTGCATCGGGGGCAGAATAAAGTCCGTCGTAACCACCTTGATCTTCAGGTATTGAGTATAAATCCCCACGGTCCGATGTAGCCGGACTCGCTATCGGAGCTGGTGCTGGCGCAGGTGCGGGAGCTGGCGATGGTCCCCACATGTCCGGTCCAAGCTCAGAAGGATCGGCCATTGTTTGACCACCTTGATCTTTCGGACCCGGAAAACTTTTTTCAATATCCTTCTGTGTAACTTCCCCAGGTATTGAGTATAAATCCCCACGGTCCGATGTAGCCGGACTCGCTATCGGAGCTGGTGCTGGCGCAGGTGCGGGCCCAGCAGGAGGACTCGCTATCGGAATTGGTGCCGGTGCTGGTGCCGGTGCGGGAGCGGACACGGGTTCGGGTGTCAACGGCCAACTCAGCCCGGGCGTTTCAAAACTAATAGAAGGAACTTCTTCGGTTTTGGGCGGTGCTTCTTTCGTAGCAAAATCCGGCAAGGCAAAACTTCCCCTTAGGATGTCTTTCGTTCCGATGTTTTCTTCTTTATTATATGCGTCATAAGCCTTACCTAACCCGTAACTGACAGCCCTTCCCCCCAGAATACTTAACCCCCCCGTTGGAACTGCAAACGCTCCGCCAATAATATCGGGAACTGCGGTAATAACGTTCCTAACAATGCTTTCTTTTGGCTTTCCTGTGGCGTAGTCATACACTCCTTTTCCTATCGCCATCCCTGCCCCTGCCCCTGCAAAAGATTTTGTCAGGCTGCCAAGCCCAAAATATCCGCCTAAACCCGCCGCGCCCCGTCCAATCGAATTAAGGGCGTTATCTCCTGAGGACATAGATAGGTCAGGAACATCAAACAGCTCAGAAGGATCGGCCATTGTTTGACCAAATTGTTCCGGCGATGGTCCCCACATGTCCGGTCCAAGCTCAGAAGGATCGGCCATTGTTTGACCAAATTGTTCCGGCGATGGTCCCCACATGTCCGGTCCAACGTTAAGTCCTGAAGGAATGTCGGCAGGGCCGGATGGTTCGTCTCCCCAATCATTATCGGTGTCGAAGGTCGGTACTGGTGCTGGCGCTGGCTCTATCGACGGTGCTGGCTCTATCGACGGTGCTGGCTCTATCGACGGTGCTGGCGCTGGCTCGTAGGCCGGTACAGGCGGGCCTGGCTCAATCGGGTCTGTCAGGCCCAAGCTCCACCGTCTTTCTGCTGCCGGGGCTACGTTGACACCTGTTCGCGCAAATCGTCCTAATAGTGCGGACCTCTGCGGGTTATATTGCAAGTTAATTGGCATTATTATGTCCATCCTTTCGTGAAATAGCCGGTGGCGCCGCCCAATAGACCGGCAAAAATATTGCTGTAAATATCACCGCCGCCGATAAACCTGTCTGTAAGGCCTCCTCCAAGGGCTCCACCAACGACCCTTTGTTCTGCTTTTCCGCCAATACCGATCGCGTTTCCAAGGGCTTCGCCTGCTTCGGCTCCAACAAATCCGCCGCCGAGCCCTGACGCCCAGGTGGATCCGCTGGTTGCCGGGGCTTTCCATGTGTCAAGACTGGATGCCTTATCCCAAAAACCCGGGGCCGCTGTGGGAGTAGAAGCCTCAAAAACACCGGCTGCGTTTGGTTTCATATCCACAACGCCAGGTGCAACATCGTAGTCGCCCCCAACCGAGGGTACGTTTCCAGTTGGCGCTCCGAGTGTTGTTTTAGATACGGCCCCCGGAATAACTTTTGCGCCCCCGTCATCTCCCTCGATCATGTCCTTGAGAAGGCTTTTGTTTTCCTTGTTTCGCATCGACCCCAGCCATAAGTTACTTCCAAGCCCTACCACTCCAAGGGCGTTTACTTTTTTGGCTTGAGCTTCCCGTGAGGCAAGGTTTTTATTGGCAAACGCCTGGTTTGCTTCAAATTCTCTTAACCCTTGTACCTGGTTTGCTGCGAACTCGCTTCGCCTTTGTGCAAGATCCTGCTCGGCTGTTAATTTATTCTGTCCGAACTGCTCCTGTTCAAGAGCAAACCGGTTGCCCTCAAGGGCAAGCCTGTCTTTTTCGAGCTGGGTCATTTCGGCCTGATGGGTGTCGGCTGCTTTCTGACGGTAGATCCCGGCGAGATACGGAGTTCTTGCGTTGATTTCATCGACGTAGGGCGATATCCGCCTTCGTCCGGTGACTGCTGAAAATTGACTTGCCATTAGCTTTTTCCTTTTTTAACCAAGTCCAGATGTATAGTATCCGCCAAGGGATCGATATTTTTTAGCAAGGGCCGCTTTGTTTTTCATGTCCTGATACCCTTGGACGATATTAAGCGCAGCTCCACCAGCGCCCAGGATTTCAGCCGACGTACTGTCCCGGCCTTCGCTATCAAGCTGCCTTTGTCGAAGACCCAGGCCAGCAGCGTACTGCCTTTCTCGAAAGGCCAAATCTAACGCTCGCTGTTCAGATGAAAGAGCCCGGCTTCTCTGCCCAATATCGAAGTTTGCCGCATTGATGTCTTTAGCAAGTGACAACCTGGATTTTCCCATCTCAAGGTTTTGCTTTCCCGATTCAAGGTTTTGCTTGCGGCCTAATTCCGTTGCTGCGTCCCTCATTCCGGCCAGCCTTTTCCGCATGTTCTCATCGGCAAACTGAGCGTGTAAAAGACCGGCATCGAATATGGCCTTTTGAGAAGGGTTCATTCGGGACATCTTCTGTAATGCCTTCATGTACCTGGGAGATTGTTCGAGGTTCATTCTTGGCTCCTTGGGTCTATATAGTCTGTTGGGAGTACGCCTGCGTCTTTTAGGTTTTTAATCGCCATCGACCTTATTTCCAATTGAATTTTTTGCTCCTGTATCTGCGATACCGATGGGGGTCTACTGTTTAAAATGGCATCAAATTCCGAATCGCTGATGAACTTGGCTTCAATATCGCCCGGGCTGTACCCTTGCCGGGCAGCGTTATCAATCAGTGTTTGCAGGTTTTGCTTCCGATATTCTACGGTTGCAGCTTTAATTTCTGCCGGTGTCCATTTCGGATTAATAGGCGGGACTTCGCCGCCGCTTTGGGATTCGATCAGTTTCCCGGTTGCCGTTTCAACACATACCCGCATGCCAGCAAGGGCAGAACCGGTCAGGGTTAAAACCAAAATCAAAACAAGCCATATTTTTTTCATAAATCCTCCTTATCTAAATGCAATATAAAACAATGTCGCCGTCCCTGCTGCCGTTGCTCCTAGCCGTATCCAAGATAGCGTAAACCCATCAGCATCATAGGTTGACATGGTTGCAGCTTGATACTTCGTCGCAGCATCTTCTTTCAATAGGATGCTCATAGCTGGAGCAACCGCAAACTGATCGGCAACGCCATTCTGGGCTATCGCATAGTTCCTCGTGGACATAGATGCGCCAAAAATTGAGGCTATTAAACCCCCATTAATACCACCAAAGAACAATACCATTGACGGCTTAAACCCTACACCTGTGATTGCGGCAGTACCCGTAGCAGCATCCATTTCACGGGTGAACGTGCCGGTCATATGCCCAATCGCCCATTCCGGCGCAGTTCCGGCGGCGTTCACAAATGCTTTATAATTGGCAGCTCCGATAGCAAGAGAGGAAAGTGTATTAGCAGCGGAGGCATATGGAACATCGCCCTCTGTAAGCGAGGACAGCCCAAAAATAGCGTGTGCGCTTAGTTTAATCCATCGCTTGTCACCAGCATCGGTGTCGGGAGAGATAACGTTCGGGGAAGACTCTGCCGCTGCTGAATCGACATCAAGATTGTAAAAATAAAATTGCGTAGCTGTTAGGACAAACGCTTTATCTCCGTCTGCGAGCGAGGCGCCGTTGATTGCGTCCAAACACCCCGCCGTTCCGCCGGTGAGCGCGGTGGCTCCGTACCCGTTTGCTGCATAGCCTGAAGGAATAAGAGGCGGGGCTGCGGTAAAAGAAAGTAGAGCAACAAAAAATAATATACTTGCAATGAATCTTTTCATAATCAGTAATCCTTTCTTTCAACTTGATATTCAATTCCCCATCCGATAGGTAAAAACCCGGCGGTGGAGTCGGTTGTCGTGACTTCAAATCCAAAAGCGTGTGACCATGCGGTCAAACTTACCGGATCTGTAACCCTGGCAAGGCGATTCATGCCTACGTCTAAGTGTAGGTTTAACGTGGCAATCTCTGCCGATGTCCAAATAAAGCCGGTGGTGTCGGTCCATATAAAACCAGACCAGCTTGCCCATGTAAAATCAGACCCCTCCGCCATATTGGTGTCTTTGTAATAAATAATTCTAAGGGTATGATCTTCAGTGATTCTCTTTGCTAAGACTTTAACCCTTCTGATTTTGGTAATGTCCCAAATGGACTCCGTGGGCCAAAAATCACCCGTTCGGACTCTTTGGGTGATCCCTGATCCGTCCCATGATGTGCCGTTTTCGAGCCGCATCACATACCCGGTGTCAATCCCGGCATAGATGTACTTGGTTCCGTCCGTATCTTCGACCTGCCAGGCGCATTGAACTCTTTCGGCCTGGCCGGTGTCTTTCTGAAACCATCTTTTTCTTACAAGATCGTATACGACCCATACGTTATTTGTGGTCTGAGAAACCCCTGATGGCAGCAGAAGGTTGTATTCTTTATAAGTGGGATCGTACCAACCCCTTGCGTTTTCAATCGCTTCAAAATTGACACACTTGGCATTTTTGGGGTTAAAGTAGTTCCCTATGCCTTCAAGCGGTTTTAAAACCGCACCGTCGAACATATAAGGCCCGGCATAACTGACCCAAATAACCCCGTTTCGCTCAACGTCCTTGGCAAGTTCAAAGGCGACTTCAACCGATGCCACGGTTAAGGGCGCCGGGGTTCCGATGTTTTTTGAAATCGGGAATATCTGAAAGTTCTCCGGGCCATCCCCGGAAAGAATGTATGTTTCGGTCTTTTTAAGACCTACCCAAATCACATAAAGGTTCGACCCGTACCGGTTAAACAGTTCAGCGCCCGCCACAAGGGGAGTCGATGAAGACCCGAAATAAAGGCTTTGGTATCCCTGCATGGAAGATTCGGCGCCGTTCCAAACGTCAGGAGCGTCGGTCAGGGTGTAATCGACTCGGTTTCCCTCTTTGCCTGCTGAATATCCGACCCCTAAGAGTCTATTTTTATAATTTGAAAAAAAACTATACGGCGGAATGGTGTTTTGCGCCGGAATACCGGTTACTCTGTCAACCAGAAGTTCGCGGGTCGCGTCTGCGTGGACTCCGGTGAGCGTTGCGCTCCACATTATCTTATAGGCATACCCAGTTTTGCCAAAAACGGTGGTCTTGTGTTCTAATGTCTTTGTCGGTGGATTCCATGACATTATCCCGGTTTGACCTAAAGAATCACCTGCGGGATTCTGAGTCTTGTCTGTAACCGTTCCCACCGTGGCGTAGGCGCTGCCGTTCCAATAATAGATTGTTGGGGTAGCGGCGTTTTTCTGAATATACCGGGCCAGCATTTCAAATCTAATGGCGGCCTGTCTCTCGTCGAACATTGCGATGACATAATCAGTAGCCAGGCATCCGTCTAATTCTGCCCCTATCGGTGTGTTAATATCCGAAGATTCGTTGACTTCAAGGGTGTAGTCTTCAAATTCCCCGCCAAAGGAAAATTGAAAAGCGATCGGTTGTCTTGGTACTCCGTCCCACACATCCACCATTGCCTGCCAGGGAGCGTCAACTGACACATGATAAATACTTGCGGTTCCGGCTGACAGTTCAAAATAATAGGCGTAAAGATATAATCCCTGATAATGATAGGGTTTTGCGTCCGCAACGGTCGAGGTAAACGAATATGTTCCCGTTTGAGCAAGAGAAACGGTTGCCGGTCTTGTTCCGTCAGATCCGCCAGAAACCGCTGTCCAAGCGCCGTTCCAGTACTTTACGGTAAAGGTACTGGCTGAAGCGTTGACGGTCTTGACGTAAAGTTTTACGCCCTTTAGCGGTCTGGTAGAGAAAACGACAAACGAGGGCTGTCCGGCGGCTACGTCAAGATTAAAATAGTTTCCTGTATCACTCAGGCTGTTGCTAGCCGCTTCTGTCCGATCTACCGGGTTTTCAAGACCGTCAAATCCATCGTCATCAACGGTGAAAAGTCCGTTTATCCGCGTTTCCGTCCCGGCCCAAATGTACGACTCAACCCCGTTGGCATAGGCGGCGTTCCCGCCGGGAGCCGTGGCAAACCGTCCAAGTCCTGCCCCGGTCGCATCGGTATGAAGTGCGGTTCCGACAAAATCACCCGCGTCTGGTATGGCGGTGGTGTTGTAAAAAACCTGCGAAGTGGTCAGCGCGGAGTTTTCAGCCTGAACCAGAGAATAACTCTTGGTTGTCCAATCGGTTATGAGCTGGTGGCCGTTTCTTATTTTGGTATAAGTGGAAAGCGCGGTGGTGTTGATCTTTGAATAACCCCGCACCCCTTCAATCGATCCGTCCACATACCGCATGTTTAATAGGGTCTTAAAACTCCGGGGGCCTATCTTGGCGGGGTCGGTGTCCGGCTTCCATTCTCCATCAAAGGGATATTGAAGGTACTTAAACGGTTCATCCTGTGCGGTCTGCTGTTGAGAAGACGCCGGCAGGCATAGGGATAAAATTAAAAATATGACAAGAAAAAGTTTTTTCATTTCGTTACATTCGTCTCCGGTTCTTTCTGTTGATCAACAAAGTCCTGTCTATAACGGTCGAGTTCAGCGTAATACGCGGCCATCAACTGCCCGGCCTTGGCAAACTGCCTTTCTTTTAAAAGGCCCTGTGAAGCGATATAAAGAGTAAGGGCTTGATCGTATATTGCCGGAACAACGACTGCGGACGCTGCTGTTACCGCTGAAGGGCGCGACACATAATAAACACTAACCGTTTCCGTTGTTCGTGCGGACAATGCCGGAAATATACCTACTTTACCTGCCCATTCATACCAATATGTTGGTACTCCGGGACTAAGGCGACCAACTGATTGAGGGTTCTTGTGGATAAGTCCTATAGGATCACCGCTTGCGTTGTTATATATTACAGTTGTTATGTCTATATAATCAGGAGTTACCGTATATTCTGTTGTGTCAGAGACAAGATCAATGCTTGCCGAACTTTCAAGAGCGCGGGTTCTGGAAACAATATCCAGCGTTCCCTTATTCAGATAAACCAGAAGTTCGGCGTCGCTCCAATAATCTGCGGTAGCTTCTCCCAGGTAATATCTCGCATTGGTTATGATCGTGCTGGCAAGGGTCGAAGATGTCTGCTGACTCCCAGCGAATACTAAAGAACAAACCACCACCATTAATAGTGATACCCATAAATATTTCTTTTTCATTTTCATTCTTCCCGTAGTTCCCTCGCTGTGTTTACAAAGTCTCGTCGATATCTGTCTAGTTCGGCAAAATATTCAGCCATAAATTTTACAGATTCTTCGGTTCGTCTTTGTTTTAAAAATGCCTGCCCAACCACATATAGAGTTAATGCACGATCATAGACAGCGGGAACAAGAACCGGCGACGCGGCGCTTACCGCTGTAGGCCTGTCAACAAAGTAAACCGTGACGGTCGGCGCGGAATTGGTATATACTACGGTCGAATTGGCGGCGACAAGAGATGTGGTTCCGAAAGTGAAAGCTCCATCACTTTTTGTAGCTGTCACATATCCTAATCGAATATGCCCTTTTGCAACCTGGGGAAGCCCGGCAACGGCAAGGGCGGCCGTGGTGTGTCCGGTCGAGTTCAAATATGCCTCTGTTGCGTCAATCGTTCCGTCACTTCCTATGTCAAGAGCAACCGCGCCGTATGTTCCTGTCGGGACAACATCGTTTCCGGGTGCCGTTCCCGCTGCAACCGCCACTTTTGAATAAGTCGTTCCACTTATGATATAACTAAAGGCAATCGTTGATACCGCTGATGCTGTCGATCCGATAGCAAGTCCAGCGTTTGTAATAAGCGGCAGTGCCGGAAAAATACCCGCCTTTCCGTTCCATTCGTACCACCAAGTAGGAACGTTATCGGTTGAGTGTCCGATTGATTGAGGGTTTTTCCTTACAAGTCCCTTTTTTTCACCGTTGGCATCGTTATAAACGACTGTCGAAATATCGATATATGGACCGGTTATTGAATACTCAACCGTGTTCGGGACAAGCGTCACCGCCTCGCTGCTTTCAAGACATCGCGTACGGCCGACAATATCCATGGTTCCATGGTTGACCCATACCAATAATTCGGCGTCAGCCCAAAATGAAGCTGTAGCCTCGTTTAAATAATACCGGGCACTGGTGATGATCGTGCTTGCCAAGGTAGCGGATGTCTGCTGGCTTCCGGCGAACACAACTGCGGTAACCAGTATCAAAGCAAGGGCAATTAATAGATATTTTTTCATGCGGTCATTCCTTGTGACATATAAGCCTTACCGCTTGACAGTTTTCGGCTGTATTCGAGCAGTTTAATCTCGTCTTCAGCGGCCTTCATTATCCAGTAGTTTGCGTTTAGGATTTCGATCTTGGTGTTAGATCCCCCATCCTTTGTCGACCTGCGCTGTTTTTCCGAGTGCATAGCAAGGTTTGAAAGGGCCCGATGCCAGATAAAATCGTGAACTAATGCGGGGCAAGGCGGATAAACACTATCTGAAAACGAAACCAGGTCAGGGTATTCTTTCTCGATGGATACCCTGATGTTGTAGCGTGTAGACGGAAAGTTGTACCAAAACAGAAGATGCTCCGGGGACTCAAACGATCCATAGGCGTACTGTTGATATCGCCATTTCTTCGGTCTGGACCCGGCTTGGCTTACCAGCTGGGCTGGTGCTTCGGTGATGGGGTCTGACGGGTTCTGGTCGAACTGAACATCATAAACCCTTTTGATATCCCAATCGTAGTTGTCATCGGAAGAAGGCTCGATAGTAGACGCCGGCAGCACGATCCCTGCGTGATAAATCGTTCCGCCGGATGAATAATCCTCATAAGCGGCCGTGTTGATAGCGGTCTGGCCGTCCAGGGTTTTCAGGGTGATGGTAGTCGCGCTGGCCCTGACCGCCCGAAAAAGCCTGTCGTTTAAACGAGTCATTCCCGCTATTCCGGTGATGAAAACAATATCATCGGTCTGGAATCCATGATCGCTCGTAAGGTCGGGGTCCACTGAATCAGCGGTAATAACCCCAGGATTGGCTGCGGTTATGGCGGAGATCGACGCATAATACCGTGTAAAAATCTCGTCATAAACCTCTCTGTTCCAGGCAAGCGGCTCAGACCCAAGATCGGATATTTCACGAAAAGCAGTTATAAGTGAATTTTGAATTAATTCATCTCTATCCGTCTGTGATGGGTCCGTAAGTATATATCGCTTGCACCTTTCCATCAGGTGTAAGTTTGATATTTTTGACATTATTAACCTTCATCCCTGGTCCTTTTGTCTCTCATGATTCGATCACCGGAAGCCTTTTGCGCTAAAAATTCTTCCATAGCGGCCTCTCGTAAAACGGTGTAGGGATATTTCTGAATGACTCCGATTTTCTTTCGTCCGTCTTTTGGGGTCTGAATGAAATTATCCTGGGTTGCGTTGTCGGCCACTTCAAGATAAAACCCCGGAAGAACAACCTCGATCATTCTTTTCATGATCAAGCATTGCCCTTCCCACATCAGTTGAACATCAATCGGGTCGTTCAGGTTTCCAGCGGGAGCGAAAATAACCTCCCAATACCCCTCGACTTTAAGATCAAAAGAGCCTTTAATTTCTCCGTGATCGTTTGCTTTCCCGGCGGCAATGATCTTATCGGTGTCCTCTTCCCCGAAAATCTCCTTTAACCTGTCAACGGTAAGATTTTGGAATATCGGCCTGACTGCGCCGGTATCCTTCACCTTGCCCTTAAGGCTGTATAAATCTCTGATTCTCTTAGCAACTTTCCGCCGTATTTTTTGCCATTGGATTTCACTAAACACCACGTTTGCCCGGTATTTTCTTGACCGGGGATCGCTTCGTTCCGTGTTGTTTCGTCCAAACGCGGCAGTCGGGGGAGCAACGGTGGTCACCGGCTGATAGTAACTATTTCCGGTGACCTTGATCCATTGTTTATCAAAAGCGTCTTTTACAACCAAGGACGCCTCACTAATTCTGTCACGATGTTTTTTTTCGTAATCGCGCAGAACAGACTCCGTTGCCATTTTCTTGAAATCGTCCATCATTTTTTCTTCCTGCTGCTCTAGGCTGTCTTTTAGTGCCATTTTAAATGTTCTCCTTTAAAGGGTTGGGCCTTCTTGAGACTCTTAAAAACCTGCTCATCCCGGGCAAAGCGCTGTAAAACAATGATGCTCGGCGTTGACGTTGATCGGTGTGATCATATTCAATTTGATTCCCGGTTTTGTTACCTTACCAACCGCTGTCGGTTTGTAACCGTACTGCCCGCCGATAAAATCCACTCTGCCGGAAGGCACCGCCCAAGACAGCGTAACCGCATCGGCAACACTTCCCGCTGCTGCGGCACAAGCCTGAATCCATGCTCGGTAGGTGTGCTTGTTGTTGGTATCCACGATACGGATTTCACTACCCGGTCCGATATAGGTTCCGACAACATCGTCATCAAAATGGCCGGTCGGGGTCGCAGCGGTATCCAGCGTCCATTTTGTGATGCCGGTGTTTTCTGCATCCCCTGAAATCCCAGCCGCTGCATCGGTAAACGCCTTATAATCCTTGTCGTCTCTTTCGATGTAAATACCACCGCCATAGGTCGTGTCGCTCTGCATGGCGGAAGTAAGCAAATCCCCGCCGTAATACGGAGAGATACCTGCGCCGAATACGTTGTCGGCAAACGCCCCGCCGTCACCGGTCTTCAAAATACCCTCGGTCGTCAGAATATCGACCGCCATGCCACGTTCCCAAATAAGTTCGTCGGGAGTAGCCCCGCCCAGGTTCCAGATACGGATTTGATACGGAATGCTGCCCAGCTGAAGATAAAGGGCCGCGCCTGTTCCTTCAAAATGTCCTTGAATTACTTGCATTTTCGTTTCTCCTTTAGTTGTTAAAGTGTGCTTCTTAGTTTAAAGGGTTAATAATTTACAGTTGGCTCAGTCGATCTTTAAGCTCTTTGGTTTCTGCCTCTAATTCTTTGATCCTGTTTTGTTAATTTATCTAATTAAATCAACCATTAAGACGGTGTAGCAGTTGCAGCTACTTCATACCTGGCCACCCATGCGCTGTTCAAAATTACGCTGGTGAAGTAAATCTTCCAGCTGACAAACCCGCGCTGGGCCAGCTCATCACCGACAACCGGCTTCGGATACACAACCGCCGGCTTTACAGCGTCCACGCCCTGCAACCGGACCACGCCATAAGAGTCTTTT
>Ga0180007_10004051_pt1 | contig 15795 bp, 22 predicted proteins | sample MM_PC_MetaG_FD_121122 | JGI IMG/M metagenome (GOLD analysis project Ga0180007, IMG submission 121122) | Groundwater microbial communities from the Aspo Hard Rock Laboratory (HRL) deep subsurface site, Sweden - MM_PC_MetaG | ecosystem: Environmental > Aquatic > Deep subsurface > Groundwater... | reverse complement strand
GGCTATTTAAACTCCAGGTCTTAGATTTTGTATAGGGCTACTCAGGTCTCATGTTCCCTATTCTATCGTATAGGAAATTGGAAATATAAAAAAATATTATAGTATTATCAATGACTTAGTATACTACTATAAAATAATACTTGACTTTTTGTTAAAAATGTGCTATACTATATAAAAATCATAGATAGAAGGAGACGGTAAAATGAAACTAAAAGAATATATTGAGAAGTTAAATAAGCTAGATCCAGATTTAGATGTTGTCTTTGTATATTATGATGATGTAAATATGACAAGTTTAGATATACCAGAGCCGAAAGTAGGATTCTTTAAGAAAAAAGATGAGCATTTTGGCGTATTTTGTAGTACAGGAAGTAATTGTGTGCGTATTAATTAGAAAAAGAAGGGCTATGTTAGAGCAGCAACAAGCAGCAAAGAAATCATCTGGTTGGGACGATCTTAGTACGGAAGAAAAGATTGAGCGTATGAGAGATCTCTCCAGACAAGTACAGATTCTTGAGCGTCATTATCATGTTGAGGGTGAAGTTGTAATAAAGCTCTGTGATGCAAGTTATATAAATTCAGCTAAGTCAGAATCAGGTAGACCGGGATTCGTTTACTTTTAGGGGGTAAAATTTTTAGTATTAGTGATTATTTATAGATTGGGCTGATGGTAATATATTACTGATTAAAACGATAAATTGGGGTTAATGGGCAACAAATGTCTTAATAGGAGATAGTAAATGAATAGTTATGGGAAAGAATTAATACTGGATTTACATGAGTGCGATTCTACAAAATTTACAAGATATTACATCAAAAAATATTTTATCCAATTATGTGATTTAATTGAAATGGAACGATGTGATTTATATTTTTGGGACTATAAAGGATATTTAGAGGAGTATGATAAAGCACCTGATCATCTTAAAGGAACTTCTGCAGTTCAGTTTATATCCACCAGTAATATCGTAGTTCATACATTAGATATTTTAGGTAAGGTGTTTATTAATATATTTAGTTGTAAGGACTTTTCAGAAGAGGATGCTGCTGATTTCAGTGCTAAAATCTTTGGTGGTACTATTGCCAACAAAGTAGTACTTAAAAGACTATGAATGGGATCTTTATAATTCCTACAGGGATCGGTTGTAAGATTGGTGGGCATGCTGGGGATGCTACCCCATACGCTAAGCTGGTTGCCTCAGTTTGTGACAAGCTGATTATCCACCCCAATGTGGTAAATGCTTCTGATATCAACGAGATGACTACTAATATGCTGTATGTGGAAGGCAGTATGATAGATAGGTTTCTTAGTGGTGATATTACTTTAAGAGAAGTAAAAAGCAATAGGATATTGCTTGTTGGTAATCCACCGCTGTCAAGTGTTACTATAAACGCAGCTAATGCAGCTAGGCACACTATCGGCTGCGAGATAGAGGTGTTAGAGTTGAAAGTTCCTCTAAGAATGATAGCTAAGAAGATAGAAAATGGTGTAGCAAGCGGGGATGTGCTTGGTTGGAAAGATCTGGTTGCTCAGGTTTGGGGTATGCAGTTTGATGCATTAGCTATTCACACACCGATAGAGTGTGATAGAGATATAGCTCTTGATTACTACAGGAATGGTGGTGTGAATCCGTGGGGTGGTGTTGAGTCGCTTGCTTCAAGACTTATTGCAACTGAGATTAACAAGCCGGTTGCTCATGCGCCACTGGAATCTGTGACACCGGAAGATGAAGAACTTTATTATATATTTGAAGAAGTGGTGGTTCCTCAGATTGCAGCAGAAGCAATATCCAATAGCTATCTTCATTGTGTGTTAAAAGGATTACATAAAGCCCCAAGGATTGGGTGTGGGTTGTCAGTTCGTGATGTTGATTTTCTTATCAGTCCGATGAATTGCTTTGGCCCAGCTCATAGAGAATGCTATAATTTTGATATACCTATTATACAGGTGGAAGAAAATACCACTTGTCTCAATAAGTCTATTGACAAGGCTATAACAGTGAGGAATTATCTGGAGGCTGTAGGTTGTATAGTAGCTATGAAAGAAGGGATAAAAATTAGGGAGGAGTAAATGAAAGAACAGAATAAATATGAATCTTTAGCTAAAGAAGGAATAGGATATAAGTTATTTTCTGTAAGTGCTGATAAAGACTCGTTGAGATTTGCATCTCTGCAGTACGGTATTCGGTATTACAATTATAGTAAGGATGGATATGTAGTTTTTACGAACACTGATGCAATGGGTGGATTTATGAATATGGAAGTATTCTGTTTTTGGTTAACAAAAGAGGAGGCTATTAGTGCATTAGTAGCGTGGGTATCTTTTAGAGGATTTAATAACGAAGTAGTTGTTAAAAAAATACAATATAGACGTGGGATGGGATCAACTATTACAAGTAATTTTGATGAAACTCCTAGAAGAGTTGGTTTATGTAAAGAGTTTAAGATTATAAAAGAGGAAGAAGAGTAATGGAAGATTATTTTGAGATAGATAAAGAAAAGCTTTTTAAGTGGTTTGAGGAAGACTTGACAAGATTAGAGGGTATTATCTTAGTTCCTATGGATAATTCTACCGAAAAGCCTAATATAATAAAAAAAGAGAATAGGAGAGTGAATGAGAATACCGAAGAAGATTAAAGTTGGACCTATGAGGTATAAGGTATTATATCCTCATACATTTATTGAAGATTCAAGTTATTTTGGTTTACATGATGGGTGCTCTTCTATTATAAAGATTTCTGATACTGAAAATGATACGATACGCAACCCATTGTGTATTGTAGAGACTTTACTACATGAGTGTATCCATGCAATAGATTTTGTATTTGTGGGACAGAAGTTGGAAGAGAAAACAGTTGAGAAGTTTTCTGAGCACTTACTTCAGGTGTTTGTTGATAATGATATAAACTTGTATGATAATGATATTATGCCTGAGACTGTTATAGTTAGTGGATTTACCTATAAAGTTATATTTCCACATACATTTGTTGATACCGCAGATGATATCGCTTCTTCTATCAATAGACCAAAACTAAAGTTTTATATCAGTGGTGAAGAGAACGGAGAGATACACAGTAATATGTTTATAAAAATGAATCTATTTTATATGATTCTTTGTTCTATATTAAGACTAAATTGTTTTAATGGCGGGGAGATAGATTTTGATTTGAAAACCTTATCTGTAGGATTGCTTCAAGTGTTTGTAGAAAATAAACTAACGGAGTTGATAAAAGATGCAAAGAAAGAAAACATGGGATAATATGACTCCTAAGGAAAGAGATAAATATATTAACCAAGACCAGGTTAAGTTGGGAGAGTTTATTCCTAGTACGCCTGTTTCAGATCCGTGGATTCCTACTGGCTGGTGTATGAGGCAGATGTATATGGATGATGGGGAGTACACAGAGATTGATCCTGAACAGGTAATAAAAATTATCTTAGAGCTACATGAAGATGGGATGAAAGCTGAAGAGATAGCGTATCATATTCCTTATACTAAGTGGTCTATACATAGGATTATAAGGAAGTACACCAAATTGCCCCAAAATAGTACCTAAATCCTCGTAATAATTCAATAAGTTAAAATATTCAGTCATAAGTAGAGAGTTTACAATAATTTAGGAAGGAGAGGTGTTTCTTTTGCCTGCTGGTAATATCAGTTCAGTAGAAAGATTTAAAAGATTACATGAAATTAAGAACTACGCTGAGGATGGAAAGACTGATAATGAGATAGCTAAGTTAACTGGCATATCTATTATGGCAGTTAAGAGAAATAAGAAATACCTAGAAGAACTTTCAGTAGCTGACTTAACTTCTAAGGAGATTGGTGAAAAACGAAGTGAGATATATCTTGAACTCGTTGAAGCAACCGATGAAGCTAAGTTAATGTTTGAGAAATACAAATTATCAAATGAGCCCGCTCACGCTAAGAAGTTTTTTTCAGGTTGGTTGGAAGCTTTGCAGATGAGAGCTAGATTGTTTGGTCTTGATAGCATTAAAGCAGAAAGTTATCTACAAATAAATCAACAGTTTAACACTCCTGTTGTTCCAGATAAGGTAGATTTTGCCGTGGGGGAAAGAATCGCTAAACTTCTGAAAGACAGCCATGAGAATAAGGTTAGACAAACTTACGATGCCAAAGTTTAAAACTATAGAAGATGTACGAGAAGAAAGAGAAAAAGTAGCATCTGACGAAGATACATTACCTAATTATCTTATAGATTATTTTGACGACAAAGAGTTATCACAAATAAAAGGTGAATTTATAACAGAAAAAAGACGTGCTAGACAGGATTTTACTATACAAGAAAGAATTACATACCTCGAAGATAGAGATAAATTATTCTGGTCAAAAAATAAAGGTGAAATAGTAAAGAGAAAAAAGAGATTAGGAACACATTTAGAATCAATATATGAAGAACCGGAAAGAGCAAAAGAAAGAGTAGATGAAGAAAGAGACCTAACAGAAATAGAAACAAAAGCACTTATATCTATATGTGAAAAAGACTTATATCTATTTGCAATTCGTTATTTCCCCCACTACCTTAAATTACCAAGCAGCGAACTCCATCGCTATCTATACGGATTATTATCCAGACAAATAAGCAAAAAGAATAGAAGTAAGGGGTTTAAACACGCTGTAGCAGCGCCCCGTGTGAATTCGAAATCGACAATAATATCAGCTATCTTACCACTATGGTGTGTTTTCTACAATAAAAAAAAGTTTATTATAATAATATCAGATACTATAGGACAAGCAGAAGATTTTCTATCAGATATAAAAAGAGAACTTGAGTTTAATGTTAAGTTGATACAGGATTTTCCAACAGTATGTGGAAAAGGTATTACTTGGAGACAGGATGAGATAATAACTAAGAACGATGTTAAGATATTAGCATTAGGTACTGGAAGTAAGATACGTGGTAGAAGATTTGGTATCGATAGGCCAAGTCTTATAATTGGAGATGACCTCGAATCCTCAGAGATGGTTCGTTCACCATCTACTAGAGAGTTTATACGAAATGAATGGTTTAATAAAGATGTTTTGTTTGCTGGTGGTGAGGAAGGTGCCCCAACAGACTTTTTAGTAGTTGGAACTATTTTAGGTAAAGACTCACTATTAAACGCTCTATTAGATCCGAAAGAATATCCAGATTGGCAAAGTAGAAAGTTCTCTGCTGTTCACAGCTTCTCAGATTCAGAATTATGGTCAGAGTGGAGAAAAATATATACTGATATATTTGATCTAGATAGAGAAGTAAATGCAAAGCAGTTTTTCGAAGATCATAAAGAAGAAATGCTTGAGGGAACGGAAGTACTATGGCCTGAAGGTGATCCATACTATAGCTTAATGGTTGTTAAGTTAAGTGATCCTAGTGGATTTTTTTCGGAGAAACAAAATGATCCTATAGATCCAACTAAGATATATGTCACCAGAGAAACTATAACTCTTAAACATTTTAATACAGATAGAGAAATACAGAACGTATTAAATGATAGACGGACAGTATATTATGGTGCACTTGATCCAAGCTTAGGTAAAAAAAGTACAAAAGGTGATTATAGTTGTATAGTTACATTAGCAAGAGATCATAAGACAGGATGTTTATTAGTAGTAGATATAGATTTAAAAAGAAGATCAGTAGACGACCAGATAAGTGCTATACTTAAAAATCATTATAAATATAACTATAAAATGTTTAGTATAGAGACAAATGCTTTTCAATATGTGGTAGCAGATAATCTAAGAAAAATATCTAAGAAAGAGGGCGACTATGTTCCTATAAAGGAAACTAACGTACATACAGATAAGAAATTAAGATTTGAGGGAGTAGTCCCATTAATTCTTGATGGAACTATTATATTTGATGCCCATAAAGATAAAAGAAGTCAAGAGTATAATTTAGGAATAGAGCAGATGGTAACATTTACGGGGGAAGGAGATAGACATGATGATTTTGTTGATGCTCTAGGACTTGCGGTAGCTGTTGCTAAAGTGAATAAATTTCGTATGATTATGAAAGTTAACAGATAAGACTGCTATATATGGCAGCATTAAATCCATAACAGAGGTAGAGTAGAGTATGGCTATATTGTTAGCACAAAGATCACATCCATTATATGATGAAAATTCAGATAAGTGGGAACTTTATCTAAATGCTGCTATGGGTGGAACTAACTTTATAAATACGGATAATCTTCTAACACATAGATTAGAGGATTCCTCAGATTATCAAGCTAGGTTGGATAGAGCTTATTATTTAAACTACTGTGATGCTATTCCAGATATGTTCAACTCTTATATATTCAGAGAAGAAGTTGAAAGACCTCCAGATGCTAATCTAGTTCTATTTAGAGCTAATACCAATGGTAGAGGAGCTGGTACAGCCGAGTTTGTTAAAAATGTAGGATACTTTGCTTCTATTTTTGGCGCTATGCATGTAGTAGTAGATCTTCCTAACCTACCCAAAAAGAAAGTTAGTGTCAAATATGTCAAAGATAATAACGTAACTCCCTATTGTAGTTTAGTATATCCTAGTCAATTGAAGGATTGGGCTGTTGACTCACAAGGTAATTTAAAGTGGGTTGTTATTGAGAGTACCTACTATCAAGATGATGATCCTACCAAAGAACGAGAAGAGCAAATTCATTATAAACTTATTACTAGAAGTGAATGGCGTATTGATGATATTGATGGTAATCCTGTAAAATTTGTTGATGGTACTGCCAACAAAGGGAAAAATCCTCTTGGAATAGTTCCACTTGTTACCATGTACCATAAAGATATCAACAATGATAGAGTAGGAGAATCATTATTAAAAGATATAGTATATGTGAACAGAGCTATATTAAACTGGTGTTCTTGTGTTGATGAACAAATAGAGAGACAGACATTTTCACAATTAATAGTACCTGATGATGGAGAACTTGCAGAAGAAAGTGAGGCAGGTGATGATCCTTTATATAAAATTGGTACATCTTCCATATGGACTTTCAACTCCACTGCAACACATCCTCCAGCCTTCATTTCACCAAACGTAGAAAATATAACAGCAGTATGGAAATTAGTAGTAGATCACATAAAAGAAATGCATCGAATGGCAGGTCTCGTTGGTGGAACTGAGGATATATATGCTCAAAGATCTGGCAGAGCATCTCAGATGGGTTTTATGGGAGTAAACTCTACACTAGCTAACAAGGCCGGTAAGTATCAGAAATTTGAGAATGAAATAAGCAAGTTAGCTTATATGCAATTGGGTATTGATCCTGAGAAGTATGAGGATGTGAAGTATCCATCTACCTTTGATATAACTGCATTATCAGATGAACTTGATTCACATTTTAAAATACTATCAAGAAGATTCTCAGAAACATTAAATAAAACTATTATGAAAAACATAGCTAGGAAGGCTATACCACTAGCAAGTCAGTCTGTAAGGAAAGCAGTAGAAGATGAGATTGAAGCTGGTGGTGGAGAGTTTACTGATGCTAACGATTTTGGTGATAATCAGGGAGAACTAAATGGAGATGGAAATCCTAATGTGCAGAATTTGAAGAATACATTTAAGTCTAATGATACTAAGACTAAAGAAGAGTCTACACATAGAAAAGAGGAGTAAGCTATGGTTAAGATGACTAAACAAGATTTAGAATGGCAAGCACAGGATGATGCTCGCACCTTGATAACTGCTGAAACTGTTAAAACTGATAAAAGTAGGTATAACAAGGCACTAAAAGAAGTTAAAAATATAGCTAAGCAGAAGGAAGAGGAAGCTAAAGCTGCTCTAAAGGTTGCTAAGAAACCTAGGGCTATAAAGAAGAAGTAGTGGATACTACAAAAAACCTATGGACATAGGAGATTAAATTATGGAATTAAGTGCAGAATTATTAGCAAAAGCAAAAGAAGCTGGAGTTGAAGTAACAGATAGTACGACTGAAGAAGATATTAACAAAGCTTTAGAAGCTAAGACAAGTAAGAAGAAAGAAACTGAAGATGATCCTGAATATTTAAAAGCTGAACTGAAGAAAGTAATAGATCAGCGTGATACTGCAAAGGCAGAAAGACGTACTCTGAAATCTAAACTTGAAGAGTTTGAGAGTAAATTCAAAGGCATTCCAAAAAAAGAAGATTTAGAAACAATGTCTACGGAACTTGAGGAACTTAGAAAGTATAGAGAGCAAGTTAAAAAGAAAGAAGAAGAGGAAGATCTTAAGAAGAAGTCTGATATTGAACGTGCTGAGATAAACTTTAAGAAACAGCAAGAGACTATGCAAAAGCAGTTCGAAGAGCAGCTTAAGGAAGTTAAGGCTCTTGTTGAGGAAAAAGATAAAGTATTACAAGAGAATGACAAGAGAATAGGGGAATTAAGGAAGTTAAGGTTAGAGGGAGATATTCTAAAGGCTTCAGCTAAATATAACGCTTATAGCCCATCTCAGGTTGTCAAACTACTTGTTGATGATTTTAAGTATGATGTCGACTTGGATAAGTATTCATATCTTAAATATGAGAAAGATAAGCTCAAAGATGAGCTTACTGTTGAAGAGAGAGTTAAAGAATTTTTATCTGATGAGGATAACGAAAACTTAATTAAAAGTCCTATCAATACTGATGGAACTGGTACTAAGTCAACTGAAACTCCAGGTAAATCAACCCCTACAGGTAAGGGAAAATACAACGTGAATGATTCGTATGTAAAGGACCAAGCCGATAGGAAAGGCATGACTCCACAAGAGCTGATTGATATTTGGTTACTTCGAGATGCTAAGCTGGAGAAAATGCAGAAAAAATAGCAGGATTGCTTAGACAATAAATCGCTGGATAGCACTATATAGAATAATCTATAAGAAAAAAAATATACATGAGGTGATTACATCATGGCAGAAATAAGAATGGATTTTAGAGAAGGTCTTGGGAAAGGCCGGGAGTATCCTGTGACTGGTGATATATATGTCGCTAGACGTGGCGGGAAGTTTTGTAAGATAAGCTCTGCTACGGGATATGCTACTCTTTGTGCTACTGGTGATGCTATTGTTGCTGGTTGGATGGCAACTCCTAAAGACGCCGCTGGTAAAAATGCATGGAAGAGTTCTTCTACTACCGGATCTGACAGAGTTTTTGTGTCATACGGTATAGACGATGTTTATGAAATGCCTGCAGCCACATCCGTCGGTGCTACTTTTAGTGCATCGTATGTAGGCAGAGGAGCTGCTATAATTACTACAGGAGCTACTTATGCAATGGTACAGAAAGCAAGGATGGGAGGAACGGTTACTTCGTCTCCTCTAACGATTGTGGATGTAGACACAACGAATACGACAGTTTTCGTCAAAATTAAGACGACTGCAAAGCAACAGATATAAGGGGGTGTTAGGTTATGGCAGGTGTATCTTAAGATGCACTCCCTATTAGTAATAGTAGGGTAATAAACGGGGCGAATTGCTGGAATATCCTTAGAGCTTTTTAACTACAACGTAGTTGGAAACGACAAGCGTGAATGTTTAAAAATAAAAAGATTGGACAATCAGCAGCCAAGTTCCTGAAAGATCATAAAAGTATGGAAAAGGTTCAACGACTAACGAATGATATAGATCAATAAATACTTTCGTAAACAGTTCCCCGCATCTTATTATATAAGATGATGATATAGTCTGATCTTGTAGGAAACTACAAGTTAACATAAATGACATAGATCACAGTTTACCGAGAGCATGAAGAAAGATGCGTACCCATATTTCTGGGAAGCGTATACAGATGTTGCTCCGGTGTATGAACAAATATTTGAAGTAGTTCAGTCCGACGCAGCCTAAACAAACATGGGCGTAGTTAGCTAAATTCGGTGGAAATCCTATAAGGACAATGCCGAGCGAATCCTTTGAGGAGCGTGTAACGACTATGAATCTAAATAGAGAAGAACTAAGAAGTGCAGTAATTGGAATGGTTTTAGGTGATGGATGTATAACAAAGAGATGGAAGAATGGGGAAGCCTATTTTCAGATGTCCCATTGTGAGAAGCAATATGAATATTTAGTTTGGAAACAAGATATACTAAATAAGATTACATCTTCTAAAATATATCCAAATGATAAAAAAATGAATTGTAAAATCTATAAGGGTTTTCATTTAAATACAAATAGACATCCTTTTTTTACTAAGTTATACCATAGATTCTATCACAATAAAATTAAGGTTGTTGATGAGTATCTTGTTAAAAAGGTAAATGAGTTAGCATTAGCAATATGGTTTATGGATGATGGAACGAGTGGTATAGATAAAAATCGAGGGCCTAATGAAAAAAGAAGTTACTATTTATGTACTGATAACTTTGATTATGCTAACCAACTTTTATTAAAAAAGAGTTTAAAGATTCGATTTGATCTTGATTGGAATATAGTAAAGTGTGGGAAATCAAAAGATGGTACGTATAACTATAGATTAAGATTAACTAACAGACATAATGAGAAACTTATAGAAATTATAAAACCATATATACCCCCTAGTATGCAATACAAAATAGATTCGAACGCTAACCAGAGTATTTAATACTCTGTGATATAGTCTGGTCCTCATAGTAATATGAGGAGGTTATTAGAAATAATAACCCCACTTTTAAGTGAGTAACAATAATGATGAGCAATTTACTAGCGCAATTGGACTGGGAAGGCTGTTAGAGAAACCTGAGGGCGACGACCTTCAGACTGACGCTCCTATAGAAAGTTACACGATAGTATGTAGAAACCGTTCCTTTGGACGTATTGTTAGGTTCTCATATGAGACCGTTCACGATGCGAAGAAAGGTGGGAATTTACTTACTAGTACTGTTGCTAGCTGGGGTAGAATGGTTCCTATTACTAAGGAAGAATTTTATTCTAACTTTTTCAATAGAGGGGCTTATACCTCTGGTAGTCATGATACGTTTGACAATACTATTACTGGAGTTGTTACAGATTCGTCTGGTGACTTTATCTATGATGGGAAGCCATTTTTCGCGGCTACTGGTAACAACCATCCAGATAAGGTAGGAGGTTCGTATTATAATGCCAGTGCATCAAATTCGCTAACTCACGCGAATTTGAAAACTGTATACAATTTGTATACTGTAACTAATAACAGGGACGAAAGAGGAGAAGTTATAACTCTTACTCCTGACGTTATGCTTCTTAATCCGGCTCTGAGATTTACGGCGCAGGAAATCCTGAACAGCACTTTAATTCCTGGTTCTATGGATAATGATACCAACGTGCTTAATAGTATTGTTGAAGTCTTACCATGGAGCTATATTACTGGGTCTGATGACTGGATTCTTGGGCAGAAGAAGATGGGCCTGATGGCTACAGATCGACAAGATGTGGATCTGGATTTCTGGCAAGATGAAACTAGTAAAGATTATTTTGCTAGCATCTTCACACGTTTTGGTGGGTGTGTGACTAACTGGAGATCAACTAAAGGTTTCCCTGTACTGCGAAGTACAGTAAAAAACGGGGTGAATTGCTGGGACATCCTTCTTGATAAAGTAAGGACAATCAGCAGCCAAGCTTGGAAAGTAATTTCCTTGACGGTCCAACGACTAGGCTTCGATTCCTACCAAGTAATGTTGGGGAAAGTAATAAGCCCACGAGCGCCCTGCTCTCTGTAAAGAGATGAAGATATAGTCTAGACTGTATGGTAACATACAGAAGTAAGATTTAAACGGTCTTACGGTAATAAAATCGTTTGGTATGCGAACAACTTAGCTACTAGCTAAACTTAGTTAACCTTGAAGAGGGAGAAATCCCTCTTCATAAAACTTTTTTTAAGAAACTGAAGAAAAAGCTTGACAAATCGTTAAAAATGTGGTATAATGATATTATAAATCAAAGAAGTAGATTTGACGAAATCTATTAATCCTACAGAGGGGGAAATTATGAGTAAAAGATTAGAGTATGAATATGTTAAAGATCAGTTTAGTAAATTTGGATACAGGCTTTTATCTAAAAACTATAAAAATATAGATGAGAAATTAGAGTATGAATGTGATAAAGGTCATATTCATAGTATGAATTATCATAACTTTAAGGGTGGGAATAGATGCCCATCTTGTTCCACAGTAAATAATACAAAACATACTATAGACTTTATAAAGAAGCAAATAGAAATAGATGGCTATAGATTATTATCTACAGAATATAATGGAAATAGAGAAAAATTAGATATAGAATGCCCCGAAGGTCATAGGTATAAAGCAAATTACCATGATTTTGACAGAGGAACTAGATGTCCAATTTGTAGTGTGGGCATAAGAGCAGAGAAGAGGAGTTTAAATTACGTGGATGTAAAAAATTACTTTGAATCTCAAGGGTATAAGTTATTAACAAAAACATATCAAAATATCTATCATAAATTGTCTGTTATATGTCCAGAAGGACATACTTGGAGCGTTAATTGGGCTAATTTTAAAAATAATTTATGTAGATGTGCAAAATGTCCAACACAGGTTTCTAAAGCAGAGAATGAACTATATGGATCTATAAAAGAAAAATTTAATGATGCTATAAGTGGGGATAGATCAATTATATCACCTCTAGAATTAGATGTTGTAGTTCCAAGTAAAAAAATAGCAATAGAGTATTGTGGAATTTATTGGCATAGTGATTCTGTAAAAAAAGATAGAAATTACCATCTTAATAAATTAAAGAGATGCAATGATGCTGGGTATAGACTTATTACTATATTTGAGGATGAATGGGAAATGAAAAAAGATATAGTTAAAAGTGTATTATCTTCTATACTGAATATTAATTCTTCGAAAAGTATATATGCAAGAAAATGTGAAGTAAGAGAAATAGAATCAAAGGTAGCAAGAAAATTCTGTGAGGATAATCATTTACAAGGGTATTCAGAATCATCTATACGACTTGGCGCTTTTAATGAAAATATATTAGTAGCAGTCATGACTTTTAGTAAACCTAATATATCTAGAAATATAAAAAATAATGATACCGGCTTATATGAATTAAACAGATTCTGTACAGATATTAACTACAGAGTAATTGGAATAGCATCAAAGTTATTTAAGTATTTTATTGATAACTATAATTCTAAAACTATTTATACATATTCTGATAGAAGATGGTTTGATGGAAAGCTTTATAGTATATTAGGATTTATACAAGATCATATATCACCACCATCATATTGGTATGTAAAGAACAATGGGTATAAAAGATATCACAGATTCAATTTCCGTAAATCAGTATTATCCGATAGATTAGAGAAATTTGATTCAAATAAAACTGAATATGAAAATATGATAGATAATCATTATAGAAGAATTTGGGATTGTGGAAACATAAAGTGGGTTTATAGTTCGTAGTAGGTTCGACGGACGTAAGTGAAGAATCCCTCTGTGACTCTTCAGCCTACTATCAAATCTAAGTTGGTGAGTGCAGTGTCTAAGCCTCCTATGTCTGATATGGAAATAAGCAACTATACATTACTCTCACGAACTTCTTTAGAGTGTAATGTATGGTATAACCCAAATATACAACCGTTTGTTAGAAAATTAATAAAAATGATATTGTGGCAACAGAATAAGATAAAAGAACTCGAAATGGAGAAATTGAATGACTAAAAATGGTGGAATCTTTATGATATCACATGAAGCATTAAGTGAGTTGTTAGGATTAGATGAAAACCATAAGATAGTTGCAGCAAGAGGAAATATGGACAACTTCAAAGATAATATAGATAATATCTCAGTTGCTTTGTTGATACATGGACCCAATTTGCCGGAAGTATCTGAGGGTCACTCATTTCCTTTATTGCAAATAGGGGAACTACCACTTAAAAAGGACGTGTAATTAGATGCCTATATCAGAAAGAACAAAAACTAAAATAAATGCTAGTATTTTTATACAGGATAAGGATGATCTATACCCGGATAGAGATGCTAGTGGTAATCTAGTTGCTTCTCTTACACTTAGACGTAGACTTAGCGATGATGATGTACCTAGAACATCTAAGGATATGTCCAGATTATTTATGTGGGAACATGGTGATAAGATATATGGTACTGAAGCTAAGCTTCAAAGAGGTATGAAGATGTATATGGAGGATATCAACAAGGCTTGGGGAAGAGAAAAAGATTACGAAAGCAACATGATATTTATTGATACAACTAAACCTATAGGAAAACAACTAAAGGAATTAAAATAAATTGCATCCAGCTTATCATAGATGTAAAAAGGTGGTAGACGACTACTTCAAAGATGTAGACTTATTTATAGATATCGGTGTTGGATTTGCTGATTCAGAAGCTTGGGCAGTCAATTGTGATATAATAGGATTCGAACCTAATCCCATCAGATTTAAAGATATAGATCCTGTATACCCAGGCAAATTATACAATAAGATGGTAACTTCCAAAGATGGATATGTATACGGGTTTGAGTGTAGTGGATTTACTACATTGTATACAGACAACAATGTACATGATGGTGATACATATAAAAAGAGAGTATACGATTCTGTATCTGTTGACAGTATAGTAGGAGACTATAAATCAGTTTTTGTATGGGCGGATACTGAAGGTTCTGAACTGGATATTTTAAAGGGAGCGGCCAATTCACTTAAAAATAAAGTTATATCTGTTATTAATCTAGAAGTTAGAGAAGATGATAATATCACCACAAAATATGGTTGGCCTTCATATACTAAAATAGTTGAATTTTTGAAACAGTATGATTATGTTCCAATAGAAGAGTTTAACTTGAATGGAGCAGATCATATGGATTTAATATTTACAACAAAAGAGAGGTTTTATGCTTTGCGAAATATGTGATAAAGATTTTAAGAACTTAGCTGTTCATATGAGAACTAAACATGGTATTGCTGGTCCTGTAAAAAAAGTAGAGAATCTATCAGAGATGAAAGAAATGCTTAAAGAGGAAACCCTACAAGAGGAAACTCTACCAGAGATAGTGATAGATGAGGATAAGCTAACTACAAAAGATAGACGAGAAAAACTATTCGGTAAGAATGAGAGAGATCCTGATAGACCTATCAGAGAGTTCTTGGATGAATTTGGTATAACAGAAACCGAATTACGAAATATAACAAGACAGTATAAAAATGGATACGCCTTATCAGCTTCACAAAGTATCAAAGCAAAACAAGATATCGGTATCAAAGAAGCAGCTAACTTAGCTGAACAATCTGAAGTTGAAACCAAAAATATCTTTACTGCAGAAACATTGGAGAAGCAGTACGGCTTTGCCGTATTAGAAGTTAGGTCCGGCCCACCGAAAATGTGGGTATTAAGAAAATAGAATTATACTAAGTATAATCAATTTGAAAGAAACGAGATTCGTATTCTACCTCCGATACGATATCGGCTATATCTTTCCCATAGATACAGCCGTACTCGAACAAGGAGTTGGTAAATTATGGGAAATGCACATTTTAGATCTTCCGTATTAGGCAAGGCTGGAACAGAGACAATTCGAGGTTTTGCAACTATATCAGCAACAGCGCTATCGGGAGCAACAATTGATATTACTACCTCAATCACAGCTCCAACAATTACGGCGTCGGCTCTTGTAGGTCATACTTCTGTTACAGCTCCTGCTTTGGTTGGAAGTACCTCAGTTGATAGCCCTGCTGTCACTGCTTCAGTTATTACAGCATCAACATTAGATGCTGCTGTGTCAATCACTAGCCCTGATGTCACGTCCTCAGTTATTACAGCATCTACGTTAGCTGCCGCTGTGTCAGTTACTGCTGCTGCTATATCTGGAACTACGTCAGTTACAGCTTCAACT
>Ga0180007_10004050_pt1 | contig 15795 bp, 15 predicted proteins | sample MM_PC_MetaG_FD_121122 | JGI IMG/M metagenome (GOLD analysis project Ga0180007, IMG submission 121122) | Groundwater microbial communities from the Aspo Hard Rock Laboratory (HRL) deep subsurface site, Sweden - MM_PC_MetaG | ecosystem: Environmental > Aquatic > Deep subsurface > Groundwater... | reverse complement strand
CTGTGCGAATACCAAAAGACGTAAAAATATCTTCTTTAAAAAGACGTTTTACTAATTTTTGCATAGCTTCTTCCGGAACAATGCCGGAAAAAAGAAGATGGCCGGGATTGGAAGAAACGCTTTTCTTGGGTTTTTTATTTTTAGCAAGAGCCAAGTAATAATATTGCTCCTTTTCCCACCAAAAAGCTTTTTGAAACGCGTTCTTTAGCGCTTCCGCCTTCTCTGTCCATAAATTCTTTAAAGAATCATCCTTGCTAAAATACTCGGCCAGCTTGATGCCGGCCCTATAAGCCGCGTAAGCATAACCCTGAACTTCAACAATTGCTACTGGCGGAATAATTTTCAGGTGATCTTCAAAGTTATCGCGCCAACCCTGATGAAAAAGACCATAGGGATTTCTTCTTTTATATTCTATAAAATTATCTTGGTCAGGATCGCCATAAACCGCCAGCCAGTTAAGAGCCCTTATAATGTTATCCCAAATTTGCAAAAGAAAATTTTTGTCATTGGTTTTTTCAAAATATTTTTCCGCCACAATAACAAAAAGCGGAGTAGAATCAACGCTGCCAAAATAAGGAAATTCCAAATGAGGAAAAACTAACTGATCTTTGTGCTTAAACCGATATTCATGTAAAATTTTACCCGGCTCTTCTTCTGACTTATTGTTTATAACCTTACCCTGATATTTTGCCAAAATCTTCAAAGTATTTTTCGCAATTATCGGATTTATTTCAATCATCTGCCAAGAACTTATAAGAGAATCTCTGCCAAAAAGAAAAAAATAATTCGGGTAGCCGGCCCTTAGATAACCTTCGGGTGTTTTTAATTTATCAATCTCTAAAAGTAATTTATCCCGCAACATAGAAAGTGTTACTTAACTTGTTACTTAACTTATTACTTAACATTCCTCACCTTTAGTTTAAGGAGTTTTCTTGTTTTTGTCTTTGATCTTGTAAATTAAGCTATATATGACGGCAATTAAAATATAAATGGGCAACACGAAGACTACGAGTATAAAGAAAAAAGCTTCTTCCACCCTCATTAACCCGCTTATCAAGTTGTGTAGGATTATCAAAACAAATCCTCCAACAACTACTATCCAAAGCTTCTTCCAGCTTAATAAAAATAAGTTTTTGATTTTCATACCCCCAGTATACCACCTTCTCCCTCTAACCAAAAACACCCCGAAGGGTGTTTGGTGATTTTGCTCGCTTATAGAAAGTTTTCTGGTCACAAAGTAAAATATAAAAATACCACATATAATTTTATGGCTTGCACTGAGCTTGCCGAAGTGCTCCGCGGGCAGGATTCGAACCTGCGACCAAGCGATTAACAGTCGCTCGCTCTACCACTGAGCTACCGCGGAAAGTGTTCAGTTTGTAGTTTTTAGTAAATAGTTTTTAGCAAAAATCACAAACGTTTTTTTAAAGTACTAATTAAACTATTTAGCATCTTCATTATTTCCTGTAAAATTAACTCTAAATTATTATAATTCAAAATTTTTAAATTGGGAAGTTTTTTGCATATTTCAATTTGTGTTTCAAGTTCAGCTCCCGACCCATAAGCTATGTATAAAAACTGCAAAAATTCTTTACAGTGGCCTCTTTTCTGGCCCTCAGCTATATTTGATGGCACAGCAACAGCCGCTCGCCGCATTTGCGATGTTAAACCAAAAACTTCAGACCGAGGAAATTTTTCCGTCAATTTATAAACCTCTACCACCAAAACAAGGCTCTTTTGCCAAACCTTTAAATCTTTAAAGGAATTTGATTGCATTTTTCTAAAAACACGTTCTAAAAACTAAAAACTACCAACTAAAAACTGACTAATATCCTTTTAATTTTTTGGATTGTCCGTGCGCTCGGATTTTTTCCAAGGATTTGGCTTCAATTTGCCGGATGCGCTCGCGGGTAACGCCAAATTCCTTGCCGACTTCTTCTAAAGTATGAGTGATGCCGTCGTCCAGCCCGAAGCGCATTTTTAGAATTTTTTGTTCCCGCGGCGATAAATCAACAAGAATATCTTTTAATTGCTCTTTAAGCAGCAACCGGGCCGCCGAATGATGCGGCAAAATTGTTTTTTCGTCTTCAATAAATTCGCCCAAGGTTGAATCTTCCTCGTCGCCGCCCACCGGCGCCTCCAGAGAAATTGTTTCCTGCGAAATTTTGATAATCTGGCGGACTTTATCTAACTCCACCCCCATCTCGGCCGCAATTTCTTCGGGCAGAGGCTCACGTCCCAAATCCTGCAGAAGCCGGCGCTTGACCTGCGTGTATTTGGAAATTGTTTCTACCATATGAACGGGAATGCGAATAGTGCGGGACTGGTCGGCCAGAGCGCGAGTTATGGCCTGGCGGATCCACCAAGTGGCGTAGGTTGAAAATTTATAGCCCCGCCGCCAATCATACTTTTCCACTGCCTTAAACAAACCGATATTGCCTTCCTGAATCAAGTCCAGCAGGGTTAAATTCGGGCTGCGGCCGACATAGCGCTTGGCAATAGAAACGACTAAACGTAAGTTTGCGTTAGTCAGGCGCTGTTTGGCCGCCTCGTCGCCTTTTTCATTTCGCTTGGCCAGCTCAACTTCTTCCTCTCCTTTGAGCAGACGCACCTTGCCGATTTCGCGCAAATACATCTGGACAGAATCAAGCGTTGTTTCGTCTAACCCGGCCATTAAGTCTTCCTTTGCTTGTTTTTCGGGCGGAGGCAGGGCCTCAATTAATTCTCCGGATTCAACCACATTAATATTGGCCGCTTCCAGCCGCCGGTATAGCTGTTCCAGCCCTTCAATGTCTTTTTCAATGTGAGGGAAAAAATGCAGCAGTTCGCTTTCGGTAATAAATCCCCGCCGCCGGCCACGCTCAATCAGGGTTTCAACCTGTTCGGGCTTAAACATTTCTTTTGCCTTAACAGATTCTTTTTTTGTCTTTTTGGTTTTTGCGCGCCGGCGCCGGGCCGCGCGCCTTTTAAGGCGTGGGGATTTATTTTTTTTAATCTTGCGCGCGGATTTTCTGACTATTTTTTTGACACGCTTTTTGAACAGTTTTTTTCTTTTTTTATTTTTGACCATACCGGGTAGTGAAAATTCGACTGGGATTTTTCGCCGCAGTCTAATTATCTATTAATAATAAATCTTCCTGCTATATGCCGGAGACAATATTAAAACAATAAATAAATTGTCGAATTTCTACTACCCGGCATAATTATATTTAATTTTTTATTTATTTATATTTGTATTTTTGTTTCAGCAATTAATTCTGCCGACAATTGGCTGAATTTTTCCAGAAACTCTTTTAATTTTTGATTATTTCCTGCAAGTTGCGCGTCTTTTATATCATAACTCAAAGCGCTTAATTGCTGCCTAATTTTAACAATCTTGAGCTCCTTCAGGCAAGTTTCTATTTCGCCGATTACTTGAAGTTCTTCTGTCGGATTTTGTTCTATTTTTAAAGACAGATATTCAATCTGTAATTTTAGCTCCGGCGGCAATGATTTCTGAAGCCGGCCGAGGGGGTCTGTTTCATTTGATTTTTGGACCAGCTGGTTCAGCTGAAAAAATATTTGTCCGAGCATCTGGTTTTGAAAGTCAGTCTCGCAGACGCCTCTGATGTTTTGCAGGTGCTGGGGATTATTCAGACAAAGACCGAGGAATCGTTCTTCCAGCCTCTCTTGGCGGGATTTAACGGGCTTATACAAAATGGCTTCAGTTTGGGGCGCGGATTGTCTGCTTTCGGAAGATATCACGCAGCGGGACAAATCCAGCATTAAATCTTTTTCATCAACTCGCAGGCGGCGAGACAGCTCTCTTAGCCACTCGGATTGCTCGGTATGGCTGGAGATTGCCTTTATTACCGGCAGCAGGACTTTGATAATTTCGCGCCGGCCTTCAGCTTCTTGGCTGTTATATTTGGCAAAAGTGCTGGTAAAATAAAAATCCATGATTGATTGGGCAGAGACAACTGTTTTTTGCCAGTCTGTGGGATTTTTCTTTGCTACATCTGCCGGATCTTTGCCTTCCATTGAAATAACTTTGATGTAAAAATCCTGCGCCAGCGCTAAATTAATGCTGCGGCGCGTGGCTCCTTCGCCGGCCAAATCGGTGTCAAACGCCATGGCTAAATTTTTGGTATAACGGCCGATAATTTTTAAATGTTCCTCCGTCAGCGCCGTGCCCGAAGACGCCGCGACATTGGCAACGCCTGCCTGCCAGGACATTAATAAATCCATATAGCCCTCAACAATAACGCATAAATCTTTGGCGCGAATTTCTATTTTGTTTTTGTGCAGGCCGTAAAGCACGCGGCTTTTGTCATAAAGCGGTGTTTGGGGAGAATTAAGATATTTAGCGGCATCATCTTTGGCTTTGGCGCCAAAAATTCTTCCCCCAAAAGCAATTACCTGACCTTGCAGGTCAAAAATCGGGAAAATAATTCTACTGCGGAAACGGTCGTAATTAGTTTTTAGTTCGTAGCTTTTAGTTTTAGTTTCATTAGTTTCTGGTTTAATAGCTACTCCCGCTTGAATAATTTCTTCATCTTTATAGCCTCGACTTTTCAGAAAATCGGATAGCGCTCTCCATTCATCCGGCGCCCAGCCCAGACGCCAAGCTTTGATGGTTTCCGGCGCCAAACCCCGCTCCTTCAAATACTGCCTGACTTTCACGGCGCCGGCGCTTTTTTCCAGCTGCGCTTCAAAAAATTTTGCGGCCAGCTCGCAGATATCATAAAGTTGTTTGCGTTGCGACTGGACCTGCGGGTCTTGACGCTTCAGCACGACGCCGGCTTTTCGCGCCAAAATTCTTAACGCGTCGGCAAACTCCACGCCCTCAATTTGTTTGACAAAAGCGAAAATATCGCCGCCCGCGCCGCAGCCAAAACAATGCCAGATTTGCCGCTCCTGCGAAGCCATAAAAGAAGGCGTGCGCTCGGAATGAAAAGGACACCGGGCTTTGTAGTTTCTGCCGGCTTTTGCCATCCTGATATACTCGCCCAGCACCTCCACGATATCAAGCTTTTGTTTTATTTGGTCTACGGGTGAAAAATCCATATTACAGATTTACAGATAAGCTAATATACTATTATTTCTCCCGTCATCTCCGGATGAATTGAACAATGATATTTGTATCGCCCGGCTGTATTAAATTTTTTACTGAATGCCCTGCCGGGCGCTAAATCGCCGCTCGACCAATCGTCACCCGCCACATTATGAGTTTTATTATCTTCATTATACCAGGTCACATTGGCGCCCGTTTTGACGGCGTTCATGTTTGGCAGAAATTTTGAATCGCGGATAAAAATATTTAATTGCATGTCGGCCGGAGGTATTGCGGGCTGAAAAATTCCCAGGCCGGACACTTTCAGCTGGCTAAAAAAATTTTTGGCATAATTAAAAACTTTTAAATCGGTAAAGCTTTGCATCGCCCAGCCCAGAATTAAAATTACAATGATGAAAAGAATAATTTTTTTCATAAGATAAAATCTATAAATTTTGAAAATTGGCGGAGGGGGAGGGATTCGGCTCCGATTAAAATTTTGCCGTCGCTATATAAAATGCTTATTCATAAAGGCGCGACCAGATCCTGATTTTAGATACTTTTCAAAATTAAAAGCTTTATATTTATCATTAAACGTCGTATATGTAATTAATTCTATTGGCAATTTTCCAGCTGTGGCTGGGACGATTTAACCTTTCTTTTATATTCTCCGTGCAGCCGGTATATAAATGTTTATTGGGGCACTTCAGTGTATAAACGTAATACATAAAAATAATTTGGTTGCCCGCTTTCGCTCTTCTTCTTGCGGCGGACTGCGTCCGCCGAAGCCGAGCTTCAGCGAGGCGAAGGCGGAGGGGGCGAGATTCGAACTCGCGATACCGGTTAGGGTATACTTGCTCTCTCCCGAAAATATATTTTCTGCAAGGCGGAAGGGGCGGGAGTCGAACCCGCGATACCTTGCGGTATATCCGCTTTCCAAGCGGACGCACTCGGCCACTATGCGACCCTTCCGCCTTAAAGAAAATTAATATTTTCGTGGATCCTCGATTTTTTAACTAAATCAAAGATTTAGAAAAAATCGGGACAAGCGAGCGCACTCGGCCTCTATGCGACCCCTCCCTTAGTTATTTAGTTTTTGCTACCATTTGTTTCTCCCCATTTGATTCTCCACTCGGGCTCGCAGCATTTGTTAGCGATTAATGCTTGTAATTCCTCAACCGAATGATTAATCTTAGCTCCTTCAGAAAGCCTTTTGCCCTCATTGAGACTGATTTCTTTATTTTTCATTTTCCTAAAAAATTCAGTCACATTTGCCGGAAATAATTCTTTAGTATATTTTTCAAATTCTTCCTTGCTAAGTGAACCTTCCAAATATTTAAAGAAAATCTCAAGATCGCGTTCACCCAGATCATCCGGATTAATACCGCGCACTAAAAATTCATTACCGTTTTTTATTTCGGCTTCTTTGTATTCTTTAAACCCTTGTCTTAAATGAGCTAAATCTAATTTTGTTTCTTGTTTTGGAATTTCCATTTTTCCTATAGTCTATTTTCTTTTAATAAAATCCTCAACGATTTGGCGTGCTTCATCGTCAGTTTTCTGACGCAAGGGGTGTTTCATTAAATACGAGCTGACTTCAAGATAACCGCCGATTTCCCTATTTAAAGCCAGTTTGGCCAAACGGATCGCGTCAATCACGATGCCCGCGCTATTGGCCTTGTCGTCAACCTCCAAGCGCAATTCCAGCGAATAAGGAATTTCGGCAAACATCTTGCCTTCAACTCTGATAAAAGCCAGCTTGGTATTGCCCAAAAACGGAATAAAGTCGCTGGGGCCGATATAGACTTCGTTTGCTTTTAAACTTTTCTTTATTTGACTGACTACTGCTTGAGTTTTGCTGATTTTCTTGCTTTTTAACCGCTCAAACTCTTTCATATTAAGAAAATCCGTATTGCCGCCGACATTCAACTGGTAGGTTTTTTCAATAGTCGCTCCCCGTTCATCGCAAAGCCGAGCTAAAACCCGATGGACGATCGTGGCGCCGATTTGGCCCTTGATATCATCGCCGATAATTGGTACGCCCGCTTCTTCAAATCGTTTTATCCAATTAGTATTGGAAGCGATAAAAACCGGAATGCAGTTGATAAAAGCGCATTTTGTTTCCAGCGCCATTTCCGCCCAAAATTCTGTGGCTTTTTGCGAGCCAACCGGTAAATAATTAACCAAAATTTCCGCGCCGGTGTTTTTGATTTCTTTGATTATTTTCTCGCGTAATTTTTCCGGGTCAGTGGGTTTTTTGAGCGGTTTAATTTTATTTAAAACATAAATTCCCACGCCGTCTAAAATTGGCCCCTCGCGCACTATCGTGCGACTCGGGGCAAGCGCCGTCCATTTAACCAGGTTCGGCGAACTAAATACTGCTTTATTTAAAGGTTTTCCGATCTTGTTGGCGCCCACGTCAAAAGCCGAAACAAAATCAATGTCCTTAAAATTATAAGGGCCGATTTTGCGATGCATTAAACCAATTACCTTTTTGGCGGGATCGCGACGATAAAACTCAATTCCCTGAATCAAGCCGGCAAAACAATTCCCAACACCAACAACCCCGACCCTAATTGGCTTTTTAGGCATAAGCTGAAATTATTTGATTAGCTCTATTATATAACAAAAACTTATTTTGACGCAACCTACTTAATCGCCGAGAATGAAAGACCCCCCGGCTGTACTGGGGGGTTTCTATTCTTTTCTGTCATTCCCGCGAAACTTGTCCTCGACCGCGATCGGGGAGCGGGAATCCATGTTTAGCTTTAGAATCTGGATTCCGGGTCAAGCCCGGAATGACAAATATAGAAATTAAGAATACTTTCTACCGGAATTGGTCAGCTATTTTTTTGCCGAACCTTTTTTCCAGTTTGCTGAAGAACTCTTTTTGACGAATCCGATCTTGTTTGGCTCTTTCATCGGACAGGCGCTTTTCTTTCTTAAGGGAAAAGAAGATATAAATGATCCAAATAAATCCGAGTGTAAGGGAAATCAAAACAAAAATATTCAAGGGTCTGGGCTGGCGGATGGTGCCAAGAGCCGCAAAAAGAACAGCAATTGTCGGCAGAAGAAAATAAATGATATTCCCCGCAATTCTTAATATTTTTCTAATCATGAGCTTCCTCCTTTTCTAACTATTTCAGCAGATAGTCATCGGTTCATGCCGAGTTTTTGGAGCGTTAAATAAACCTGTGCTTAAGTTTCCGTTTTACTGTATAAACTCCAGCGCCTACATACTGGCCAACATACATTAGGATTACTACACAAATACCAAACGACGTTTCGAGCACCTTTTTGAACACAGATTTAATTTTCATCTTTATAGCCCTCCTCTTAAATTTTGTAAGAACACGACATTTATAGTATATAACTAAAAAATTAATAATGTCAAAAAAGCGCCCGGATTTTCATCCAAGCGCTTTTCTTGTTTTTGCTATTAGCTATTGGTTTTTTGCTATTCGTTATTTAATAGTCCATCCCGCCCGGCGGCATTTGAGGCATTCTGTCGTCTTTCTTTTCGGGCAAATCGGTAACAACCGCTTCGGTGGTCAAAAGCATAGAAGCAGCGGAAACCGCGTTTTGTAAAGCGAAACGAACAACTTTGGCTGGATCAATAATGCCCGCTTTAATCAAATCTTCGTATTCATCAGTTTCAGCATTGTAGCCAAACCCGCCACTGCCTTTTTTTACCTCGGCAGCAACCACCGCGCCATCTTTGCCTGCATTTTGAGCAATTTGGCGCAACGGTTCCTCCAGCGCCCGTTTTAAAATATTCAGACCGATTTTTTCATCGCCGATGACCTTTGCCTCTTCCACGGCTTTAAGCGTGCGAATCAGCGCTACGCCGCCGCCCGCTACAATTCCTTCCTCAACCGCCGCTTTGGTGGCGTTAAGCGCGTCTTCAATTTTATCTTTTTTGGCTTTCATCTCCAATTCCGTGGCCGCGCCGACTTTAATCACCGCTACCCCGCCGGAAAGTTTTGCCAGCCGCTCCTGCAGTTTTTCTTTATCAAAATCAGAGTCAGTTTGCTCAATTTCTTTTTTGATTTGGGCGATGCGGGCGTCAATGTCGGATTTTTTACCTTTGCCTTCCACAATCGTGGTATTTTCTTTGGTAGATACAACTTTGCGGGCGCGGCCCAGCATTTTTAATTCAACGTTTTCCAGTTTCAAGCCAACCTCTTCGGAAATCACCTGGCCGCCGGTAATAATCGCGATATCGGCCAGCATTTCTTTGCGCCTGTCGCCAAAACCGGGGGCTTTAATGGCCAATGTGTTGAAAGTGCCGCGCAGTTTGTTGACCACCAGAGTGGCCAGCGCGTCGCCTTCCAGCTCTTCGGCAATAATCACCAAATCTTTTTTGCCCGATTTGGCAATTTTTTCCAGCACCGAAATTATTTCCTGCAAAGAAGCAATTTTTTTGTCGGTAATCAGAATAAGCGGGTCGTCATACTCGGCTTCCATGCGTTCGGCATTGGTTATCATGTAGTGGGAAACATAACCCTTGTCAAACTGCATGCCTTCCACCACTTCTTTTGACAAACCAAAGGTTTGTGATTCTTCAACCGTAATAACCGAATCTTTGCCAAGCTCGTGCATAATATCAGCCAGCATCTCGCCAATTTCCGGGTCTTGAGCCGAGATTGTCGCGACCTGGGCAATTTCCGCCTTACTGTTTATTTGTTTTGATAATTTTTTCAGCTCGCTGATAACCGCTTCTGTTCCTTTTTCCAGCCCCCTTTTTATTTCCAGCGGATTGGCGCCGGCCGTCACGTTTTTTAATCCTTCGCTAATAATCGCTTGAGCTAAAATAGTGGCGGTAGTGGTGCCATCGCCAGCGGTGTCGTTGGTTTTGGTCGCCACTTCTTTTATAATTTCCGCGCCGATATTTTCAAATTTATTTTCCAGCTCAATTTCTTTGGCGATGGTTACCCCGTCGTTGGTAATATGGGGGGCGCCAAAGCCCTTATCCAAAACCACATTGCGGCCTTTTGGGCCAAGCGTCACCTTGACCGTATCGGCCAATTTATCAACGCCGCGTTTTAGCAGGCGTCGTGCTTTTTCGTCAAATAATATTTGTTTTGCCATTTTTGTCTGCGAGCGTCAGCGAGTAGTTACAAAAATGAGCTCCCCGCTCAAATTTTGCCACTCTTTGGCACTCAAACGATATTTTAAAAAATAATTTATTAACTTTTGCAGACCGCGAGAAGCGAATAGCTTCATACTTTTTAGGCGCAGCGGTCTGCCGCGTATTGCCCCGCAAAATTTGAGCGGGGAGCCATACTTATTCTAAAATTGCCAGTATATCTTTTTCCTCTGCTATTAAATATTCTTTCCCGTCAATTTTTATTTCGCTGGGGCCGTATTTGGTAAAAAGCACCAGGTCGCCCTTTTTGACGCTCAAAGGAATGCGTTTTTCGCCGCCTTCGTCAAACTTGCCCGGACCCACGGCAACAACTTTGCCCTGTTCCGGCCTTTCTTTATCAACGGTCTGGGGCATAATAATGCTCACTTTGCCGAATTTTTTGATTTCTTCTGAAGTCATCGGCTCAATGACAACTCTATCGTTTAGGGGTTTTATCTTCATAAACATATAACATATAACATAATAACAAGCAACCAGTTGCATTTTTGTTGCGTGTTTTATGTTATGTGTTTTGTGATTTTTAGCACTCTTTTATCCAGACTGCTAATTTTATTGCATTATAGTATTGTATTCAGATAGGTGGAACTTGTCAAGCCCCGTTAGAAGTTCAGCCAAGCTATAAGACAAAACTATATTTGTAAGCGATTCGCCTGATGGCTTTCTTATGGCTTATACCTTTTCTTTTTAAAACTTCTAACGGGGTCAAGAGTAAAAAGAAAACCCCCGGCCTAGTCAAATTAATTTTGACCAAAGCCGGGGTTAATAAATATTTCTTATGCTATGCCTTTAAAAAAACGATGAAACTCTTGCGCCTCTCTGTTCATTCCCGTCTTGGCAGCCACAATCTGGCTTCTGGTACAGTTGGCTTGATGAATTTGCTTAAACCTTCTTTTTATTATTTTCATTTTCTGGCGCACCTCATTTTTCAATTTCTGCGCTCTGCTTTTATTTTTACTCTTGAAACCGATACCTACAACCAGCCGCGGGTCAAAAGAAGAATCGCGAGGCCTCATCCAGCTGGGAACAAACTCGTCGCAATTAAGACTGATGGTGTCTTTATTGGTACGATAAATTTTATTCGGCTGTTTGCTTTTTTTCTTCATTTTCTTCATTATTTTCTTCCGTTCACGAGTTACATAGCTTCTTGTCTGGGCAATCAGCCCGTTTCTACCAAGAAGCGGCGTCGCTAAAATCATGGCTTGCTCTTTTTTCATTTTATACCTCCTTTTCAGCTATTTAGTTGGTAAAAAACTTTTTACTATTTTATAATTTTGAATTGTAATTTTAATTTTTGATTTATTTAAGGTACTTTCCCGTATAACTTTTCTTGTTTTTGATTATATCACAAACCGCGCCCTGCGTCCCGATTTCGTATTCGCGCAAAGCGCGAATACGAAATCGTGGATCCACGATTTTCTGATTGCGCCTGCGGCGCAAAGAAAATCGGGACAACTATTTTTTTAAAGCTTGACCGGTATAGCTTTTTTTGCATTGTATCACATCTTTTAAGGTCCCGGCAACGACCAGATAGCCGCCTTTCTCTCCACCCTCCGGCCCCAAATCAATAATCCAGTCAGCACTGCGAATCACATCGGGATTGTGCTCAATAATTAATATAGAATTACCACGCGCGACCAATTGATGCAAGACATTAAGTAATTTTCTGATATCGTCAAAATGAAGGCCGGTGGTGGGCTCGTCCAAAACATACAAAGTCCGGCCCGTATCGCGGCGCGCCAATTCTGTTGCCAACTTTATCCGCTGGGCTTCGCCGCCCGAAAGCGTGGTGGCGGACTGGCCCAATTTCATATAGCCCAAGCCGACTTCTTTGAGCGTTCGCAGTTTCAGCTCCAGCATCGGGATATTTTTGAAAAAATCGTAAGCTTCCTCAACGGACATGGCTAAAATTTTGGCAATATTTTCCCCTTTATATTCAATTTCCAAAGTTTCTTTATTGTAACGGCTGCCGTGGCACTCTTCGCATTCAATGTAAATATCGGGCAAAAAATACATTTCAATTTTTTTGACGCCGTCGCCCTCGCAGTTTTCGCACCGGCCGCCTTTAACATTAAAACTAAAACGGCCGGGATTGAAACCGCGAATTCTCGCCTCCTGCGTAGAAGCAAAAATATCCCGAATTGGCGTAAAGGCGCCTGTATAGGTGGCGGGGTTGGAACGGGGCGTGCGGCCGATTGGCGACTGGTCTACAACGATCACTTTATCCAAATTTTGAGTTCCTATGATTGATTTGTGCGCGCCGGGCTCTTTGTGCGCGCCGTAAAAATCACGAGACAAGGCAGTAGCTAAAATGTCATTAACCAACGTGCTTTTGCCAGACCCGGAAACTCCGGTTATTGCCACAAAACAGCCCAGCGGAATCTTAACGTCAATGTTTTTTAAATTATGTTCAATGGCGCCGCGGATTTCTAAAAAATTCGGTTTGGAATTTGAAATTTGTGATTTGGAATTTGTTTGTAATTTGGATTTTGTAATTTGTGATTTTTTGACAGATGTTTCTACTCTCATCCTACCAGAAAGATATTTCCCTGTTAGAGTATCGGACTTCATTATTTGTAACGCCGTTCCCTGAAAAATAATTCTGCCGCCATGCGTCCCCGCGCCCGGCCCAACATCAACAATCCAATCCGCGCAACGTATAGTTTGTTCGTCGTGTTCCACCACCACGACCGTGTTGCCCAAATCGCGTAATTGTTTTAGCGTTGAAATCAGCCGGCTCAAATCGCGCTGGTGCAGGCCGATTGAGGGCTCGTCCAAAATATAAATAACTCCCGAAAGCCCGGAGCCGATTTGCGTGGCCAGCCGTATGCGCTGCGCTTCGCCGCCCGATAAAGTCGTTGATTCGCGGCTCACGGTCAAATAGTCCAATCCCACATCAATTAAAAACTGCAGGCGCTTTAGAATTTCTTTAATAATCAAACGCGCCACCTGTTCATCCGTTGTTGTTAACTTTAATTTCTGAAAAAAGTTTTTGAGCCCTTCAACGCTCATTTCGTTTAACTGGCTGATGTCTACTCCGGCTTCCCTCTCTTTTCTAAGGAGAGGGCTCGCTTGCCCGCCGAAGCCTTGGCGAAGGTGGGGGTGAGGTGTATTAATTTTCACTGCCAGCGCTTCTTTTTTTAGACGCTTGCCATGACAAAGCGGGCATTTTTTTATCAGCATGTATTTTTCTATTTCGGCGCGCGCGAAATCCGATTCTATCTCTTTCCAGCGCCGTTGTAAATTTGGAATCACACCCTCAAATTCAATTTTTAATTCTAAATTTTTAATTTTTAATTTCTTAGATTTTAAGCGCTCGCTGCCATAAAGAATCAAATTAACAATATCTTTTGATAATCTTTCAACTGGTTCATTTAGAGAAAATTCGGCCTCATCAGCGAGTCGACTTAAAATCCAAGAATAATATCCCTGCCGGCCGACCCGGTGGGAAGCCGTGGCCCAAGGACGGATGGCGCCTTCGGCCAGGGTTAGGCGCGGATTAGGAATAATCAGTTTTGAATCAATTTCCAATTTTGTGCCCAGACCCTGGCATTCCGGACAGGCGCCAAACGGGCTATTGAATGAAAATAAACGAGGTTCAATTTCGGACAATGAAACGCCGCATTCTTTGCAGGCAAAAAGCTCGGAGAAAACAATGTCATTGCGAGGAGCGTAGCGACGAAGCAATCCCGAACTATTGCCGCCGTCCGCGGGATTGCTTCGCCCCGCTTTCGCGGGACTCGCAAAGACATTAATTATTATTATTCCTCCGCCCACCTTCAGCGCAGTTTCCACCGAATCCACAATGCGCGCACGTTCGTCTTTGGAAAGCTCTCGAGATATTTCAATTTTATCCACAACAACTTCAATGCTGTGCTTTTTCATTTTATCCAGTGCCATCTCCATCGCTTCTTCCAGTCGAAAGACAATCCCGTTAATACGCACGCGCACAAAACCGGCGCGCTGCGCCTGTTCCAAAATTCCTTTATGCTCGCCTTTTTTACCGCGCACCAGCGGCCCCAAAATTAAAACTTCTGCCCCGACTGGCATTTTCAAAATTTGATCGGCAATCGCCGAAGGACTTTGACGCGTAATTAGCTTGCCGCAATCGGGGCAATGCGGCTTGCCAATCCGCGAAAATAAAAGACGGAGGTAATCATAAACCTCCGTGATTGTGCCAACAGTTGAGCGCGGATTTTTTGCCACACTGCGCTGGTCAATGGCAATGGCCGGCGAAAGCCCCTCAATTTTGTCCACATCGGGTTTGTCCATCACGCCCAAAAATTGCCTCGCGTAGGCCGACAAACTTTCCACATAGCGGCGCTGGCCTTCGGCGTAAATCGTATCAAACGCCAGCGATGATTTTCCCGAACCGGAAAGCCCCGTTATAACCACGAGTTTATTTTTGGGAATATCCAAATCAATATTTTTCAAATTATGAACCCTGGCACCCCTGATTTTTATAAATTCGTCAGTTTTCATATTAAACGATATTATAGCGTATTTTTTACCAAAAGAAAAGAGCCCGTTACGCTAACGGACTCTCAGACTTCAAATCTTTATCTTTTTCTCCTTTAATCTCTTATAGTCTAAAACATAAGTAATTAGACTGATAAAACCGAAAAGCAACGACAGCCCTAGTCCAATAAAAATTAGCCAGGCGTTTTCTGGAAGAGTATTTCTCTCTAAAAATAGAATTGCGAAGCCAGCGGTCAAGACCTCTGCCCACATCTTTATTTTGCCCCAAATGTTTGCTTCAACCCTTGTCCGGTTATATGAAGCGAAAATAATACCGGCCACGGAAATTAACGCTTCCAAAAAAATAACTAGAGCGACGAAGATAAACAAAAAAATGACCAAAGTCGTCCAACCAAAGCCGACAACGCAAATATATAAAAAACGACCCAATATCACGGCGCAGAAAAATTTATCAACGCCCTTGTCGTAAATAGCTCCTTGACGAGTTCGCCCGCCCTGACCCGCCGCCAAACCATCTAAAATATCAGTTATACCACCAATTATGATAAGGCACAAAAACACTTCCATGGTTGGCGACCAAAACAAGATGTAAAACGCAATCAGCAATCGCAAGGTCGTCAGTCCGTTTGCTACTATCCACCAGAATAAGCTGTCATTATTTTTGTTCATATCCCCTCCTTAAAGAACTATTTTGAAAAAAGCTTATTCAATCTTATAGTCTTAACCAGAAAAAATCAAGAAAACGCATAACCACATTGAAATATTAAACAAAAATCTGTATAATTATCCACAATCCATGAAAAAACCGCTGATTAAAAAATTCAAAAAAATCCCCAAAAAACCCGGCGCCTATTTACTTAAAGACAAAACTGGGGAAATTTTATATATAGGCAAAGCGCAAGATATTAAAAAACGAATCCAATCACATTTTAGTAAAAAAAAATGGTTTTTTCACCGATCGGTTCGTAGATAAGATTGCTGACCTTGATTGGATTGAAACCGATGACGAAAAGCAGGCGCTGTTGCTGGAAAACGAGCTAATCAAAAAATACCAACCTCGTTTCAATATCCAGTGGCGGGATGACAAAAGTTATTTTTGGGTGGTTTTTACTGATGATGAATGGCCGAGAGTCCAAAT
>Ga0180007_10004049_pt1 | contig 15799 bp, 13 predicted proteins | sample MM_PC_MetaG_FD_121122 | JGI IMG/M metagenome (GOLD analysis project Ga0180007, IMG submission 121122) | Groundwater microbial communities from the Aspo Hard Rock Laboratory (HRL) deep subsurface site, Sweden - MM_PC_MetaG | ecosystem: Environmental > Aquatic > Deep subsurface > Groundwater... | reverse complement strand
TGATCATGGGGCAAAGAATCCTGTTGACGGCAAAGGCGGGGGCTTCATCCACAACAATGGTTTCCTTGCCAAGGGTTTTTCCCCATTGTTCTGCAATGGCAAGGGTTTTATCAGAGGTTTCATGGCCTTTGATGATTTCCAGCAATTTCATTATGGTGACGGGATAAAAAAAATGGGTGCCAATGAATTTATCAGGCCGGTCAGTGACGGCGGCAAGTTCAGTAATGCTCAGGCCTGAAGTGTTGGTAAAGAAAAGACAGTGTGAGGGCACAATGCTTTTAAGATCTTGGTATATTTTCTTTTTAATATCCATGATTTCAATGATGACTTCAACGGCAATATCCGCACCATCCCCTGCCTGTCTGAGATCAAGGGTGGGGGTGATCCGTGTGAAAATGGCATCCATTTGCCCCTGGTCCATTTTCCCTTTTTTAACATTTCCTTCCAGGTTTTTCCGGATGGTTGCCATGCCCTTGTCAACAAAGCCCTGTTCTATATCCCTTAGCATCACCTGGTACCCTGCCTGGGCACAGGCCTGGGCAATTCCGCTGCCCATCAATCCCGCACCCAGTACACATATTTTTTTAATATCCACGAATGGTCTCCTTTTTTATACCTTATTCAGGCATGGTTTCAAGTTTTAAGTTTTAGGTTTTAAGTTTTATCCTGAATCCTAAAACTTAAAACCTAAATCCTGAAACAATCTCGGACAGTTGCAAGTCTCTAAGCAAAATTGAAAAACTATATTTCTGACTTTTCATCCAGGCACTATATATCATAAATGGTATCAATTTCCCTAGCAAATTTTTTATAAATGGTTGCCCGTCTGACTTTCATGGTGGCAGTCATTTCATCATCGTCATGGTCCAGTTCTTTGGTCAGAAGCAGAAATTTTCTAATATTTTCCACCCGGCTGAATCTTTCATTGACGGCATTGACGGCCTCCTGGATCAATGCCTGAACCTCTTGCATCATGGATAGCGATTTAAAGGTGGTATAGGCGATCTGGCGGTTGCTGGCCCATTTGCCCACATTTTCAAAATCGATCTGGATCAGGGCAGATATGAATTTTCTCCCATCCCCCAGTACAATGGCTTCCTTGATATAGGGGCTCACCTTGAGTTCGTTTTCAATCAGGGAAGGGGCAATATTTTTACCGCCTGATGTGATGAGGATGTCCTTTTTCCGGTCTACAATGGAAACATGCCCGTCCTTGTCCACAGTGGCAATGTCTTCTGTCATCAGCCATCCATTGACAATGGTTTTGGCTGTTGCTTCCGGATTTTTATAGTAGCCCATAAAGATGCTGGGTCCTTTTTTCATCAGCTCACCGTCCGGGGCCAGTTTATATTCAATGCAGGAGATGGGTTTGCCCACCGTACCCAGCTTGATATCATCGCCCATGTGGATAAAGGAAAGTCCCGTGCACTCGGTCATGCCATAGCCTTCCTTGACCGGGATGCCCATGGCGTGGAAAAACAGCAGTTCCTCAGGGCTGACCTTGGCTGCGGCAGAGAGGCAAATCCTGACCTTTCTTAAGCCCACATAATTTTGCAGGGCCCTGAATATCAGCCAGTATCCTGCCCACCAGGACAGTTTTAACCCCCAGTGAATATTTTGTCTGGCAAGACGCAGATTGGCCACCTTGTAGCCAATGGCCATGCACTGATCAAAGAAAAAGCGTTGAAACCGGCTGGAGTCCTGGATTTTTATGGTAATGGAGCTGTGCAGCTTTTCCCAGATTCTGGGCACACCCAGAAATACACTGGGCGCAATTTCCCTTAAATCATGCTGTATCGTTGCAATACTCTCGGCAAAATTCACGGTATTGCCCACAAACAGGGGCAGGTATAAACTGAAAATCTGTTCTGCCACATGGCAGAGGGGCAGATAGGAGACAACCGTATCCGTTTGACTGACGTCCATGGCCTGGGCAGATGCCATGGCCGTTGCCGCCACATTAAGATGGTTGACCATGGCACCCTTGGGCGGACCCGTCGTGCCCGAGGTGTAGATCATGATACAGATATCCTCAACATTCCCTTTGTTCACCTGTTCAAGAAAATAATCAGGGCTTTTTATCTGCATCTGTCTGCCAAGCGCTTCAACCTCTTTGAACGAGATAATGATGTCTTTTGGATATTTTCGCAATCCTTTCATATCCTTGACAATAATTTTTTTTAAACGGGGCAGGTCATCAATGACTTCAAGAATTTTGTCGGTCTGTTCCTGGTCTTCGGACAGGATAAACACGGAATCGGAATGGTGAATCACGTATTTGACTTCAGCGTAGGGACTTGTGGGATAAACCCCCAGGGTGACCCCACCGAGACAGATACATGCAAGATCAGCATAAAGCCATTCCTTGCAGTTCTCACTGATAATGGCCATATGATCCCCTCTTTTAAAACCAAGGGTCACAAGGCCAAGGGCGAAATGCTGAACTTGGGTTAGATACTGGTTCCATGTGATGGGCTTCCAGATCCCGAAATCTTTTTCCCGCAACGCCACCTGGTCACCGCATTCTGCCACCCGGTCCAGAAAGACCTGGGGCAGGGTTCTGTCTGTCAGCTTAACCATCTTTTCCTCCGCTTGTAGTGTTTTACGTTGCGGTAGCTGGTATTCTCTTTTCCATCCCCCATGCCAAGGTAAAATTCCTGGACATCCCTGTCGTTCAATAAAATATCCACAGGCCCGTCCAGCACAATTCTGCCCGTTTCCATGATATATCCATAATTGCTGATTTCCAGGGCCAGCTGGGCATTCTGCTCCACAAGCAGAATCGCCGTGCCCTCATTTTTATTTATTTTTGTAATGATCTCAAAAATTTCAGCCACCAGCATGGGGGCAAGTCCCATGGAAGGTTCATCCAGCATCATCAGGTCAGGGGTTGCAAGAAGAGCCCGGCTGATCACAAGCATCTGCTGCTCTCCGCCGCTCAGATATCCGGCCAGGCGCTTGTAGCTTCGTTTTAATATGGGAAAATAGTCAAAACACTTGTCCAGATCCCGGGCAACTTTTGCACGGCTCGTCTGGGTATAGGCACCACAGATCAGGTTTTCTTCAACGGTCAGGTCTTCAAAAACCCGCCGGCCCTCCATTACCTGGAAAATCCCCTTTTTCACAATCTTGTGGGGTGTCAGGTTGGTTATGGACGTTCCCTTGTAATAAATGGTTCCATCCGTGATCGCCCCGTCCTCCAGGGGTAAAAATCCGCTGATGGCCTTCAATGTGGTGGATTTGCCTGCCCCGTTGGAGCCGAGCAACGCCACAATAGACCCTTTTTCAACTTTAAGGGACAGCCCTTTGAGTACCAGGATGATATTGTTGTAGAGCACTTCTAAATTATTCACTTCAAGAATAGACGACACCTAGGTCCTCCTGCATTTTACCCCATTGATACATCCAGTTGATACATCCAGACGTCTGAAATACCAATTTCAAATTCGGTCTGACAAACACAGATAACAGGCCCGGACAGAAAAAAGATATCATGTCCGGGCCATGGTTATCTATTTTTTATTCATCCAGCTTGATCCAGTCGGAAACGGCTACAAATTTACCATCCTGGGCTTTGTAAACCTTTCCCGAAGCAGTGGCGTTTGACTTGCTGAAACTTACTACCCCGTTCAGGCCGCCCGTATCCCAGTTGCTTACCTTGGGGAGCATGTCTTTAAGATTCTCACCCGTGATGGGCAACCCTGCGTCATGACACATCTGGGCCAGTTTCACATAGATCATGCCTGTAAACCACCCCTGCATATAAGAGTTGGGCTTATAAACTTCTTCAGGATAGTGTTTTTTATTATAGGCTTGAATGGTTTTGATCATGGGAACATCATCCATGTACCAGTAAGCATAGGGACAGACCCCCATGTACCCTTCAGCATCCGGACCCAGTTTGTCCAGCAGCATTTTGCTCATGGCCCAGAAGGTCCCCATAAAGGTGATATCAAGACCAAAATCCTTTGCTCCCCGGATCACTTCCGGGATGGGCGGAACCACATATCCCTGGAAAATACAATAGTCAGGCTTGGTGCGTTTCAGGTCCAGGAGCTGGCTTGTAATATCCACGGCCCCTACCTTTGTTACTTCTTCTGCCACCACCTCAATTCCCAGTTCACCGGCCAGTTTCCGGGCAAAGGGGATGGGGTCACGGCCAAATTCCGTGTCACTGTAAAAAAATGCCACCCTGTGGGGTTTGTCGCTTTTTTTTGGCTGGGAAGCAATATATTTTAACAGAACCCCAAACTGCTGGGAATAGGTGGGGCCGCTGACAAAGGTATAGGGGTTTTTCTCCCTGTCCGCAAGTTCTTCGGAAAAGCTGGTAGAGCCGTAGAGCACATGATACCGGGAATTGATTTCCGGTGCCATGGCTTTGCCGACCCCTGTGGACTCGCCATACATCATGACAGGATTATCCTGGGCCATGATTTTTTTAAAGGAGGCAACGGCACGCATCAGGTCATATCCCGTATCCTCATAAATATATTTGAATTTTTTTCCACCAATGCCACCCTGTTCATTGGCATAGTCGAGAGAATCCATCAGGCCCTGATGGATATGTTTGCCGGCAAAGGCAAATCGGCCTGTGATAGGCTGGCCCGCTCCTACTTTGATTTCTTCATCGGCAAATGATACGGCCATGCTTAACAATAACAGGGATAAAACCAGAACCAGGGTTGAAACAAGTCGTTTTTTCATGATCACTCCTTTTTAATGGTTTATGGGTTAAACGTGCTTTTTTGTTGTTTAGTGTTCAAAGGGCCACAGGTGAAAATAGTTTTTGATACGTCTCCAGATTTCAGCCAGACCATGGGGTTCAAATACCAGGAACATGACGATTAGCAATCCAAAAATAACCTGCTGCAGGGGAAACAGAAAACTCATGGCCGTTGGAAATATATGAACCAGCGAGCTTAGCGCCGTGCTGATGATTTCAGGGACAATGGTCATGAAGATGGCGCCGAATATGGACCCCAGGATGCTTCCCATGCCGCCCACAATAATCATTGCCAGGTATCGAACACTTTCCAGCAAGGGGAAATGTTCCGGTGTCACGGTTTTTAAAAAATTGACCCAGAGACATCCTGAAATGCCGGCCATGAATGAGCTTAACGCAAATGCATAGGTTTTATAGCGCAACAGGTTGATGCCCATAAGCTCAGCTGAAATATCCCGGTCCCTGATGGCAATGAAGGCCCGGCCCACCCGGGTTCTAAAAAGATTCCTGGCAGATGTCACACACAAAATAACCATGATAAGGGTCACAAAATAAAATTTAAAATCATTGTCCAGAACATAACCGAAAATATCCGGCGGTGAAATGTTCATGCCCCGGATTCCCCCGGTCATGGATTCCCAGTGGACAAAAATAAATTCAAGGATCAATTGGGCTGCCAGAGTGGCAATGCAAAGATACAATCCTTTCAGGCGCAAAGAGGGACCGCCGACAATGATACCGAAAAAAGCCGCCATCAGACCGGATAAGGGAAGGCATAACAGAAAGGGCAGATCAAACCGGGTGGATAAAATAGCGGCCGTATACCCGCCAACGCCGATGAAAGCCGCATGACCCAGGGATATCAGGCCTGCAAATCCCGTGAGAATATTCAGTCCCACGGCCCCGATAATGGTGATGCCGGCAAGATTGGCCATGAACAGAAGATAATCCCCGGCCACAAAGGGAAAGAGCAACAACAGGACGAACAGAATTCCCAGCCAGAAACGGGAAGTGGCATTGATAAAAACAGCCTGGTCTGACGCGTATGTTTCCTTAAAGTCTCCAATATGCATTGCGATTATGCCTTTGTGTTAAAGCCGTTCAATTTCTTTTGTGCCGAACAGTCCATGGGGTTTGATCAAAAGGATAAAAATCAGCACAACAAAGGGGGCAAGGTCCTTGACCCCGCCGTGAAAATAGGGGTCCAGATATCCCCCTGCCATATTTTCCACAATGCCCACGATAAATCCGCCAATCACCGCCCCGATAATGGAATCCAGACCACCCAGGATCACTATGGGAAATATTTTAAGTCCGATATGCCCCAAAGTAGGCTGCACACCGCCGATGTTGCCGATGATGATCCCTCCCATTGATGCGGCGATGGCGCCGAATGCCCAGGAAATGGTAAACATGGTTTTGACGTTGATTCCCATGGAAAATGCGGCGATCTGATCATTGGCCGTGGCCCGCATGGCCACCCCCACTTTAGCGTATTTGAAAAGCAGCAGAAAGATCGCCACCACGGCCATGGCCATTAAAAATCCGTAAAAAAGATTGGACCGCAGCACGATTTCCCCTAAAATAATGGGTTTTCTGGGAAACAGGGGGGGGAAGCTTCTAAAGCTGGAGCCCCATATGATTTCTGCCATCCCAAGCAGTATGGAGCTCAGGCCGATGGTCACCATGATGATACTGATATTGGGTTGTCCCAGCATATGTCTTAAAATCAGGCGCTCAACCAGAAAGCCCAAGATTGCAGCAAAGATAATGACCAGGGGAAACCCGATAAAGGGGGATAATTTTAAATACACCATCAACGAATAAAAAATATAGGCACCGATCATCATGAATTCACCCGTGGCAAAATTGATGATATTGGTGGCCTTATAGATGAGTACAAAACCAAGCGCAATGAGCGCATAGATTCCCCCGACCAGAAAACCGCTGGCAAGCAGCTGCAGGAATATGTCCATTTTTATCCTTTCCTTAAGATTATGGCCGTTGTATCGGGTTTATTTTTTTTTGCCCAGATATGCCTCAATGACATCCGGATGTTTTTGTACCTCTTTAGGGGTTCCCTGGGTCAGTGCCTGGCCGAAATTTAACACCAGAACCCTGTCTGAAATATCCATGATCATTTTCATGTCATGCTCAATAAGGACGATGGTGGTATCGTATTCTTCCTTTATATCGAGAATAAACCGGGCCATGTCCTCGGTCTCCTCGGCATTCATGCCGGCAACGGGTTCGTCCATCAAAAGAATCCTGGGACGCATGGCAAGCGCCCGGGCCAGTTCAACTCTTTTTTGCAGGCCATAGGCAAGGGCGCTGACCGGATGGTTTCGAATGGATTCAATTTCCAGAAAATCAATGATCTCCTCTTCGATTTTCCGGCGCAGCTGCATTTCTTCTTTGTGAGCGCTTCCCCAATACCACAGGGCTGACAATAAACCCGTGTTCAAATGAGAATGGGCCCCCAGTTTGATATTATCCAGCACGGACATGCCATGGTACAGGGCAATATTCTGGAATGTTCTGCCCATGCCCAGTGCGGCGCGCTTGTCTGCAGGTATATGGGTGAGATCCTTGCCATTGAAGGAAACGGTTCCTTTTTCCGGACGGTAGAACCCGCTGATAATATTCAGTATAGAGGTCTTGCCAGCACCATTGGGTCCGATAATGGCAAATATTTCACCCTGGTTTACATCAAAGGATACATCCGACAATACGTTTAAACCGCCAAAGGATAGAGATACATGATCAATGGAAAGAATTTTCATACGGGTTCTGCAATGCCTTTTTTATCTGCCGGGAAATACCGTTTTTTCGGCAGATTTCATTTTGTCATACTGCGTAAAATTGCCTGACACCATATTTTATCGACACTATTTCTCTATCACCATTTGATGGGAAAAAGAAACTAAAATATTTGGAATCATGAAAATCTGCGTTAGTCTGCGTCCTGTTTTGGAGATGTCTATTTTTCCTCAGTCCCTTAAATGGCAGAAAAGAGGGATGCACCAATGATAAGGAGGGTTAAAAAAAGGGCCAGGGGATCTTTTTGGGAAAATCGAAGTGTCTGGTTTAAGGGAAAGAAAATAATGCCTGACCCAAGCCCGCTCAAAAATCCAAACACATGGGCCATAACATCTGTCCTTTCTCCCTGGCTTAGCATGCCCACAATCAAGGCGCCTGCAAAGACAGGCATCAGGTTGTTCAATCTGAGGGGCTTTTTTTTCTGCATCACCTGGAAGGCCACAAGAAATCCGGCGGCTGCCATGACAGCAGTTGAGGCGCCAATGGAAAGATGGGCGGTTTTGTAAAGGTGGGCATTGAAAAGGTTGCCAAGGGTACCGGCAAACAGCAGCATAAAAGGGCCCACGCCAAACCCGGCAAGGCTGATAAATGGTGCCCCGAAGATGAGTATGCCGACCATATTCCCGGCAAGGTGCCGGGCATCTGAATGCAGAAACAGTGCCGTAACAGCCCTGTAGGTCTCGCCCTGCAAAATAAAAAGGGCAGAGGCACCGAATTTTAATATCATGGCTTCGTGAACCTGGTAATGAATACAGGCGGCATGTAAAAGCCAGAGCAGTCCCATGATCACAAAGGCAGAAGAGGATTTAAATGAGGATATGGGAATTTGTTGCAGGTGTTGTTTGATCCTGAAAAATTTATTTTCTGTATAATAGGTCTCCACCATGATGCGGGCGTTGTCTATGTCTGCTTCATTGACAAGGATATCGAACGAATGGTGTTCTTGTTCAACCCGGGTTTCAATATTTTGAGAGGTTAAAATCAGGATGATCAAATCTGTGTTTTTGTCAGTAAGACCTGTGAATAGTTTTTCCATATTCCCGCTCATGGGCTAAAGGGGCTTGACCTTTTAGAATAATGATTTTAATACAAATAAATATAAGCAGTTTTTTTAATGGTATATATGAATCCCAGGAGAAAAGAAACATGCAAATAATACGGTTTGAGAGCGATGACCATAACATTTATACAGGGTGTGATTTTGATCATCACAGCGCCTCTGTTCTTGAGGGGGATATTTTCACGGATTTTTCCAATACGGGAAAGCGAAAAAAGGTTGAGAAAATTTTAACCCCGATTTCACCCAGGGTTATTTTTTGCATCGGGTTGAATTATCGGCTCCATGCCAAAGAGACGGGACTTGAATTGCCAAAATATCCTGTTGTGTTTATGAAAAACCTGGGAGCGGCCATCGGCCATCTGGATGATATCAGGATTCCCGCATCCTGTGCAAAGATCCCGGAAGTGGATTACGAGGTTGAACTGGCCGTGATCATAAAAAAGAATGCCAAAGATGTGTTGCCGGAAAATGCCCTTGATTATGTCCTGGGATATACCTGTGCCAATGATATCTCTGCCAGGAGATGGCAGATGCATGCCGGCGGAAAACAATGGATAAAAGGGAAAAGTTTTGATACCTTCTGTCCTTTCGGCCCCTGGATTGTGACCCCTGACGAGATTGAGGACCCGGATAATCTTGATGTTGAATGTGTGTTAAACGGGGAGACCATGCAGAAAAGCAATACCAATGACATGATTTTTTCTGTGGCCCGGATCATTTCATTTCTATCCGAGTCTGCCACCCTTTTGCCCGGAACCCTCATCTTAACGGGAACACCAAGCGGGGTGGGGTATACCCGAAAACCGCCCGTGTATCTGATGCCGGGAGATGTGCTGGAATCAAAAATTGATAAAATCGGTGTGCTGAAAAATAATGTAAGGCTTGAACAGGAATAAAAAAACGCCCGGAAGAGGATGTCATCCTTCCGGGCGTTTTTATGGGGAATCAGGTTAAATACCCTATTCGGATATGCATCAGGTGTTAATCGTTGTCATGCCAGCCACGTCCCTTACCCTGCCCCTGGCAGCCTCTTGGACCGTCTGAGTTGAAGCCTCTGCCGCAACCCTGGCCAAACTGCTGGCCAAATCCCCTGCCCTGGCCAAGCTCAGGTGCAATTTTTTTTGCAGCCAGCATAAAATCGATACGTTTGTCAATGACCTGTTTTTGCAGATCCATGATTTCCTGGGACAATTTGTCAAGTTTTGCCCTGTCAGGCTCAGATGTCTGCATGAGCATTCTCATTTCCTGGCGTTTTGCAAATTTTGCAGATCTGAATTCATAGGTTTTATCAATAAATTCCTGGCGAAGTTTGTTTATGGCATCTGTCTGCTCCTTGGACAGGTCAGCAAAATTTCCCTGCTCTCCTGCATTTCGGGGACAATCCTGATTCACGCCATAATCCCTTTTCTGATTTTTTCCCTGGCATCTGCCCTGGCCCCATGCAAAGGCACTTCCTGATACAAGTGCAACCATAAGCAAACTACTGATGATAACGAGTGTTTTTTTCATAATACCCTCCGGTTAAAAATTGTTTTGTTAGTTGAACTTTTTAGTGTTCTGTTGAAATAGAATATAGCAAATGGTGTGCCATAATGGAAAATATTTTATAACCATTCGATTTTTCAATATTTTTTCAATATTATACGAATTAAACCATTGCTATTGAATCCGTGGCATTGTATACTTTCTACCCGGTGCAGGGTATCCAGCTGGTTATTAATTACCCACAATCATGATGACGGCAAAGTCAATAGTGCTTGAAATCAGGGTTTGGGTTGCGTGGTATTGTTTTTGCTTATAATGTAAATGGTGAGTGGGCTAAAAAACTTAAGTCTGAAAGTTGAGTCAATGATTTTATATGAATGTATCCTGCGTAAAAAAGACAACAGAAAATGAAAAAATCTAAATTTCCATGGATCTCTCCTTTATTGCTCATCGGTGTCTTATTGATCATGTTGCCGATTTTTACGGTGATGACCCTTGACCGGCTTGAAAAACAAAATGAGTTTTTTACCCAGAGATTGCTGGAAAGGGGGATATCCCTGATAAGGACGTTTGAGGCGGGAACAAGGACGGGCATGTTCACCATGAGATGGGGCGCAAACAGAATCCAGGCAATGCTTTTGGAAACGTCATTGCAGCCTGAAGTGATCTATATGATGATTACAACAAAGGATGGGCGGATCCTGGCACACTCGGATGCTTCCATGGTGGGACAGACGTTTGATGCCATGGCAGGGACACAAAAGATAAATGAAGATACCAATATGGTCTATCACAGGGTCAGATCGCAAAAAGATCAAACCCAGATTTTTGAAGTGTTCAAGCGCTTTGTACCCATCAGATCCGGTTCCAGGCGCGGGCATATGCGGATGGAGAACCTGCCGATGCACGGGTCAGACGATTCACCGGATATGCCACGGCTTGAAAATGAAAACAAGGACTGGAGTCAGCCCTATACGAGACACCAGTGGGGGAAACTGCCTGAAATGGCGGAACATTATATTTTTGCCGGCCTTTCCATGGAAAGGGCAAGAATTGCCCGGGACCAGTTATTAAAAGAGACCGTGCTGCGGGGCATTCTTTTTTTTATACTGGGATGCGTGGGCATGGTCGCCTTGTTCAGTTTCCAGGCATACCGGTCTGCAAAATCATCCCTGACAAGCGTTAAGGCTTTTTCCGACAATGTGATCCAGAACATGCCCTCAGGACTTGTCACCATTAATCTGAACCATGAAATCACCTCTGTAAACAATGCTGCAAAAAATATTTTAGGCGGGGATCTTGCACAACCCTACCCGCAAATGATCGAATTGATCCATGAAATGGAATTATCCCAGACCGTTCTCAACCGGGAGATCAATTTTGTTGTTGGGCAGGATCGAACGCTTGATCTGGATATAACGGCATCTCCAATTTTAGACAGTGACGATCAAATCATGGGATTTTTATTTCTGTTCAGGGATTTGACCCAGGTAAGGGAGCTTAAACGACAAGTGGAGACAAACAAGCGCCTGGCAGCCATTGGAAAGCTTGCAGCAGGTGTTGCCCATGAAATAAGGAATCCATTGAGCTCCATTAAAGGGTTTGCAACCTATTTTGGCAAACGATATGCAGATAAGCCGTCAGAAAAAGAAATTGCACAGATTATGGTCAAGGAAGTGGAACGGATCAATCGGTCCGTTACCCAGCTGCTTGAGTTTGCAAAACCCATGGCCATTGAAAAAAAACAGGTGGATATACAAGAGATGATCACCCATTCTCTGAAACTGGTTCACCATGATCTGAAGCAGAAAAATATTGAAACCCGGGTTCATATTGACACGAAACAAAGCATTATCCATACGGACGGCGACCGGATGAACCAGGTTTTGTTAAATCTGTATATCAATGCCATAGAGGCATTGGATGACAAGGGCATACTTACGATAGATGTAAGGGATGCACAAAAGGATGAGTTGATTGAAATACGGATCCGGGATAACGGCCAGGGTATAGATGAGGCATCCCTTGACCTGATTTTTGATCCTTATTTTACAACCCGTCCAACGGGAACGGGGCTTGGTCTTTCAATTGTTCACAGGATTATTGAAAATCTTGAGGCAAGCATTCGTGTGGAGAGTAAAAAGGATATGGGGACGTGTTTCATTATCACTTTACCCGTGGCATAATAAGGATAAAAATGAAAAAAATACTTGTTGTTGATGATGATGCAGCCCATGCCAGAATGCTTGAGACAGTGATGGCAGATTGGGGATTTGTGATTTATCTGGCAGATGATGGGTCAATTGCCGTTGATATGGTAAAAAATCATTCGTTTGACATTGTTCTGATGGATATGAAAATGGTGAAAATGTCCGGCATGGAAGCGTTGCATCTGATCAAAGCCTATAATCCCTCTTTGCCCGTGATCATCATGACGGCCTATTCATCCGTACAGACGGCCGTGGAGGCGCTGCAGATAGGGGCTTATGATTATCTGACCAAACCTCTGGATTTTGATAAACTGAAACTGACCATTGATCATATATTTGAAAGCATCTCTTTGAAAACGGAAAACAGGCATTTGAAGATCCGGTTAAAAGAGAAAGATTTTTCCCATGATATTATCGGAAAAAGCCCTGCCGTGCTTTCCCTTCTGGACACCATTCATATGGTGGCACCCACGGATGCAAATGTTCTTGTGACGGGCGAATCAGGAACGGGCAAGGAGCTTGTTGCATCTGCCATCCATTTTAATTCTTCACGAAAAGATCAGCCCTATGTAAGGATTAATTGTGCCGCGATTACCGAGACCCTGCTTGAGTCAGAACTTTTCGGCCATGAAAAAGGATCGTTCACAGGGGCAGACAAAAAAAGAAAGGGAAGGTTTTTACTGGCAGACAAGGGCAGTATGCTTTTGGATGAGATCGGTGAAATGAGTCTTGCCATGCAGGCAAAGCTGTTAAGGGTCATCCAGGAAAAAGAGATCACCCCCGTGGGAAGTGATCAAAATATCCGAACGGATGTGAGGATTATTGCTGCGACCAACAAGAATTTAAAACAATTGTCAGAACAGGGCACTTTTCGCCAGGATTTATACTATCGGCTTAATGTTGTAAGCATAGAGATTCCTCCCTTAAGGGACAGAAAAGAAGATATCCCGACCCTGGCAAATCATTTTCTGGAAATTTTTTCAAAAAAAAACAAACGGGATATAAAAGGGTTTTCACCAGATGCCATGGATGCCATGATCCACTATGAATGGGAGGGCAATGTCAGGGAATTGATGAACAGCGTGGAAAGAGGCGTGGTTCTTGCCCGGTCTGATTATATCTGCAAGGAAGATCTTTCGTTTGTAAAGGTAACGACTGACAAAGAAATTGAACGGGGCGGGGATTTTGGTAATATCAGGCTTGCCCGGGTAGAAGAAAAAGCCATTCTGACCACTCTTGAATCAGCCGACGGCAACAAGAGCGAGGCGGCCAGAAGGCTTGGCATCACACGCAAAACCCTGTTAAAAAAATTAAAACAGTATGAGGGAAAATAGGGGGAAAATAGGGGACAGACCACGGTTTAGGGGAAAATAGGGGACAGACCACGGTTTAGCACGGTTTTGGGTTTTGAGCGGTTTTGCGGGTTTGCAACAGGGCAGATGGAATAAGAAATAATCCAGGAAATTTGGGTTGTTAAATGATGTGAAATGGTTTATAGAAAACAGGTGTTTAATTCAACATAATGAATAAAAACCAAGAGCGGGAATAATGGAAAAATGCTGGATGAAATTATCAAAAGAGTTCGCAATCTAAATCCTGATCAGCAACGAGAGATTATTGAAATTCTTAATACCTGGCAGGTTGGCAAACAGCGGGAATACCAGCGCCTGAAAACCCGGGCACAGATTGATGTTGTGATTGGTAACCGGGTTATTCAAACAGATACCAATGATATCAGCGCCAGCGGTCTTTTTATTAATACCACTGGGAAATTTGATGCCAATAAAACAGTACGAATTGTTTTTTCAGTACCAGGGGTTGATAAATCCTTTAAACTCCAGGGAACCATCGTCAGGGTCGAAGGAAGTGGAGTTGCCATACAATTTGAACATATTACCCCCTATTTCAGGAAAATCCTTGATACGATTATCTGGGAAAACAAGAACCCGGATAATGATTTTTCCTAAGGCAAAATAGCTTATCCCCTCTTTATTAAAAAATCTTCTTCTCCGGTTTAAGGACCAAAGGCAAATATAATTTTGAAAATTCAGGTTGATCTCAAGGTGTTGCTGGGATGCATCTGCATTTTCGGCTCGGCCTTCTTTTTTTACCTGGCCACCGTGATTATCAAGTGGGCCAAGATCAAAGGATTGCAGATTGATGCGTCACTTTTTGTGTTTGCACGGTTTTTACTGGGATTTATCAGTGTGTTGATTCTGATGGCCATTAAAAGAAAAAAAATCAAGATAAAAAAGAAAAGATATCTCATTGGCAGAACCGTTGCCAATTGTGTTGCCGTATATTGTTTTTTTAAAGGTGTGGATTTAACATCCGTGTCCCAGGCCAATATTTTAAACATGACCTATCCCTTGTTTATCGCTGTTTTCTCATGGATTTTTTTAAAACAGCAGCGGGATGCCATTGCAATTGTTGTTGTTATTATTGCATTTGCAGGGGTTTGGCTGATTCTGACACCCGGGGAAATGAATTTTCACTTGAATTCCTTATGGGCACTGGCCTCAGGGATCACCGCGGCGATTTCCATGATGTGTCTGAACCTTTCAAGGCAGGAGCATGATATCGAGACCACCCTGCTATTTTTATTTGGCCTTGGTTCTGTGCTCATATGTATCACCTTTTTTAATGAGATCCGGCTGCCCCAGGTTGTAGACGTGAAATATCTTTTTTTCTGCTCCGTTTCCGGCATTGTCGGCCAATATTTGATTACCCTGGGGTTTAAATATGTGACAGCCATTGAAGGGGGAATTATTTCTTCAACCCGGATTCTCCTGGCGGCCATGTTAGGCCCTGTTATTGCCATGGACCCGGCCCTTTCTGCGTCTGGATGGGCAGGGGCGTTTTTAATCTTTAGCGGTAATATATTTTTAACGGTGCGAAAAGCCAGAAGATCCAATGGAAAAGGGTTAACGCCAAGCCCGGTTAAGATCTGATACAGGGTGTCACACAAGTCCTCCATTAATCCCAATGACCTGGCCCGTTATATATCCTGCATCCCTGGAACATAAAAACAGAACGGCTGCTGCAACTTCGCAGGGTTTGCCAAGTCTGCCAGCGGGGATACTTTTTTCCAGTTCGATTAACGACAGGCCGTCAATCATTTCCGTCTCTATGAATCCAGGTGCCACGGCATTCACCGTAATGTTCCGTGTTGCGATCTCCCGGGCAAGGGCTTTGGTGGCGCCTATGAGACCGGCTTTTGACGCAGAGTAGTTTACCTGGCCGGCTTGCCCTGTCTGGCCGGAGGTTGAAGAGATGTTGATAATTCTTCCAAATCGCTTTGACAGCATTTGTTTAACAACAGGCCGGGTGACATTGAAAAACCCTGTCAGATTTGTATCCAGAACCGTTTGCCATTGTTCTTTTTTCATCATGACCATAAGCTTGTCATCTCTGATGCCGGCATTGTTTACCAGGATATCAATTTTACCTTTTTCCAGGATAATTTTTTTAACGGCTTTTTCAGACGTTTCCTGGCAGGTG
>Ga0180007_10004048_pt1 | contig 15805 bp, 18 predicted proteins | sample MM_PC_MetaG_FD_121122 | JGI IMG/M metagenome (GOLD analysis project Ga0180007, IMG submission 121122) | Groundwater microbial communities from the Aspo Hard Rock Laboratory (HRL) deep subsurface site, Sweden - MM_PC_MetaG | ecosystem: Environmental > Aquatic > Deep subsurface > Groundwater... | reverse complement strand
TTATTTCCACAAGGGAAGTAGTAGAAGTCTTGCGTTTTTAGTATGAAATCCCTTCGAATCCATATTTTTACTGTTTTACCTAGCATTTTTAATCAAAATCACTCACTTTCAACAAACCATTTCTCAACCGTATCACAAATCTTATGTATTGCTGTAATATGTCCAACCTGAATTATTGGAGTATCTGATGATGGAATGATAATATCAATGTCCGCTTTTCCTTTCATTTTACCTCCTCCGTTTCCAAGCAATGCAATAACTCTCATACTAATTTCTTTTGCTTTGTAAATAGCATTTATCACATTCTGTGAATTGCCACTTGTACTGATTCCAATTAGAACATCTCCTTTTTTTCCAAGAGTCTCAACCTGCCTTTCGAACAATGTATCAAATTCATGATCATTTGACCAAGCAGTTAATATTGATGTATCTGTTGTCAAAGCTATACAAGGAAGACCTTTCCTTTCCTTTTTATATTTAACCATCATTTCTGCTGCCATATGCTGTGCATCAGCAGCAGAACCACCATTCCCACATACCAAAACCTTACCACCAAATTTAAAGCATTCTATAACTATTTTGATAGCTTTATCTAATTCTTCAATAAATTCATTCCCAACTGATATTTCAGGTACAAAATTAACTTTTTCTTCCATAAATAAAATAATTCATAAGAATATAAATTGTTTTCTAAAATTAAATTTGTTGATCAAGGTTCAACTGAGAACTGCTTTCTTCTGTTGTTCTAAACTCCAAACTCCCTTGGGGAGATTGTGCTACTAATTTTAGTCCAACATCATCAACTTTAGTTCTAATTATTGATAATATTCCAAGCATAGCTCTTGTTTCAGATGCATAAGGTCCTCTCTCTACAATAGTCACGCTAGGAATAAAATTAGAATCTATATCATAACTTTTAGCACCTTCTTCAATAACAGTTGCATGATCTAAAACACAAATTCTTCTATAATTTCCAGTGACTTCTGTAATTGGATATATTCCAAAAGTATTTTCCATCCAACATCTTACAGTTTGTAAATATCTATTCTCTTTAAACATCTTGAAACATAAAAACACACAAAATGTATAAAAATTAACATTCTCAAAAAGTTGTTTTAAAACTATTTAATCAAAAACTAAAAGTTATTAGCATAATATATCTTAAAGATTTTAATTAATAATCAAAGATTATAATCTCAATAAAACCTAAAACTTTTAATCAAAAATCATAGATTTTTAAATAGAACTATCTAAAAAAATACTCCTAAAATTATTTATCAATTAAGTGCTCCATTTAATCCTATTCTCCGCCCAATGAAGTATCCCTAGCTTCATTAGAGCTTCAACATACTTCTCTTTATTGTAGTCAAAACCTCTTTCTAGAGCCCTTACAATCTCACTTCTTTTCATATTATTATAAAATTAAACTTCTTTTTATATATTTGTTAAAATCAAAACCTATTTCTTAAAAAAACCTTCAAAATAAGAATTTTACATAATCTTTTTCCTAAAATACACTCAAATATAACTAAATATTTTTAAATATAATAATGATCAAGTGATAAAAGAAAAAATAAAAAGAAAAATTACTAATATTTATACTTAAAGAATTAAAATCTTTTTCTTCTTTTCATATAACATTCTTTACAAAAAACAGGTTTTCCTTCACTAGGCTTGAATGGAACTTCACATTCTTGGCCACATTCAGAGCAAACTGCTTTATGCATTTTTCGTGGTCCGAAATCTTTGCGAAAACCACCACTGTTAAACTCTCTCATATTTATATCCTCCGTATAAGATAACATAAGAAACCTAAAAAGCCCCCTATATTACTTATAATTATCGATACATAAGGGTTTATAAGCTTTTTTAACCGACATAATCTACATCTCTATTTCTCTTCAATTTTTGAATACTTGCTTGTTTGGTTTGATCCAATATCCCCTTTAATTTATTCTCAAATTCAACTGCTTTCTTCAATAAAGGCTTATAATCCACATTTAAACCAAGATAATTATCAAGTACTTCTATCATTTTTGCAGCAGCTCTGCTATCTGGCAAATTAGATTTTGTTTCGGTAAATACACAAGAAAGTTTAGGACCCTTTAAATTTAATAACAAAGCACCCGTAACACCCACAACTACACCCTCTTTTAAAGGAGGGATACCTAAAGAATTCCATTTTTTACTGTCTTTAGAATAAAAATAAGCCCCAGATTTTTCCCCCATACCCCCAACAGTACCAACACCTTCCAAACCAATAACCTCTTTAATATCTAGCATCTTACAGAGATCGTTAACAGCTTCAACAATTTCCCATTCTAAACCATTAACTCCAGTTAAAGCATGCAAAATTATCAAATTATTTTGTTTATCATAAAATACTCCCAAAGGATCTACAATTTTATTGTTATGCACAGCAACCATTGGAGACATCTTACCAGACAACAATATTTTACCTATTTGTTCGGCTTTTAAATGGTCTATCAAGAATTCAGTTGTTATTGTACTTACTAACCCGAACCCTGGAAATCCTTCAATTAAAATACAATTTTTAGGTCTTTTTGTTAATTCAATTTTCATTTGAATAAAAATTATTTTCATCATTTATATATTTTTGTATGTTCTAGTTATACTTCTATAGTAATAAACAAACTATATAAAAACAAAGATTAAATTTTACTTAATGGTAAATATACAACTTGTAGAATTTATAAAAAAAGCTATAGATCTGGGATACAAGGAACCAGAAATTAAAAAGAAATTAATAGAAAAAGGTTGGCCATTAGATGAAATAGATATTGCTTTTAGAGTAATGCCACCACAACCCTTAAAAAAAGAAATTAAACTTCCTTTTGAAAAACCATCTGTGAATATAAAAGAATCAGAAATAACAGATGCTTTTAAAAATAAAAAAGAACCTTCAGGAAACCAAATTCCAAAATTTTCTATAAAAAGCTTAATATTATTAATAGTAATCGGATTCCTTATTTTTGTTTTAATTTCATTTTCATGTCTTGTATTTTTTTACATGAATGCTGTTATGGATTATACAGTATCAGATCCTACAACAGGAGAAGAATTAACTGGGAGATGTACTGAAGACGATTGTTCGGATATGAGAAACTACGCAATGGATAAATCTAAAGAAAAATTAGATATATCTATTATAATTGGAATAGCTGTTGCAGTAGGAGTAGTTTTTGGTTATAAATTTATAAAAAGAAAAAAAGTATTTTTGTGGATAGTCAATATTTTATATTTAGTATTCTTGGCTTTGATAGCATATATGTGGTATACATTTACTAAAGGGGTTTGATAATACAACATTTAAAGATATAAGAATCTTTTCATTTATGGATTATCCTAGGAGTTTAGCCAAAGAATATGAACCTCTACTTGTTTCAATTAGAAGACATATAGATGAAATAGTAATAAGAGCAAGACCAAGTGGGGGAGTAATAATACCAGTAATACCTGATGAAGACGAATTAATTAGAATTTTAAAGGGAACAAACTTTGGAACAACTCCTAGCCCATGCCTAAAATGTACTAAAAAAAATCCTTGGCATTGACATAATACCAAAGATGATTTGGATGAAGGATTAGATTTTTGAACAAACAGAAAAAATATATTTTCCTTCTCCAACAATATCAATTTTTTCAATTTTTAAATTAATTCCTTCAATTAAGTTTTTTATTTCATCTTTATTAAAAATCCTATACTCAAATTTTTTATCAAACCAATCTCCAAAAATTACTTTACCTTCATCACTGTTATGAACCATTATGAATATTTTTCCATTTAGTTTACAAACTCTTTTCATTTCATTAATTGCCTGTTTCTGTAATACTTCATCTTTTAAGTTCATTAAAGTGAACATACAAAGTACATAATCAAAAGAATTATCTTTAAACATATTCATATCACATACATTACCTTTAACAAGTTTGATACTTAGTCCAAGTTTTTCTACTTTTTCCTTAGATTCCTTAAGCATTTCCTCAGATAAATCAAAACCAGTTACCTCAAAACATTTTTGGGAGAAATAAATTATATTTTCTCCGGTTGCACAACCAATATCTAAAAGTTTACCTGCTGAACCTATTTCTTCATCAATTAATCTTTGTTCAAGTTTTATTAAATTTTTCATAATATAAAGATAATCAAAATATTTTTAAACATACTTAATTGAAGATTTTCTATTGGGTCCATAGCTCAGTCTGGTTAGAGCACCTGACATTTGTGGGTGAAGCTCTTAAGATCTGGAAAGGTTAGATCATAGAAACCAGGTGGTCGGGGGTTCGAATCCCCTTGGACCCATTCAATAATTTTATAAAACAAAGATTACAATATTAATTCATGATTGAATATATCTTATTTGTAGTAGGTTTTATTTTACTAATAAAAGGAGCAGGTTATTTAGTTGATGGTTCTTCATCTTTAGCAAAAAGGTTTGGCGTGCCAGCTTTAATCATAGGATTAACTATAGTTGCACTAGGAACCACAATGCCAGAATTGATAGTAAATATTACATCCGCAATTAAAGGTAATACAGACATAGCGTTGGGTACTGTGATTGGTAGCAACATAACCAACATTTTGTTGGTATTAGGTTTAATATCAATAATAACACCATTAAGAGTACATTATTCTACATTATGGAAAGAGATCCCTTTTTTTATAATAGCTGTAGTAATATTAATCACATTAGCAAATGATATTTTTTTAAGTGGATCACAATATTCATTTATCTCTAGAAATGATGGAATTATATTAATATGTTTCTTTGCTATCTTTTTTTATTTCATGTTTAATTTGGCTAAAAGAGATAGAAGATATTTGGACTCTAAAAAAATAAAGATAAAGAAAAGAGACAATATCACAATGTATTTAATGATAATATTTGGTATATTAGGGATTTTGATTGGAGGAAAGTGGGTTGTAGATGGTACAATACTAATTGCTCGTCAACTAGGCTTAAGCGAATTTATGATTTCTGCTACAATAGTTGCATTTGGAACATCATTACCAGAATTAGTCACAGCTATAACTGCTACTATAAAGAAAAATATGGACATTGCAATTGGAAACATAATAGGAGCTAATATTTTAAACATTTTTTGGGTGTTAGGTATAGCATCGGTTATTAAACCTATTCAGTTTATAAAATACTTAAATTTAGACCTTTTATTTTTAATTGTTATTTCTTTCTTATTCTTCTTTTTTGTTTTTGTAGGAAAAAGAAATATTTTAGAAAGAAAAGAAGGAATTATTTTTGTGGGGTTATATATTGCTTATATAATTTTTAATATAGTGAGGGGTTAGAGAATATCTTTTATTTTTTCTATGTAATCAGCTATTTTATCACCATTTTCAGTTAATTTTATTGTTTTAATTCTACCCTGTTTTTCAAAACCAACTAACTTAGCTTTTTCCATTTCTTGTAGAATTTTTACAGCATGAGAATAAGTACAATCAACTTCTTTTGCTAAAATACTTCCATATCTATTTTTACCACCTCTTCTTAATGCAACCAAAATCATAGCAGGTTTTCTTCTAAAAAAAACTTCAAAAATATCTTTTTTGTCTATACTAACCAATCATACCCCCCCCAACAATTATCCAGGTCCAGTTTATATTTAAACCTTTATATTTTGAAATATATATGTTGTTGAATATATGAGAAAGTATATAAACATTATGCAGAAACCTATATAAAACAATAGATTTAAATAACATATTTCATAGTTTTCTAAAATGCTTGATATAAATTTAATAAGAGAGAATCCAAAGCTTGTAAAAGAGAATTTAAAAAAAAGATTTCAAGATAACAAGATAAAAGGGGTAGATGATTTATTAAAAAAAGATAAAGAATGGCGTGAAATCAAACAAAAAATTGATGATTTAAGGCATAAAAGAAATATTATTTCTCAAGAGATTAACCAATTAATAAAACAAAAACAGAATCCCAAAAATAAAATAAATGAAGTAAAAGAAATTCCAAATAAGATAAGAGATTTAGAAAAGGAAGAAGATTTATTAAAAGAAAAAATTAATTCCTATTTATCAGAACTACCAAATATAATTCATAAATCAGTTCCAACAGGAAAAACAGAAAAAGATAACAAAGTAAGAAGAAAATGGGGAAAAATAACTAAACTTAAATTTAAACCAAAAACCCATGTAGAAATTTTAGAAAATTTAAATCAAGCAGATTTTGATGTCTCAGCAGAAGTTTCTGGAAAAGGTTTTTATTTTTTAAAAGATAAAATAGCTTTATTGAATCAAGCACTAATTAGATTTGCAATTGATTTTATGTACAAAAAAAAGTATACATACATAGAACCCCCTTTAATGTTAAGAAAAGAAATTCTTTCAGCAGCTTTAGATTTAGGGGAATTGAAAAACTCAATTTATAACATAGAAGAAGAAGATTTATCTTTAATAGGAACAAGCGAACATTCTTTATTAGCCTTGCATACAAAAAAATTAATACCTGAACAAGAATTACCTAAAAAATATTTTTCATATACAATGTGTTTTAGAAAAGAAATTGGTGCCCATGGTATAAATGAAAAAGGTTTATGGAGAACACACCAATTTAACAAAGTAGAACAATTCATTTTTTGCAAACCAGAAGACTCATACAAATATTATGAGGAATTATTAAAAAATTCAGAGGATATTTACAAAAAACTTAAATTACCCTATAGAGTATTAGAATTTTGTTCAGGAGATTTAGCTTCATGGAAATCCAAAAGCTGTGACATAGAGATATATAGACCAACAATAAAAGAATATGGGGAGGTTGGATCATTAAGTAACTGCACAGATTATCAAGCAAGAAAATTAAGTATTCGGGTTCTAAGGAAAAATAAATCAAAAGAGATTTTACATACGTTAAACAATACAGCAATAGCAACATCTAGGACCATGGTTGCTATATTAGAAAATTATCAACAAAAAGATGGCACAGTCAAAGTTCCAAAAGTTTTAGTTCCATACATGAATGGTATTAAAGAAATATGCAAATCTTAAAACCTTATGGAAAATTAGATGTTCTATATTATTACAGTTTAATATCCAAAAAACTAAAAAATTTTTTAGATAAAAGAGAAATAGCAACAAGAATGTGGTTGCCAAATGGACCAAGAATTCTTAAAAGAGGATCCCAAATTACACCTTTATATGTAGATGAACTAATGAAATATACAACTAAAGATTTCCTTAAAATAAGATCAACAGGAAGTTTACCAAATTATAAAAATAAACTAAATAAAATTCAAATTAAAATTTGGGAGTATTTTGTTCCAAGAAAATATTCTGATTTTTTATATGCAACAAACAAAGAACATCCTGGAAAATCATTAGACAGGATTTATTTTGATATTGATAGATCAAATGTTTCACAAGAAATTGCAAAAAAAATTACATTAGAATTAATAAATTCAATAAAAGGAGACAAGGAATTTAATAAGTTAGTAAAATATAAATTAATGCCCCTGTGGACAGGAAATTCATTTCATTTATATCTATTTTTTAAAAAACAAAAAACAAACTTTTTTTACAATAAATATATTCTTTATACAAAGAAAGCACCCCTAAAGAGTTTTACTGGAATGTGGATAAAAAAAATAAAGAACAAATTAAATGTCCAACTAATTGGAGGTCATGAAAAAAAGCCAAATTTTGTCACAATAGACCCATCACAATCTCCATCTGGAAAATTAGGAAGATGTCCATTTTCACTTCACATGAAAGATGCTGAAAACTATAATGGAATTGCAATACCACTTTCTGTAAAAGATTTATTCAAGAAAAATTTGATTAAAGAATTAAAGTCTTATACTCCTGAAAAAGTCATAAAAAATCTAAATAAATTAGCAAAAAATATTTCTATCTAATTCTCTTTCCTTGTGCACAAGAAATACATAATCCCTTTTTTTTATCATAACAGTTTTCACAAACTAATTTTCCGCACATGATACAAACATATTTACCAATATTAATTCCACAAACCCCACATTTTTTTATTATTTGCATGTATAATCAAAACAATCAAAATTTATATACTTTACCAAAAACTATAAAAACTTAGAGAGGATATGAATTAACATGAAAAAGAAGCTAAAAATTTTAGCGGCAGGAGACATACATGGAGACACTTCAATAGTAAAAAAACTAGCAAATAGAGCACAAAAAGAAAAAGTAGACTTAGTTGTCCTATGTGGAGATCTTACCATGGCAGAAGATAGTACAGAAAATTTAATCGGACCATTTGTTAAAAAAAATCAAAAAGTACTTTTAATACCAGGAAATCATGAAAGTATTGCAACAGCAGATTTCTTAGCAGAGCTTTATGATGTAAGGAATTTACATGGTTACTCAGTTAAGTATAATGATGTAGGTTTTTTTGGATGTAGTGGAGTTACAGTAGGAGTTCATTCATTAACAGATGAGGAAACATTTAAACTTCTAAAAAAAGGAATTGATAAAATTAAAGATGCTAGAAAAAAAATTATGATAACGCATGAACATCCAGCAGGATCCAAACAAGAATTTTCTGGTTTCAAAGGATCAAAAGGTGTCAGAAAAGCAATAGATAAATTAAAACCAGATTTACTTTTGTGTTCTCACATTCATGAAGCAGAGGGGATAGAAGAAAAATTAGGTAAAACAAGAATTATTAATGTAGGAAGAAAAGGAAAAATAATAGAAATATGATTATGGTGATAAAAGAAATAATTAGCAAACCTTTAAGTCAATATACTAAGGGTACAGGATTAAATACTTTCTGCCCAAGAAGCATCTATTCAGATTTAATTGCAGGATGTCCTGCTAAAAAAGCTGGTAAACCATGTGTATATTGCTTTAACGAAATTTTAGAGAAGAGATATGGTTTTAAACGCAGTTTCGAAAGAGGATTTAAACTAAAAGAACTTAAACAATGGCTAACAAGAAGGCCAGGAAGGTTATTTAATGAATTAAAAAATATAAAGGTAGTAAGAATAAATGCTAATACTGATTTTTACCCAGAATTTGATAAAATTAATGCAGATCATATTGACATTTTTACGAGAAGCAAAATAAAAGTAATAGCAATTACAAAACAAGATTTAAAAAAAATTCCATTAGCGATTGAAGCAATAAAAAGAAACGGTGGTCACGTGCAAACTACTTTTAATTTTTTAGATACAAAAAAAGCAAAAGATTTTGAACCCTATTGGACAGATATCAATCAAAGAAAATCTTCAATAGAATATTACGTTAAAAAAATGCCTAAAAATATAGTTCTAAGAATCTCTCCAATAATAATTGGAGTGAATGATAAAGAGATAGAAGATATTATAAATTGGTTTAAGTCAATTGGGGGAAAAAAAGTAATTATTCATTTTTTAAGAAAATCTACACCAGAACTGATAGGACTAATTAAAAAATACCATGGAAAAATCCCAATCAAAGCAGGAGAGTTTTATTATGATAAAGAGATGATTCCAGTAATAGAAAAATTAAAAAAAATTGATATAAAAATAAATATTTGTGGTGAATATGACTTAAACAAAAAATATAGTTATTCAAGTAAATGTTGTTTTATTTGAAAATTTTAGAAACATAATATCTTTTTGGCCCATATTCATGAAGCGGGGAATAGAAGAAAAATTAGGTAAAACAAGAATTATTAATGTAGGAAGAAAAGAAAAAAAATAATTGAGATATGGCATACAAATTAATTTGTTTTGATATGGATGGTGTAATTTTTGAGTGTACTAATTTCTGGATGGAACTTCATAAAAAATATAATACATATAAAGAAGGTTTAGAACTAACCAAAAAATATCTTAAATCTGATTATGCAAAACTTGTTGGAGAAGTAGTCAAAAAATTATGGAAAGGAAAGCCAGAGTCAGCATTTCTAGCATTAATTAATTCTGTTAATTATACAAAAGGAGCAAGAGAGTTATTTAATTGGTTAAATTCTAAAAATTTTAAAACAGCAATTATAAGCACAGGAGACAAAAAATTAGCAGAAAGAGCAAAAAAAGAATTAGGCATTAACTATATTTATACTAATAAATTAATTTTTAAAAAAGGTATTATTGGTGGAGAATTTAAATGGTCAATAGCTTCAGATAGAAAATCTGTGACATTAAAAGAATTATGTAAGAAATTATTAGTAGATCTTAAAGATTGCGTTGTAGTTGGTCATGATCATGCAGACATCAAAATGGCAAGAATAGCAGGTTTTACAATAGGTTTTTGCCCAGAAGATAAAGAATTTAAAAAATATTGTAATGTAATTATTAATAAAAAAGATTTAAAAGAATTAATTCCAATTTTAGAAAGATTATAGATTCTTAGAAACATAATATCCATCTTTTTTATAATTTAAATTATAAAACCATTCTTTAACACCGACACCGGCAATAACAGTTAATTTATTTATTTTAAACTCCTTTTTTGTTATTCTTTCAGCTTCTTTCATTAATTTTTTACCAAATCCCTTATGCTGCCATTTATTTTTATCTTCCTTACCAATTTCAACTTCAGGACCATATGTATGAATCTCCCTAATCATAGCTTTCTTATTAGAAATTCTTAACCTTAACAAAGAAATTAGAACATTATTCCTATCTTCATAACTTAAAAAAATCTCTTCCCCACCAGAAGCATCATAATCTATTCTATATAATTTAATACTTTTTTCATCAACTTTTTTTCTATAACCAACCTCTCTACACCTTATACATTCACATTTCAAATTTTGTTTCTTCATTTCTTCTTTAACAACATTCCTTAAATCAATTCTTTTAGTACCAGAAATTAAAGATTCTCTTGGTATTTCTCTCATAATCCTAATAACTCTGCAATATTTGGGAATAATGCTTTTTATTTTTGCTAATAAATTTACTAATTCTTTTTCAGAATAAGAAGAATATTTTCCTTTCTCATACCATTGAACTAATTTTGCACCTTCAACAACTTGAGTAGGATAGATTTTTATTTGATCTGGTTTAAAATTTTCATCAGAAAATATTTTTTTAAACATTTTAAGATCTTTTTCTAAATTAGAACCAGGTAAATTAACCATCAAATGATATCCAACTTTAAAAGAAGCATCTTTTAATAATTTAGTAGCTTTTATCACATCTTTAACTTTATGACCCCTATTAACTATTCTATAAATTTCATCATCTGGAGATTGAACTCCGATTTCACATCTTGTAGCACCAAACTCTAACATTCTTTCAATTTCTTTTTTTCCGCAGAAATCAGGCCTTGTTTCTATACATAATGTAACACACCTATTTTTTGCTTTTTCATTTATTTTTTTAGCTTCTTCTAAATTTTTAGAATTTTTATTGTTCAAAGCATCATAACATTTTTTTATAAAATCATATTGATATTTTTTAGGGTAAAATAAAAATGTTCCACCCATTATTATTAACTCAATTTTATCAGTTGGATGATCCATTATTTCATACGCTTTTAATCTTGCTTTGACTTGTTTGTAAGGATTATAATTCATCACAGAAGCTCTTAAAACTACAGGACTTCCAGGTAAATAGGATTTTGGAACATCTAATTCAGGACAGTATACACAAGAACCATGTTTACATTTTCTTGGTTTCACCATTACTGCTAAAGGAGTTACTCCACTAATAGTTCTGATTGGTTTTCTCCCCTTAATTTTATTAATAAAAGCCATGACCAAAAAACTCTTATATACTTTAAAAAACCTTTCTAAAACATGGAACAAGAGAAAGTCTGGAACTGTGTAGCACAAGGATGGTATGGATTTAGACACTGGCCAAACCCCCACCTAGTTAAAGAATTAGCAGAAAAATGGAAACCAGGAAAAATTCTTGATATTGGTTGTGGAAACTGTAGAAATTTAATGCCATTTGCAAAAAAAGGTTTTGGTTGTGATGGTATAGATTTTAGTAAAGAGATGATAAAATATTCAGAAAAATATTGTGACAAGCATAAATTCAAAGTTAATTTAAAAATAGCAGATGCAAAAAAACTTCCCTTTAAAGATAATACTTTTGATTATGTTTTGTTTATTGCTTCATTACATTGCATAAAAAAAGATAGGGAAGAAGCATTATTAGAAATGAAAAGAGTAATGAAAAAAAATGGATTAGCTTTGATTACAGTATGGAATAAATTACAAAAAGAATTTTTATTTAAACCAAATGATATTTATGTAAGATGGGGAAAACATGAAAGATACTATCATATTTTCAAACCATGGGAACTAAGCAAATTATTAAAAAAAACAGGTTTTAAAATAATTAAAAAGAATCTTTTTGGAAGAGAATTGCATTTTATTGTTAAAAAAGTTTAAAAGATAACTTTTTAAAATAAATAGGAAAAGGAGCTTATATGTCAAAAACATTAATCATAACTGAGAAACCTTCTGCAATGAAACGTATAGCAGAGTCTCTATCCGACAAAAAACCAATTAAAAAAGTTCATAATACAGTTTTTTATTATGAGATAAACCATAAAAACAAAATTTTCCTAGTTGGATGCGCAGTTGGTCATTTATATTCTTTAATTGAAAAAGAAAAACCAAAAGAAGATTATCTTAATTTTGATTTAGAATGGAAACCTTCATATGAAATTTCTAAAAATTCAGAATTTAGTAAAAAATATTTAAATACATTAAAATTTCTTGCAAAACAATCCTCTGGATTTATAGGTGCAACAGATCTTGACACAGAAGGTGAAATAATTCTAAAAAACATTTTGAAGTTTATATGCAAGGTTGATAATGCTAAAAGAATGCGTTTCAGTACCTTAACAAAAAATGATCTTATTAAATCCTATGAAAATATATCTCCCACAATAGATATAGGTTTAGCAGAATCTGGAGAAACCCGTCACATCATGGACTTTTATTTTGGCATTGGAAATAGTAGAGCATTAACTAATTCAATAAAAAAAGCAACAAACAGATACAAATTAATGTCAACAGGAAGAGTTCAGGGACCAACACTAAAGGTCATAGTAGACAAAGAACTAGAAATTAAAAAGTTCATACCAGAAACTTATTATCAAGTTCAACTAAAAGCAAAAGACATAGAAGCTTATCATAAAAAAGGAAATTTAAAAGACAAAAAAGAAGCAGAAAAAATACTAGAAAATACAAAAGGAAAAAAAGCAATAGTAAAAGATATTAAAAAAACAGAACAAAAACAATACCCCCCATACCCATTTGATTTAACAACCTTACAAATAGAAGCTTATAGAACTTTAAGAATTCCACCAAAAATTACACAATCAATAGCACAATCATTATATTTAGCAGGAGTTATTTCATATCCTAGAACTTCATCTCACCAATTACCCCCTTCTCTTAATTATAAAAGTTTATTAAATAAAATAGCTAGGAATAATGAATATAAAGAATTAGCAAATGAACTTCTAAAAAAACCTTATTTAAGACCAAATAATGGTAAAAAAACAGATCCCGCTCATCCATGTTTTACAGAAAATACAAAAATTAGATTTAATGATACAAATAAAACATTCAAAGAAATAGCATCAAAAATTAATAAATGGAAATTAAGTTCAAATGGAAGTTTTTACACATATCAAAATTTTAACAACATATATTCATACTATCATAATAAAAATAAAATTATTAAATCATCTTCTTATAAAATATGGAAAACACAAATAAACACAAAAATAATAAAACTACATATTAAAAATAAAAAAATAGAATCAACAAAAAATCATGAATTTTATGCATTAACTAATGATGGTTTAAATTATTTCAAATCAGCAAACTTAGAAGAAGGTGACTATCTTTTTTATAAACCAAGTATTGAAAAAGAAATTTACAATTTAAACATAAATGAAAAAGATATACTATCCTCTTTCTCAAAAAAACATATAAAAGATATAAAATCTGGAAAAAACAAAAAGATTATTAAAACAAAAAAACAAGTTGATAAATTCTTTAAAGACATTGATAAAGAAAAAGCAAAGATATTAGCCCAAATTATAGGTTTCTGTATGGGGGATGGTCACATATCCTTCACAAAACCGACAATTAATAGAGAGATATTTCCTTTAGCCATTTTTGTTGGTTTTAAAGAAGATATGGAGAAACTTAAACAAGACATAAGCGAATTAGGTTTTAATTCTTACCTTATCAAAAGATATAACAATTTTTATCAATTGAATAGTAAAGGAATTTTTGCAAGAATATTGATTTCTTCAGGGTGCCCCACCGGAGATAAAGTATCAAAAAAATTTATGATTCCAAAATGGATCCTAAATACAGATAAAAATATTAAATCTCATTTTTTAAAAGGGTTATTTGGAGCAGAACTATCAAAAACTAGAATACACCATTACAATCATAGAGATATAAGACCATTTACATTTGCCCAAAACAAAACAAAAGAATTAAAAAAAGATTTTAAAAAATATTTAAGACAACTTAAAAAAATATTAAAGGAGCTAGATATAAACACTAATAATATAAAGATTAAAGATAAAATAATTAGAAAAAAAGACAATAAACAAACCATAGAAGGAGCTTTTGATATAACTAATTCAAGAATTAATTTAATAAAATTCTTATCCCAAATCGGATATATTTATTCATTTTATAAAGAATATCTTGGAAGAAAAACTCTATCATACTTAATTTTTAAAGATGTTAAAATAAGAAAAAAAGAAAGTCTAAAGAAAATAGCTTTTGACATGTATAACAAAGAAGAACGCCACAATAAAAAATATAAAAAGAAAAGACTTTATGATCTTATATCTAAAAAAATTGATATAGCACCACACACCATCAAAGGTTGGATATCTTACGGTAAAGGAAAAAAGGAAAACCATGTTTCAATAAAAGATATACCAAAATTTAAAGATTTTAACACAATCATGCCTTCTGGATTAATACCTTATAAAATAATGAAAAAAGAAGAAATCCAATATAAAGGATATGTTTATGATTTAGAAATAAAAGACACCCATAATTATTTTGTTGAAGGTTTTTTAACCCATAATTGCATACACCCAACAGGAGAAATTCAATCTTAAAAACCTCAAGAAAAAAAACTTTATGATTTAATTGTAAGAAGAACTTTATCTACTTTTGCAGAACCAGCCATAAGAGAATCTGCAGAATTAAAAATAGATGTAAATAAAGAAATATTTTTAGCAAAAGGGATAAGAACAATAAAAAAAGGTTGGCATAAGTTCTATGGTAAATATGCAAACTTCAAGGAAGTTGAGTTACCAGAATTAAATAAAGAAGACGAAATTAAAAAACCAAAAATTTCTTTATTAGAAAAAGAAACTCAACCACCAAAAAGATTCACCGCAGCTTCTATTATCAAAAAAATGGAACAACTTGGAATTGGAACTAAAGCTACAAGAAGTACAATTGTAGATACATTATTTGACAGGGATTATGTTAAAGATAATTCTATAGAAGCAACAGATTTAGGAATTAAAACTATAGAAACTTTAGAGAAATTCTGCCCAGAGATAGTAGATACTGACTTAACAAGACATTTTGAAAAAGAAATGGAGTTAATACAAGAAAATAAAAAGAAAAAAGAAGATGTCATAGATGAAGCAAAAGAAACTTTGATTAAAATATTTAAAAAATTCAAAGAAAATGAAATTAAAATTGGTAAATCTTTGATAGAAGCAAGTGATAAAACACAACAAGAATCAAATATAATCGGAAAATGTCCAAATTGTGGAAAAAATCTAAAAATAATGTATTCCCCAAAAAACAGAAAATACTTTGTTTCTTGTGAAGATTGG
>Ga0180007_10004047_pt1 | contig 15806 bp, 12 predicted proteins | sample MM_PC_MetaG_FD_121122 | JGI IMG/M metagenome (GOLD analysis project Ga0180007, IMG submission 121122) | Groundwater microbial communities from the Aspo Hard Rock Laboratory (HRL) deep subsurface site, Sweden - MM_PC_MetaG | ecosystem: Environmental > Aquatic > Deep subsurface > Groundwater... | reverse complement strand
GCCGGAAATGGACCATGCCAATTCGGGATTGGAAAGCCGCTCTGACCAGATTTAGCATCCAATTCGAAGGCAGGATGATCAACCTCTAACACTGCCGTTTACACAAAATTCCGGACACCCTCACGCAGCTGCATAGTGCCCCTTCAGAAAAGCACCCCGTCCAAGGGCATCACGCGTTTCCTGAGCTGGTAAAGCACCTGCTCCTGTTCAGCCTGCAGCTTATGACGTCCCCCCCACCTCGCCAGAACCTTCGCCTGATCGCCGCGCAACGATCCCTCCCTGAATGCTCTGGCGCCCTGCCATGCAGGCAGGTCGGCCTGCAGGAGTTCCAATGTTTCCTGATTCGGAAAGAACTCCCCGTCACGCTCCGATGCGACGGACAACCTGTCGAATATGGTCAGCCCGTCAGGATCGAAATCTCCGAAGTGAACCCAGCGGCATGAGGCTGGAGCCGATCTGAGCCATGCGGCAACTCCTCGGGAGGCATATCCCCCCGTGTAGACGAGGAGCCCGGCAGGAAGGGTGAGTTCCAGAAAGGGAGAGAGGTTTTCGCAGGTCATGATGAAACAAAGGCAAGAGAGGTCGTACTGCTGGGGGCCGGCATGAGAGGACATCAGGACGGCCTGTCCCTGGTATTTCGTGACCTCGGACAAGTCCGGGCCTCCTGCAGTGTGCGTGAGCGGAGAAAAAGCTTTGAGCCGCAACTCTCCGCGGCTGGGCTTAAGGGCGAGCCAATCCTCGTAGATTCGGGACAGGATGGAGACGGAGCCGATGTGCTTCGAGTTCCCGAAGAGCTCGGCGCTGAGTTGCTGTCGCCAGACCAAGCCTACTGCCTGCTCGGTTTTTTCCAGGGCCATGAGCAGGCGAAGACAGTCTGCCGCCCGATCGGTGATCCGTAACCCAAGCCCCATGGCCGCCGCCAGTGATTCGGCTGAATCCAGCTTGGCAAGGGCGTCCGAAAACTCGGGCGTAGCAAGCAGACGCTGCAGTTCTTCCTCTTCGACCAACACGGCGCTGTTCTTCTCACGCCGTACGATCCCCGCCCGCTCAAGCATGGCAAATTCGACGTTCCAAGCCACCCTGCCCCGCTCAAGCAACCCTCGCCAGGCCAGACATCTTGCTGTCAGGTCCTTCACGCAATTTCTCCGGCAGGCTCGTCATCGTCGTTTCCTGCGGCAACGGGCTCAGCCGCCTGCGGAACATACACACCTACATGGGTCACGCCCTGTGGCAGCGCCGTCAGAATATGCGTCAACGAGTCGGGGATGTTGAGCATTCTGGGCAAGGCCAGCACCAGCTGGCACTCCACCCTGTCCAGCAGGTCGCGCACGGTGTTCATGGCCCGCTCATCAAGACGCTCGGCCTCGTCCAGGGCCATGAGCAGGATGCCGCTGCCGCGATGCTGGCCCGAGTCCGAGCCTTCATAGAAAAGCAGGCTCAGGCAAATGGACAGGTTGATGCCGAGGCCCTCACCGCTTGAAAAACCGCTGCGGCGTTCACGGCCTTCGTCGTCCTCAATGGCCCAGCGCAGGCGGACATAGGTTCGGTAATCGGTGATCTGATCGTCTTCGAGTTGCGCGCCCTTGGCGTGGCGGGCGATGATCTCCCGGATCTGATCCAGGAATTCACGCAAGCCCACAGCCGATCCGGACGAAAAGAGCGACAGCTGACCGGTGCCCCGCAGATGCTTGAGCCCCTCGTAAGCGGGCTCATGCACTTTCTCCAGATACACCTTGCGAACCTTGCCAAAGCCCAGGTTGGAGAGGATGTCGTTGATACGCTGCAGCTTGCGGGTCAAGGCGCGGATATCGGCGTCCACATTGTTGCGGATCGCTTCCACGTACCCACGCAGCTTGCCTTCGATCTTCGACAGTTCCTCGCGCAAGGCCTTGAGCTTCTCCTCCTCACGGTCAAGCTCCACGTCAGGCGGCAGCAGCATGGTCAGCACATCGCCCACCAGCTGGTCGGGCTCCCTGTCCCGGGGCATGGCCAGCTCCTGGCCGTATTCCCGGCAGACAAGCTCCAGCTGCCCAGTCAGGGCCACCCTTGCCTCGGCCCAGGCCTGCCGGGCCTTGTCGCGCCTGGCCTCGGTCCAGTCTCCGTGGAGGGCGGCGGGATCTTCGGCTGGATAATACCGACCCCACTGGGCTGTGGCCTGCTCCATTTCAAGGGCCGCATGGCGAAGCTTGCCGGACATGTCGTTCAGGGTAGTAGATCGGTTCTGGACATCAGCCCGCAGTTTGCCCAGCTGTTGATCCCCGGCGCGCATTGCAACCTTGATGGAGGCTAGCTCCTTGTTCAGCTCCGCCACCCGCCGCGCCATGAGCTCGGCCTGCGTAAAATCGACTCGACCCTCCAAGACGTCGAGGGGCTCATCCTTTTCCAGAGTTTCGCGCAGGGAGAGGGCCTTGATCCGTGAATTTTCGGACTCCCGCCGGTCCCGCTCAAGTACGGTCTGCCGCTTCTGAAATTCTTCCTGACTGGTGCGCAGCCGCGCGAGGCCCTCTTCCAGGGCTTTTACCTCTCGATCAAGCTCCGCGATCCTGGCGCGCACGGCATCGAGCTGCGCCGGACTTTCCGCCAGTTCGAAGGACTGGATGCGGCTTTTGAGCTTCTCGACGCAGTCATGGCAGGCCTTGGTCCGGGCCTGGCCTTCGGACACTACGCGGACCCGCTTGGCCAGGGCCTCTTCAAGCACCACGCTCTCCCGGTCACACAGGGCGTCCCAGGCCCCGAGCACTGCGGCAAGGCGCTCTTCCAGCGCCCGCTGGGAAGCCCGCTCGGCTTTGAGGCGGGCCATGGTTGAGTCGCATTCCTCCAGTTCCCGAGCAAGGGCGATGAGCTGTTCCGCACGCGCGCGGCTGGACAACCAGACCGAGCCCTGCGGCTCGTACCAGGCCAAAGCGCCCCGCCCGCCAACCGCAGCAGCGCGGCTCGCCCAGTCCTCTTCCCCGGCCTCGGAGGTGACCACAAAAACCCTGTCCGTTCCTTCCAGCTTGTCCAGAATCTTGGCGCCCTCCCTGGGGCGGATGGCCAGGGCGAAGGGGCCAAGGCGCGTCTGCCACGTTGCGGCCTCCTGAACGTCGAGCTGATCAAAATCCATTGCCACGGGATCGGCCAAGCCTTGATCGACCATACGCTGAGCCTCGGGCGGCAGAGGTGGACGGCCCTGGGCCAGGGTGTCGCGCAGATGCTGAATGCGGCCACGCTCGGCACCAAGCCTCTCCTCCTGCAGGCTGAGACGGATGATTTCATCCTTGACGGCGCGCAGTCTGGCTTCAACATCCTCACGCTGGGGAGGATCGGTCACCGCGTTTACCGCCACCAGGCCCTTCCAAAGCAGCAAGGCCTCTTCATGGCGTTTCGTACGGCGGCGCAGTTCCGTCAGCTGTTCCTTCCACGTGGGGAGAAGACGCAGTTCCTGAAAAGGCCTTTCCCACTCGTTCCACGCCTCGATGACATCGAAAGCAGTGCCAATCTTGCGGCCCAAAATTTCCGCAGCCCTGGCCAGATCGGCCTCGAAGCTCCGCCAGGCCGTCACATCCTTGGCCAGCTGGATTTCCTGCCCGGCCATCCGTTCCCGTAAAACCAGAAGCTCTCTCCATTTGGCATTGCCAGAAGTGATCTCCTCCGACACGACGCGGCATTTCTCCGTGATGCCCGCCTGTTCGGAAAGAATGGCCTGAAGACGCTTGTCCGCCTCGGCCAGCTCCTTGCCAGCGGCCATGTAATCCTTGTGACGCCGCAATTGGGCATCCAGCGACGATTGCTGTTTCTGTAGAAGATCGCGTTGAGAGGAAATCCCGGACTCCCGCTCCTCCAACTTGCTCAACGCGGTCTGCTGTGCCTCCAGTTCCTGCTGAGCCTTTTCCTGCTCCGCCCGGAGCCTGCCCTCCTGTTGTCGCAAGGCTTGGACACGCCCCGAGGACACCACAAGGTCGGCGGCCAGGCTCTCACGGCGCGCGCTATCCAAAGCAAGGCGCAGCTCCTCAAGTTTAAGCCGCGTCTCCCTGAAGCGGACCAGGCGCTTGAGACGTTCCTCCACGCCGCGACGGTCGTGCATCAGCTTTTCCACATCGCTGAAATTCATCTTCCTGGCGGGCGGCGGGCAGAGCATGTCCTGCAGAAATGCCTGCAGGTCCGTCAGGCGCGGTTGCGTGATCTGCCGCCACAATCCGGCGAAACTCTTCTTCTTGCCGGGCCGCATGAGCGGGATGGGCAGGATGCCCTGCTCGTGCAGGAAGGAGTGGTAATCATCCACGCGCTCAAAGGGCAGGTAATCGGCCGTGGGGTCGGCCTGCAAAATCCTGCGCGACAGGACCTGAAAATCCGGAGTGATAACGCTGGTCTCAGGGTCGAAGAACAGGCTTTCCTGAAGCGGGACGCGCCGCAGCACAAAGGGCGAGAGGTCAAGCTGCTCGCCACTGGGGCGCACGGCCAGGCGTACGCCCATGGCCGTAACCTCCTCGTGCCCGGCGATACCGATGGCCGCCCAGGCCACGCGCTGGCGCAGTTGGCCGATAATGGAGCGATCGTTCTGGCCCGAGGCCACGTTCATGGAAATGTACTGCTGATGGCAGAGGATCACGGTCTGGATGGCATCCAGGAGCGTGGTCTTGCCCACGCCGTTGTTGCCAGACAATACTGTAAGGCGCCCGTGCAGAGGAATCAGACTGCAAGGAAAAAGCTGATAGCCTACAAGGAGTAGCTCCCGGGCCCAGATCGGATCAGGGCTGAAAAAAGGCAGGTTCATTCGTCCTCCGCCGCTTCATCACTGTCATCGATTTCTGGTTCGATCTCGAACCCGGCCCACAGGGTTTTGACCACGCCGAGCAGATCGGTCGCCTCGCTGCCCTGATGCAGAAGCGCGTTGCGACTGATCTCCAGGAAACGCTGCAGGCCCGGCAGGCGGTAGACCTGAAGATCCCGCCACTCCGCCCGTACGGAGGGTCGCAGCTCCACAAAACGGTAGCGAGCCAGCTCGTTCAGGAAGGTGCGGATGGCGTCGATCATTTTATCGCGATTCTTCTCCGTCTCGGCCCGCTGACGACCCCGCCCTTGAACAGGCAGAAAGACCGGAACAAGCATGTTGAAATCAAAGTTCGAGAGAATCCGCCCCGCCAGATCGGCGGCCGGGACTGACTCCTGGCCGTCAACCCCTTCTGTCACGAAATGCCAGGCCAGAAAGATGCCTAGGAAGGTCGCCCCGCGGCTGAGTCGTTCGGCCTTGATCTTTCCCCACTCGGGCTTGAGATAAAAGAAGCTCTCGCCCCCAAGGTCGCTGCGGCACAGCCTGTATCCCAGGAAAGCAAAGAAATCCTCCCAGTCCGATTGATTGCGGTCCAGAAAGCGGAACTCGGGCCCCATGAAGGGGTCGATATGCTCTCCGCGCTGCAGGCTGTGGATGATGCGCCGGGACAGGACCGGAGATGCGAACAGAACGTTGCCGTCGCCCTCGTGGGGCATGGGATCTTGAATTGGGGCTTCAGACATGGGGCGTGTCCAGGATGACGGGTTGCATGAGAGTGGGCCCAAGAGCTTCCCACTGGGCGTCGGCAGTACGGACCAGGATGGCGGGCGTCCAGGCCGGCATGTCATTCAGGAGGTACCACAGGGCCAGGATTTCGGCATCGGGATCGGCCTCGCCCAGAGCCAGGAGACTTCGAATCCACGCGGCAAGAGGCCTGGGCGAGAAAGGGGAGGAACTCCATTGCCGGCGCGCCTCGTCAAGAAACTCGCCGCGCCACGGCGCCTGGATGTTCCTGACCGGCTCGGGCACGAAGGCGGACAAGGCCGCCAGCGCCGCCGGGTCGAGGGTGACAGGGGCCTGATTCTGAGAGACGCCGAACTCCAGGCTGATGGCACAAGGACGGTTCTGCCCGACCACGGGCATGGTCAAGGGTTCGCGCAGGGCCAGGCGCAGCAGGTCGAGCTGCAACCGCCCCAGAGCGTCACGGCGGGACAGGGAGCCTACGAAGGACTGGTAGGAAACGCACTGCCGCACGAACCGAATGAGGTTCGCAAGCATGAGCTCGATGCGCTGGCGCATCCCCTCCAGAAAATCCAGAGCCCGTCCGATGGCGGTGCGCAGCTCCGGCTGGGAAAATCGGTCATGGCATTCCGACAGCGCAGCCATGAGGGGCATGTAGGCAGAGCCGTCTTGGACCGCGTCAAGCAGCTCGTCCAGATACTCCCGCCCCTTGCGCACTGCGGCCAGGGCCTCCTCGAAAGCCTGCTCGTCCTGCCCGCTGCCAAGGCGCTTGGCGGTCTGCTCCTGATCAAGGAGCCCCTCTTCTATGGACAGGAGCTTGTACTCGATCTTTTCTCGAATGGTGCCATGAAAGAAATGGGTCAGCCACTTGGCAAGTTCAGCAGGATCGCCCTGCGTCATCTCCTGTCGCAGTGAAGCATGGGCCTGGTTCAAAAGAGTACACAGGTCCTCGCTGCCAAAATCGGCATCTTCCAAAAGATCCCGGGCCAGGCTTCTCCCAAGGCGAGTCAGGCAATACTCCTGCGCCCGCGAATCCGTCACCGACGTCCGCACCATCCTGAAGCGCACCAGCCGGTCAATGACCTGCGCCGGCTGGGAGACTTCATCCTCCATGCCGAGTTGTAATGCGGCATGGGAAAGCTGCTGCCGCAGTTCGCGGTCGGAGATCCTCGCCGCCTCCGTGGCCAACTCGCGAAAATACAGCCAGCCAACAAAAAGCAGATCCTGCTTGGAAAGCTCCAGCCCACGCGGAAAGCGGTTGGCGAGGCTACTCAGTTTAAAGATGATGTCCTGCTGCTGCATGCCGACAGGACATATACTGATTGCCGCTCAGGGTCCAGAACGTCTCATACAGATGGATGCCATATTACAAAATTTAAGATTTCTTTATTATCACCGCACAAAAGAATATAAATTACAACAACTAATCCAATGTAATATTTGTAAGGAAAAATAGTAATATATAATTTTTACAAAACATCAGCTCATTGTCTCAACGATAAAAAATTGCATATATTTTACATAATCATTATAATTATAACAAACACTTCTAAAAAAATTTACATATAAATGGTGATTTTTCAAATACCCACAATACTGAAGAATTTTAACACTAATTGATAAAAATTAGCAGCTTCTTTTTCACAGAATAACATATAATCATGGCAATGGAGGCGGAGTTAAAGTGTAGACAGGAGCAAGACTTGCTTATTGCGAGAGCAATGTGTCTCACTTTGAAAGATCGCATAGCAGCTGAAATGAAGCCTATCTAGCGCCCAGCACGTTATCCATAAAGGAAAAACGGTAAACGAACTCAAACGTCAATCAGTGGTTATTAGATCTATTTAGTATTTACATTATCGATATTTGTATGTTATTTTTCTCCATCAAAACACAAAAATAGCGCAAGCAAAATTTGTGCTAAGAGCTAACAATCAAATTCCCATAGATTATCAGGAGAAAACATGGAAGATTATCTCAAACAAGCAATCGAAATCGTAAAAGCCCAAGCATCTGTGCGCAACATGAACGAGGATGAGATCACATCCATGATCATAGCCTTGGCTGGCAGCATTCGTGGAGTCGCTGAAGGTGTTGCGCCAGTTGTCGAAACCGAACCCGCTGTGGACCCCAAAAACGCCATCAGAGAGAAAAGCGTCATTTGCTGCGAGTGTGGAAAGTCGTTCAAAGTTTTGACGAAGCGGCATCTGGCGACACACGGACTCACACCGGAACAGTACAGGGAAAAATATGGCTACAAGAGAGGCACTTCTCTTGTGGCAAAATCTTTGGCTCGGAGTCGCCGAAAAACCATGCAGGACATGAAGTTGTGGGAGAAGCGCAAAAAGACCACTAAATCCGAATAAATTAACACGAGGATGGCTTCCTATCTCCCAGGGTGCCAGCCTATTATTCATAACGCAATTCATTTGCCGGAAGGCGGCACCTTCGTGAGTGAACCAAATTGCAAGAGGTTCGATTCTACTAATATCAAGACCGCCAGAACATCTCAGCCCGCGTGTCGACAGTGAAGTCCTAAACAAACGAAAAGCCCCGGAACTTGTGACTCAGGGGCTTTTCGTTTGTTGACGTGTTCGTCAGCTAGGTTATGCCGAGCAAATACCAATAGGGCTCGAAACTCTGCTCGACCAGCTGAGCAAGCTGCTGGACGAAAGGACCGTAGTCTGTGTCCTTCCCCGCCTTGTCCAGATTTTGGTAATACTCGAACCGATCCTCCACCGGGATGATGGCAGTCGGAAATCCTGCCCGCATGAGTTCCAGATTCATGGCGAGCCGGGAAGTCCTGCCATTGCCGTCCCGAAAGGGATGCATGATGACCAAGTCGGCATGCACCCTGGCTGCCCTCTCCACAGGATGAAGCTTCTGGGCCTCGCCACGGTACCAATCAAAAAAGTTCTGCATGTGATCGCCGACATGGAGGTGATCAGGCGGGGTATGCCCTGCACCGGAGATGATGACGTTGCAGCCACGATAACGCCCGGCTTCGATGTCGAGTCCTCGCAGGACAAGCTGATGAAGATCCTTGAGACCGCTGTCATCGAGCAAGACATTCTTCTTCGCGAGATCTTCCAGATGGGTAATGGCGTCGGCATGGTTGACGACTTCGAGATGATGACGCAGCAGTTTCCCGCCGATGGTCAACCCATCCTCAAGCACCACCTTGGTCTCTGTGAGGGTCAGAGGGTTCCCCTCGATGGCGTTGGAATGGTAGGTGTACCTCAGCACAATGTCCTTTCGCAGGCTCCGAAAGAGGTCCGGAGCAAGCGGGCGATGCTCGTCAAGCGTGGACTTCAGGGCGTCCAAAGTGGCGAAGGCGTCATGATGCATGGTATGTCCTTTTTTGGCTTTCGGGTTTGGTAAACGCCCTGCCCTTCCATGTCCAGCGAACCAACCACGGCCCACAGTTCGAAATCACCGGCATGAATTACCCACCCCCGATGCGTTGCTACACAGGCGTGGTTTAGTTGTGTGCGTCAAGTTCTGCAAATTTTCCACGGCATGTTGGGGTAAGCTCAAGCATCTGGCGACCGAGAATGGGCTCACCCAGAGCACGTCGGAGGTCGCCGGATGCGTTTTTCCATCAAGCGACCAAGTTTAGGCCCTAGATACCACCTACATCCGGAAGACCCGAGACTTCATATTTTTACCCAAGGCTTTAGCCAGCCACTTTTTCCCGCCTCGTCCAAGTGCAAACCAAACAAATCTCACAACCCGCAAAAAATACGCATTCTTACCGTATTATTATTCCTCCGCATCCTGTTGAAATTGAAGTAAGTAGTCACTGAAGATTCATTGATACGCTCTTAAGTTGTACCCACGACGGCAATAGCCGAAGCCCCTGGAGGTTAGTCTCATGTATTTGCCCAAATCCTTGTTCATGAAAACAGTCTTGACCATTTTTCTACTTCTAAGTTTCACTACGCTGGCCATGGCCACCCAGGGCACCTTGGCCATCACCACCCAAGGCACCTCGGCCATGGCCACCCAGGGCAACCTGCCGACGCAGATCGAGTCCTCGGACTCCGCCCTCGCCGCTCAGGCTGTAGCCGAAAAAAAGGCTGCTGACATCGGCAAGCAGGCGCTGCAAGCCTCAGAAGAAGCCCAAAAAGCAAAAGAGAACAACGACAGTGAAAGAGCCGCCGCATACGAAGCCATCGCGGCGGCCTTCTCCAAAGCCCAGCAGGGATACGAACACGCCGCCATGCTCTATGGCAAGGCGGCCCTCGCATATGCGTCAGGAAATGCCGATGCAGCCGGACTCGATGTACTCTTGGCGCAGTCTGCCGAAAGTGGATCCGCCAAGATTTTTGGACAGGCTTATAGTAGCTTAATTCTCTGCCAATCAGGGTTTTACACCAAGGCCATAGCTGCGGCGAAAGAAGCAGACAGCATGCCAAGCCCTGTCCAAGCAAATATTATCGAAGGCGGTGAAGGGGAAGTCGGAGCGGGTATTGGCGACCAGGAAGGCTCCTCGGTCATGGCTGGCGGTTCCACCATCACCTCTCCCGTCATGAGTGCATCCCCTTCGGCATTCTCGGGCTCAGGCGGGCGTTCGACAGCCAGTGGATTCTAGAACCACATTTTTCGAAACGACACACCAACCTTTCAGACGGGACGACAGGGTCCGCAAAAGGTGCCAGACAACAGGACGCGCCGACGGCGTCCCGTATTCTTTCATATGACACGATACGTTTGGAGATGACATGGATTCCAAAGCACTACTTCTGATTATCATCGCGACACTCCTGCTGCCGCTGAACGCATTCGCCGAGGGTAACATTCGCATCGGCCGGATTCAGATCAACCCGGGACTGGGCTATGAACTGACCCACGACTCCAATATCTTCAAGGAAAGCGAGGATGAACGGGCGGATTTCATTCACACGGTGCGACCCGGCGTACGCGCAAAGTATCAAGGCGATGGCGACAACTTCCTCATGGCCAGCTACGATCTCGGCGTAATCCGCTACGCCGAATACACGGATAACGATTACATCGAACACAACGCCATGATCTCAGGGCTATACCGAACCCCGGTGGGTTTTTACGGCCGATTCGACAACGCATTCTCCCATACAGCTGATCCCCTGGGAAGCAGCAACAGCTATCGCGAGAATGATCCCAAAGTCCGCCGCTGGTTCAACGAGGGCGTCCTAGGCCTAGGCTACGAGCGCAACCGTCTGCGAGTCGAGGCCAACTACGGCAATCACTACGAGCGGTATCTCGAAAACGAAGATAGCTGGCAGAATCGCAACGACCATCAATATGGTCTGCTTGGATACTACCGCATACTTCCTCGGACATCGCTACTGGCACAATATCGTCTGACCGATATCAACTACACCAACCAGAACAACGGCGACAATTCACGAGGTATCGACGACGACACGTCCCAGGATGCCCTGTTCCACCAGTTCTTCATCGGTCTCAACTTTGATCCGACGGGCAAGGTAAATGGAGAATTAAAGTTAGGCATCGGACACAAGGACTACGCCAATGACGAAGATTGGAACGATGAAGAATATGAGGACGTCACCACTTGGCTGGCCGAGACGGATTTGGATTGGGCCATGAGCGCCAAGACCAAGTTCAACGTGAAATTCTCGCGTTCCCTCAAGGACTCTACCGAATCCTATGCCACCCGCTTCACCACCACGGCCTTCGGTCTGGGAGTCCGCCACACGTTCTTTGAACAATTCACCGCATACGCCAGCACGGGTTATTCCCTGGATGAATACGACAATACTTCATCCACGCTGGACTCACGGCGTGACAAAACGTTCACGGCTGCTACAGGCATCGAGTATCAGTTCAAGAACTGGATCAAAGACTGGCTGACAATTGGCCTAGGCTACAACTTCGAAAACCGCGCGTCGAACTTCGATGACGAGGAGTTCAAGGATCATCGCACAACTCTGAATTTTCTCGCCGCTTTCTAATAGCCAATTTCAAGGAATTTTACAGCATATGAGCCAGTTGACAAAAATCGTATCCAGTTGCCTCCTTCTGGCGACACTTTGCGCCTGCGTTGGGGGCCGAACCTCCACATACGCCCCGCAACAGACCGAACTCGACATCGTCAAGGAAATCAGGGAAAAACAGAAAGGCTCCTCCTCTCTAGACCCGGACATTCAGGTAAATCTTGAATCTTCATCACACATTTCCGTAAAGGATTATCTGAAGAGCTTCGGACAGACGTCTGCCGGCAACCGGGAATACACCGTCGGTGGAAACGATGTGCTGAGCATCATGGTCTACGAGGAGACGGATCTCTCGCGCGACTCCGTGACCGTGGCCACGGACGGCAGCATCACGTACCCCTTACTTGGCCGAGTCCGAGTAGGAGGGATGACCCCGGCCCAAATCGAGGAACTCATCGCCTACGCCCTTACGTCACAGGGCTACCTCGTCAGCCCCCACGTCTCCGTAAGCGTCAAGGAATTCAGGAGCAAGAACGTTGTCGTGCTCGGAGCTGTCAAGAATCCGGGCCGGTACAATCTTCAGTCCCAGGAAACGCTCCTCGACATCCTGTCAAGGGCCGGAGGAGTCGATTTCTCCAGTGGCGGGAGCAGGACCACAATCATGCGTACAGAGCCTGTGAATGATAGCCAGACGCAACGTCTGGCAATCACCCTGAACATCAAGCGCCTTTTCAGCGGTGAAGACCAGTTCGGCAATCTGCTGCTGCAGAACGAGGACGTGATCTTCATTCCCATGGCCGAAAAGGTCTACATCATGGGTGAGGTCATGAAGCCGGGCGAATACGTCATCGAAGACCGCGACGCCACGGTAATTGAATCCATTGGCATGGCAGGAGGATTCACTCGCATCGCCGCACCCAACCGCACGACCATCATCCGCATGGAAAACGGCCGGGAGCGTATCATTACCGTCCCGGTGGACGACATCACGCAAAAAGGGCTGAGAAGCAGTGACATCACCCTGCGGGACAAGGACATCGTCATCGTCCCCGAAAGCTATTTCTAACCATCCGCATCAGGATCAAATCATGACGAATGACTTCGACTCCGTCGCAGAGGAAGTTCATCTCCGCGACTACATACGTATTTTGGCCAAACGCAAATGGCTTGTCATCACAGCCTTTGTGCTCATCGTGGCCAGCACGGCCCTCTTCACCTTCACGATGGACCCCGTCTACGAGGCCACGGCCAAGATAGTTATCGAAAAGGAAAACCCTAACGTTGTCTCCATTGAAGAAGTCTTCGCCCTTGACGCTTCGGATTCGGACTATTCTCAGACGCAGTTCGAGATCCTGCAAAGCAGGACCGTTGCCCGCAAGGTCATCGAACGACTGGACCTCGGCAATAGTGAAGAATTCAATCCCTCCCCCAAGGACGATGCCATTTCTACTGTGAAGCAGACCCTGCGCGAAACCGTCGATTCGGTCAAAATCGCTGTCAGAAGCATCTTTACGCCAACGGACAAGCTTGAACAGGCTCTGGCCGAAGAGTCTGATTCGAGATTGGTAGATAATTTCCTCTCTCGTTTGACCATAGATCCGGTGCGCAATTCGCGTGTAGTGAACGTCCGCTTCAAGGCCAAAGATCCTGTCCTCGCGGCACGTATCGCCGACACTACCACGCAGGTCTTCATCGAGCTTGGTTTGGAGACCAAGCTGATGGCTGTTCAAGATGCCGTCTCCTGGCTCTCGAACCGCATTCAAGAAGAAAGAACAAAAGTCGAAGAAGCCCAGATGCGCTTTCAGAAGTACAAAGAAGAGAACTCTATCATAACCAATTTCAGTTCAGGCACCGAGCAAGTCACGCAACAAAAGCTGGCGGAACTGAACAGTAAGGTCATTGAGGCCGAAGCCGCTCGCGTCGAGGCCGAAACGCGTTACAACCAGACCAAAGGAATATCCGTCAACAGCCTAGGCTCTGTAGCCGAAATTCTTGCAAGCCCGGTCATTCAGTCCATCAAGGCGTCAGAAATGTCGGTGCAGAACAGCTTGGCCGAAATGTCCAAAAAATATGGTGCCAACCACCCCCAAATTATCGCGATCAAGGCCGAGCTAAACGAACTCAGCAAGCGCAAGGCTTCCGAAGTTCAAAAAATTATCCTATCCCTTAAAAACAATTTTGAATTAGCACTGGCCAAAGAAAGGTCCCTGAAAGAAGCTTTACGCAGCCAAGAGCAAGGAGCCCTATCACTCTCCAAAAAATCGATCCAATATGGAGTGCTGCAGCGTGAAGCTGAAAGCGCAAAGGAAGTTTACGACCTGCTGGTCAAACGTTTCAAAGAGGCAACGCTGACCGAGAACATGAAAACCGTGAACGTTCGCGTGGTCGACAAAGCCGAAACCCCAACTCAACCGGTTAAACCCAGAAAAGCCATGAACATGCTTCTGGCGCTTGTACTCGGGATCACGGCCGGGACTGGCTTGGCCTTCTTTGCTGAGTATCTCGACAACACGTTGAAAACGCCTGATGATGTCGCCCGTTTTCTGCACACGCCCTACCTCGGCATGCTTCCCTCCATCGAGGATGTTGAGAAGAACTCGATGGAGGAAATATTCGTTCACCAGGATCCCAAATCCGTAGCCAGCGAGACCGTCCGAGGCCTGCGCAGCAATTTGCTTCTTTCACAATCCGACAAAAAGCATCAAGTCATCCTGCTGACTAGCGCTACCCCCAAGGAAGGCAAGACCCTCGTAGCCTTGAACCTGGGGACCGCCATGGCCCAGGCTGGCTCCAAAACCCTGCTCATTGAAGCGGATATGCGTCGGCCCAGAGCTCACAAGATACTGAACATTGAAAACAGTGCAGGGCTTTCCAATATCCTGTCCAGTGCAAGCGGGATCGACGAAGTTATAAGACCTACGGGCATTCCCAATCTGGATATTATTACTGCGGGACCAATCCCCCCCAACCCTTCCGAACTACTCGGCTCTCAACGCATGCCGGAACTCATTGCCTCGCTTCGCGAACGCTATGATCACATTATCATCGACACCCCTCCGGCTACAGCCGTCACCGATGCAACCATCCTTACTCAGCACGTTGATGGCGTAGTGATTATAGCTAAAGCATTTGTAACTCCAAAAGAACTTGTCAGATCAGCTGTACAAGGACTTCAAAAAGTCAACGCAAAGATTATAGGAGTGGTTCTAAACAGCGTTAACATGAGCAAAGAGGGAGCATACTATTACCAGTACGCATATTATTATTACTACGGAGAAAACGAAAACAAAAAAATGCGTGTTTAACAATGATTGACTTGCATTGCCACATACTACCCAATATTGACGACGGCCCAAGCCTTGTCGCTGATAGTGTTGATATGTGCAAAACAGCTATCACAGACGGTATAACTGATATAATCGCTACACCACATTACTTAAACGGCCGTCATGATGTTAGCTTGGAAAAAAGAGACTTATATTTAGAAAAAATAAATATATTTTTACATAAAAGCGGATTAAAATTACGAATACACCCTGGATTAGAAGTAAGGCTAATACCTAAATTAGCAAAAGTTACTCCAAATATTCACAAACTTTGCATAAACAAATCAAGATACATACTTATAGAACTTCCAGATACAATCCCTCATACACTCGAAGAAGAGCTTTATGAAATCCAATTAAAAGGATACGTACCAATACTAGCTCATCCAGAGCGCTACGGATACATTCAGCGCAACCCGGATTTTCTAATGCATCTTGTCTCAACAGGCGTTCTCAGTCAAATAACTGCGCAGAGCCTGCTTGGAAAATTTGGTGAAAACTGCCGACGCTGCGCCGAGTTGCTTGTCCACAACAGAACTGCTCATTTCGTAGCCAGCGACGCACATTCCTGTTTCGACCGACCACCTCTTCTATCCGCAGCGAAGGATCGGATAACTCATATTGCTGGACACATTGAGGCACAAGCCATGTTTGAAGAACGACCGAGAGCGGTCCTCAGGAACAGGCCTGTTGATGTCAAGCCCCCTCTTCCAAGTACACCACGAACCATCTCGGATATGGTCGAACGTCTGGCATCCTTGTTATGAGGCGGTCTCTTGGTCCATTCACGGTGCCACCGTTGACATCCTTGGTTCTGTGGATCCTGTTGACAGTCCTGTGGCTGACACAGTGGGCCTTCGGCGGAATACATCCATGGGCTTATGCCAGAGGCGCTGCTATGCTGGGGTTGCTGGTCTGCACACTATCTCCTTTTGTGCTTATGAAAACTTATCAGCCTGGCCCTCAACCCATGCGCCTGCATATTCCCCCCCTGTGCATACACGCTGCATTCCTAGCACTTTTGGCAATACTCCAAACCTTAACCTT
>Ga0180007_10004046_pt1 | contig 15807 bp, 10 predicted proteins | sample MM_PC_MetaG_FD_121122 | JGI IMG/M metagenome (GOLD analysis project Ga0180007, IMG submission 121122) | Groundwater microbial communities from the Aspo Hard Rock Laboratory (HRL) deep subsurface site, Sweden - MM_PC_MetaG | ecosystem: Environmental > Aquatic > Deep subsurface > Groundwater... | reverse complement strand
TATTTCATATTTTAATTTTAGCATAAAACTAAAAACACCCAAATGACGCAGAAAAAAATAACTCTTCAAAAATTGACTTGAGTCTAGCTTGGATTAATATTGGCACATAATTCATTAACATTCAAGGATTATGAAACATAAGCCAATACCATTTATTAGAAAGAGATGTGCTCATCTTTCTGAAAAAGAGATGTTAGAAGCTGAGGAATTGTTTCGGCAACACTTAAGAATCTGCATGAGGATATACTATCGTTTGGAGGCTGAAGAGGAGAAGAAAAGACAAATAAAAGAATTAAATGAACAATCAAAATTTGATTAATTTAGCATTATAAATATAGTTTTGGTATAATAAAGGCATGAAAATATTATCTTGGAACATTTGGGTTGATTGCCATTTTGAAGAACTGAAATGTTTTCTATCTGAGTCGAATGTTGATATTATCGGACTTCAGGAAGTAAAAGATGATGATCCAGAAAGAGATGTCATTGGCTTTCTTAAAAAACTTGGCTATGAATATGTATTTGCTAAAACTGAGCAGATTTGGAACGGCAAGGTTTATAGGCACGGTCCAGCAGTCTTTAGTAAGTTTCCCATAGTGAATTCTAAAACATATCTCATAGATAAAGAAGATGAACGAGCCTTCGCTAGGGCGGATGTTAAAGTTGACGATAGAATTCTACATATTTTTAGCACTCATTTAATTCATACTCATCAAAAACCATCAAAACAACAAGAAGCTCAAGTGAATGAGCTTATAAAACAATTACCCAAAGATAATGTGATCATGATGGGAGACTTTAACGCTACTCCAGAAAGTGAAGCTATTAAGAAGATGCGAGAAGTTCTTGTGGACACTGGGAAAGACTCCGATTTGACCTGGAGCGTTTATCCAGAAGGATGTCCTGCTTGCAATCCTCAATCAATTGATGCCAGACTGGATTACATCTTTATAAGTAAAGATATAAAATCTAAAAACTTTAAGGTTGAGGAATCAACTGCTTCAGATCATCTGCCGATTTCAGTTGAGATTGATATGCAAGCATTTCTTTTAATTAAGAAATAGAGCAATTTAAAAACGCCAACGAAAGGCGTTTTTATTTTAGTAAGTAGTTAAAATAAAAGTTCGAAGTAGCATTTGGGGTATGGGACTATTGCCATTTTTTAGCAAATATTTATAATCAAAAAACGCCTTGGATAAGCGTTATTTGACAAATAGTTGTGTGAATTGCAATAATCCCTCTCGTGGTACCCCACGTCGACGCGCAAATCGAAAGAAGGGAAAATTGAGTAATGTGCAATTATCCAAAATTAGTCAGGAAAAGAAGCGGAAAATCAGGGAAATAATGCTGGATGAATTGGAGTAAATAAGTAACTTACATTAATATTGGCACATAATCCATTAACATTCAAGAATTATGAAACATAAGCCGATACCATTTATTAGAAAGAGATATGCTCATCTTTCTGAAAAAGAGATGCTAGAAGCCGAGGTGCGCTTTCGGCAACAAGTGATAATATTTATGTAAATTTTGTTAGCCTGAGACGTCGGTTTAAATATCTCAGCAAAGCAAGCCTGGAGATGATTACAGATAAAACCCATAGAAAATAAGATGAATGATTGACGCCGGTTATCCTATATGGATTTCTTGCTTGATCTACTAGTTGGCACGGTTAGGAACAGCATATGTTGTAGTCTTCTGATACCTAACCACTACATGTAGAGTCATTATGCGCTTTTAACTGGCTGATATAGTTTAAATTATGCTTGTTTACCGGCTAGAAGGTACGCTATAATACTAGAAACAGAATTGACAAGGCTTTAATCTGAGAGATCTCTTGCAGCACGCGATGTATTGCAGTTTTGCCAGAAAAGGACTCTTTACCGTATGGAAACCATGCGGGAGCGGGTTACCCGCCAAAATACTCTAACTTCCCTCCAACTCTGGGTAACTTCCCAGACCGCCTCATTTGTGCATAATTTAGCTTCTTACGGAAAAGGACTCTGCCAGAGTCTTTTTCTCGTTTTAGTAGAAAACAGGCCTGTCCTCCCAATTGAGAGAACAGGCCTTTACCCAGGAAGCCAACCCGAGCTCTACAGAAACGGCGATGCATTGGTGAAAAGGCAAGCCAGCAAGCAGTCCTTCGCCAAGAGGCATATCCGTTTCACCCGGAGAGGCAACTTGTTGTAATCATTCTAAATGGTTTTGTCCTCTTCTGTCAAGGAGCCAGGAGCTCGGTAGGCTTTCTAATCCAACCTGTGACCGGTAAGGTCTTGCTTTACCGGCAAAAGGCAAGGAGAGAGCCATGAACGACTGGCGGTTTGAAGAAGACATGGTGGTTTTGGCAAAGCTGCAAGCCATTATGGCACGGGGTGGAAATGAAGTAGACATTGCCCGGGATTTGGGGATAACACCGCGCAAGGCGTTTATACTTGGAAATAGAGCCTGCGAGCTTCCACACGAAACTAGATGGCATCTTTTGAAATCTGATCCTCAAAGCGGAACGTATAGCTCCGCTTGATTTGTGTAATGCGCTTATAGCTAGCAGTTAATTTATTTACAAAGGTCTCTATGTTTTCCAAAGTGCAGATATAGGCGTAGTTTGGGAAAAAATAAGGGCTGCCGAAAACGAGAAGAATAAACAAAAAGGAGAAGATTAAAAACTTATCGTCGTTTATCTATTCTAAAAAACATGTTAAAGAACTTTTTAAAATGTTTTTTGTGTAAATTGCTATAATTGCAAAAGCCCCAGCCTAGTACCCACATCGTGCCGCAAATCGAAAGAGGGGAAAATTGCGTAATAAGCAACTATCTAAAAAAATCAGGTAAAGAAGCAGAAAATCAGAGAAATAATGCTAGAGGTATACACACTAAAAATCAATTAAAATCTGAGATTAGGAATAATCCTAAAATAAATATGTTATGAACAGGAAAATCCCAACCCCCAATAATTCTTCAAACAAATACTATAGGCCTCGCTTGAAGAATAAATAAATTATTATCAAAAAACGCCCATTCGACATCAACAGGACACGAAAACATATCCTCAATCCTGAGACATTGTTCAACAATAAATCTGATATTTAATGAATTTGATACAAATTCCTCATTAAATTCCCCATCAGCACTGACATCTTTAGTTTCACGATCAATAATAAATCTAGTTGGTTTGACTTTTCCTTGTGTAATAGAAACATTTGAACCAGATATTGCCTCAACAAAAATGGCTTTTACGTCGGATAAACGATAGTCGCTTGTAACACAAACGCCGGAAAAATCAGGTTTTAACATCTTTTGAATTATTATTGATCCAATGTATTGACATCCAGTTCGCTCATCATTTATTAGAAGAAAATCTTTCAATATATTAGGTATGTCGTCGATATTAACATCAAGGAATGATTCAAATTGACCAGCTAATGAGGCAGTACTAGTATCTTCTTTAATTGAGCTGCTACGGACTGCCAGTTTCTCATTTTGTGTTAATCTTAGCCTCTTTTTAATCCAGGAAACAATGTAATTAATTTCAATTGAATTACCCTCAGAAAGCAGTTGCCTGATCTTTTCAGAATTAAGAAGAACGAAGTCAGGGACCCTGCAACCTATGTCAACAAGATCAATAAGACCTCGTGCTTTTCCTCCCATCATAGAATCATATGGATTTACAAGGGTGATCACTGCATTTGGCGTATCACTTGATACCTCTAATATCCTCACAATACCCTTTTGAGCATCTACTTCCAGAGTGTCTCCATCAGTAACATGATTTAGTAGCCCAGATATACCGACAATCGCTGGAACACCGAGTTCACGGCAAACCAAGGCAGCGTGTGAGGTAACGCCACCCTGTTCAGTCAAAACGGCACCAGCTACCTTAAGTAGATTTAATAAATCAGGATCGGTGGAATGACTAACTAAGATATCTCCCTCGCGGAATTCTCTACTAACATCTTGCCCAGCACGAATTACAACCTTACAGGTCCCAGTTACTTTGCCTCGACAGGCAACAACACCCTTTAGAATCTTTTTGTCAGAGTGTTTTACTAATGATGTATCAATGTTACGAAGGATGTCCATTACGTCTATGCCATGAATAACACCTTCATCTCCATTAATTGTATAGTAAACACAATTGTCAGAACGGCGTAATATTTCATTAGAAACATGGCCAGTTTTCAATGCAGATATAATTTCTTCAGGAAGCATGTTTCGAACATGCCACTCAGATAAATTTAAACGTCGTGCTATTTCAAAAATAATCAAATCAAGATAGAAAAAATTTCGTAATTGAGCATAGCGTCGTAAAAGTTTCACAGATCCTATTTCAGGGTATAATTCAAAAAACTGACGATATTCTTGATTTAAGTTGAGTTTATCGAGAAGAGTATCTCTCTCTACGCGACGTATTTTTAATTGGTCTCGAATAAAATGCCAATTATGGCTGCCATCGTTTCGAGCTAATGCCACCATTATTCGATCAATGACATTTGAAATGTCGCCAAGGCTTCTATCACCATATCCGTGATAATCTAAATATTTCCACTTGTTATGATAGTGCCTGATTTGATCAACCACATCTGCTGGAATTACCATCCTTGCTTTTTGAGGGGACTTAGTGAGAATATTATATAACGTTTTATCTTCTTGAATCATTTTGGCGATATCTGTTAGCTCATCGAGCGATTCAGAAAGAACACTTGGGCTAACGGGCTGTGTCAAAACATTAAACGTAGAAACTAGGCGTTCTTGAGTTCCTGTCGCTTCATTAGCAATGTCGATTAAGTAGTTTGTAAAATAGGCTACCCCTCTATCTAGAGCCTCAGGCAATCTTGCCCACTTATATAATTCAGTGTGTGTTTCATGGTGTAAAAGATAAATTTTGAGCAGATCGCTACTTGATAATACACGGAATTGATCTATATCTTCACATTCGCTAAATAATGACCATAAATATTCGCAGTGTTTTCTAATTTCAATTAAAACACTGTGTAGCCATCCAATGTTTTGTGCTGCATATGTAACAATTTCTTTTGCGTTGTATATGCATTCGTTCTTTAAGAGATAGTATCTTTCATTAAAACCATGGTAAACACTTAATAGCTGAGAGTAGCCGGGATATAAACCTCCAGTCCCGGACTTAAGAGAAGCACGAAGATAATAGGACGAAAAATGTAAATCTTCATCAAAATTCAATGCACCTATAACCCATTCATTTTCATTGACAGCTTTGGATAAAAATTTATTAGCGGCGTTTAGGTTCAATTTAATTCCTCACATTACAGCTATATTTGAAGTTGATATGTAGTTTAGCATGCGATATTATTAAATTTTTTTAGCAGTTTTCGGTTTACATATTTTATATGCATTTCACCATGTGTATTTCGCTGATGTGGATTATTATAATAGGTGCCGTGAATCTCTTGCGCATCATCGTCAACATATAAATCCATTACTCCCTGGTGATATTGAAGTGTGGGCTGATGAGTCCTAATTGGTTGATTTAAATAGATACAATATATCCTCATTGGACCACCTTCAGCATCCATAACGAAATCGGCTATCAAACTGCGCGTAACAGCGTTCTCGTCATAATACCACACTTGAATTTTATTCAATGTCTGCCAAAATTCCACTATGATATTATGTTTTTGGCTATGCTGTGTATATGTAGAGAGAAGGTATCCTTCCCACCTCCCATGCACACATGGAGTTCGTATTCCAGAGATTGTCCGAAAAAATCGCCATCGCCATAAATAACGATTTATTAATAAAACAACAATAAAGGCTGGCCCGAAGCCTGAAAGGCACGCCTTTCCTAACTGTTTGATGTTAACCCCCAATAAGAAAGGCATCGATTTGGAAGAAGATACCTGGCCCGGCATGCCTGATGAAATTATGTATATCACTACAACGACAGATATATAAACTATAATACCAATAATATATAGTCGTTTTTCGTCGTTCATTTAATTTATATCCGAAAGTTACGTAGTTTAGAAATAAATGGATTTATTGAAGCATCTGTAATGTCAGAAGATTGTAAACTACAATAGGACATAACTTGCTCCTCAATTTTAACTGCACACTTGATTAACATTTCAGTCCGCGGGTTATTCATGCTTGATCCTGGCTTGTCTTTATATCTTATTTGTGCTTCACGAAGTCGATCAAGAAGTGGAAGCACTCCATCTGGTGCCGCTCGTTGGTCTGCATACGCTCCGATTTTCCTAGAGAAATCAATCGAATTTAGTGTCTCATCATTACGCAAGAAAACTTTAGCATCCATCAACGCAAGCTCCTGATTATTTAATCCCAATTCCTGGCCAATTGCTTTAGAAACATTATGGTCATCGTTACCAAAAAGTGAATAATATTTATCTCTCATCAGATGGAAGCGCTTATTTTCAACTTCAACATTAAACATTTTTACTATATTGCCTGTGTCATGAAGAAGCAGTACACGGATTAGACTTCGTTTGTTAATTTTGGGACCGTTCCATGCGGAGAGTATCTTTTCTGCGATACCTGCAACTCGTAACATATGAAGTTGAAGTATCTCAGGAATACCGTAATTTTTATAGATATTAGATATGGTGTTCATTATAGGCCTTTCTAATTAATTGTTAGTAGATAAATACAGTTTTAAATAGATGTTTACCTATTTGGTATTCATGCGACTATTCTTGGTTCAGGGCACCACCCCACGCGGAAGGAAAGATCAAGTACCACATCTAAGTACAGACAGCCCTTGCCGGTTCAAAGGTAGGTGATTTAAAATGCCCACCTTCGATTAAGGCCGCAATTCACATAAGTTACTTAAATTACAATTAAAATAAATACCAGTACCTCCCCCGTGTATTGAATAATAAATTATTCAAGGCTGTATAGTCAAGCTACTGGTATTTCGCTTCAAGATATTCCAAGCAAACCGTTGGGATTTTTAACTGGCCATGATCCGGTAGGAAACAATGACAGCCAGTTCTTCAACTTACAATATAAATAAACAATATCAAAGACATATATTAAGTTCAAATTTAATCGGTACCCCTCAAAAACATCTTTAAAATATCTGCTTGACATCATTTTAACCATAAATTAGCTTCAAAAGTCATTACGGTCGTAATATTTACGCCGTAACTAAATCTATATTTTGCTATTTACGCCAACAAGATAAGGGGGGTATCAATGGCCAAAGGAAAAGCACTCGTTATTCTGTCTCACTGGAACACCATGATTGAAGGGCTCAGTGCTAGCCCAAAAGAGTTCTTTCAATCAGTCGAAGCAGCCATTCAAAATAAGACGGTTCCCAATACAAAGCATTTGCGGGTAGACTGGAAAGAGGGAGGAATAATCTCTGCTAAAAGAGAATATCTACGGATAAAAAGGAAAAATCTGGCCTTCGATATATGCGGAGCTCCTTTTGGCAATGGTTTCTTTGTCTCCTGGTGGTTAGGAGAAGTTCCTTCAATTTTTGTCAGTCTGGCTATGAGTATTCCCGTAATTGGCCCGCTATTTTCCCGATTCATCAAACCTACAACGTACTACCAACTTGATACCGCCGCCATGTTCCAAGCCATGATTCATTCAGCCGTTCTGGAGGTAATTGATGGAATGACCAAGGCCAAAGGCCTCAGAGCCCTTTCTGAGAGTGATAGAAAACCCATCATGCGCAACTTCTTTAACCTATAAAAATGAGTGAGGATTATCCTCTAATCCGAACTGGCAGTGGGGCGAGTGATCCTACAACGTACTTGACTCGTCAATTTTACCAGTGGGAAGGGCGCACCCGTGGCTACTTGCTGTGGGACTACCCGGTATCGTCCGAGCCACCATTTGTTCCGTTTGAAGGCCATTTTTTACCCAGCCAACCTTCCGTTCATGATGACGCCAGAAAGCCGACTCTTCTAAGTTCCTTTGCTGAAAAAATAAAAGGTGTGTTTGCCCCTGAGGTAGAAAAAACTGCTGGAGTCAATTTTGACACATATAATGATCCCGATGAATCCCTAGCCGATATATATCTGCCGGATGGAGACATCTGCGAATTTCAAATTTCCTTGCCCAATGATTATGCCAGTTCTAAAAAGCGGGCTGATCATTTCCTGTCATCCCAAAGTTATGCACATTACCCCCTAAGTTTTGAGGTTATTGGAACATCTACTCAGGTAGTTATTCAATTAACTTCAAGAGAAAAAGACGCATCAAACCTTCGCACTCAACTGCAAGCTTACATTCCAGACGTAACCATAACGCGAGAACAAAATTATCTGAAGTCCCTATGGAAACATGATGAATATTCTTTGGTAGTTGATTTCGGATTAGCCAATGAAGGGATGCTTCCGATAAGCTGCCAGAGCAATTTTGATATCGATCCTCTGATTGGAATTGTCGGCGCACTCTCCGCTTGTCAGGAAGATGATATCGGAATCATTCAAGTCCTGTTTTGCCCGGTCCGTAATCCTTGGGCCGAAAGTTTGATCCGTTCTGTTCTGGATTGGGACGGCACGCCTTTTTTTTCCGATGCTCCTGAGTTGGTGACAGCTTGCAAACAAAAAGTTTCTTACCCTTTGTATGGAGCCCTCATTCGTATAGGAGCGAATAGCAGCAACCGAAATTCGGCCCATAACTTAGTACGCAGTCTCGGCGGTGCTATCAGCCAGTTTAATATCCCCACTGGAAACCAACTGATTCCTCTAACGAACGATGGGTATCCTTCAGAGATTCATGTCGGCGATGTTCTTGACCGCGTTACTCACCGCTCCGGGATGATTCTTAATCGTGATGAGTTAGTAAATTTTGTCCATTTCCCCGACAGTTCAATTCAGACAGAAAAGTTCCTCCGCTCCCTGGTTAAAACCAAAAAGGCTCCCGCTATTTCTAAAAACCATCAGCTGATCTTGGGAACTAATACCCACCAAGGAGGAAGCACTGAGGTAACTCTCAGCCAAGATCAGCGAATGCGCCATATGTATATTGTCGGCGCGTCAGGAACAGGAAAGTCCACTCTCTTACTTAACCTAATTATCCAGGACATCCACTCTGGACAAGGAGTAGCCGTCCTTGACCCTCATGGTGATCTTATTGACCACATATTAAACTCAATCCCTAAAGACCGAAAAGATGATGTAATCCTCTTTAATCCTGCTGATGAAAATTATCCTATCCCCTTCAATATATTCAGCGCTGCCACTGAAACCGAAAAAACGCTCTTGGCCTCAGATTTAACCGGGGTCTTTCGCCGCCTATCCTCTTCTTGGGGTGACCAGATGAATGTGGTCCTGGCCAATGGCATTTTGGCCATGCTTGAGAGTAGCGAAGGCGGCACCTTAATGACTCTTAGGCGTTTTTTAATTGAAAAGTCTTTTCGGAGTGAATTTCTAAAAAACGTTCAAGATCAGGAGATTGTATATTACTGGGAAAAAGAATTCCCTTTACTCTCTGGTCGTCCTCAAGCTTCAGTCCTGACCCGCTTAGATACTTTCCTTCGTCCCAAACCGATCCGGCATATGGTTGGCCAAAAGACTAGGCGGATTGACTTTGCCAACATCATGAACAATCGCAAGATTTTTTTAGCCAAGCTCTCTCACGGAGGAATTGGGGAAGAAAACTCGTATCTGCTCGGGGCTCTATTAGTAGCCAAGATTCACCAAATCGCCCTTTCTCGCCAAGAGATTGAAGAAAGGAGGCGGCAACCTTTCTATCTATATATCGATGAATTCCAAAATTTTGTCACTCCTTCCATGGAATCTATTCTTTCGGGAGCGAGGAAATATAACCTGGGTTTGATCTTGGCACATCAGGAACTCAGGCAGTTAGCGGCCAGAGACAAGGAAGTTGCTAGTAGCGTACTTTCCAATCCCTACACCCGAATCTGCTTCCGTTTGGGGGAAGCTGACGCCGCTAAATTAGCTGGTGGCTTTTCATATTTTGATGCCCATGACTTACAAAGCTTGGGTATCGGGGAAGCCATAGGCCGCATTGAGCAAGCTCGATACGATTTTAATCTCAGGACTGAAAATCTCCCCATGGTGGCAGACAAAGGCAACATGGCAAGCCGGGACGAGATCATAGCAGCTTCTCGGGCCAGTTTTGGAGTGCCGCTCGAAACTGTTCTCAGTCAGCTATACCCAGCGAATGAAGAGGAAGACGTTCCAGACCGACCGCCTCTTCAACCAACCCCAAAAGCCAGTAAGCCTAGAGTCGCAGAAAGAGAGCCGGAAAGAGAAAAGCCCAGTCAAGTAGTTTCACCTGATGAGCCACAAAAACCAACTCCTGCCGGAAGAGGCGGCACTCAGCACCAATACCTTCAACGATTGATCAAACGAATCGGCCAAGAACACGGCTACAAAACCACCCTGGAAGAGAAGATATTGTCTGGCCTAGGTTTGGTTGATGTTTCTCTGGAGAGGGATAAGGAAAAAATAGCTTGTGAGATTAGCGTCTCCACCTCGGCTGACCATGAAATGGACAATATTCAAAAGTGCTTAGCTCATGGATATAGCGATATTGTGCTGCTTTCGCATGAAAGAAAAAAACTAAACCTGATCCGTCGGCTTGTTCAGGAATCGATTGCCGATACTGATCAGGAAAAAATTAAATATTTACTCCCGGAAGAATTCATTACGTTCTTAGACGGCAAAGACGCGGAGCGCTTAGAGCAGGAAAAAACCGTCCGGGGATATCGGGTAAAAGTTAAATACAAAACGACTGACCCCAAAGAGCAGAAACAGAAGCAAGAAGCTATCGCCAAGCTAATTATTGATTCGATGAAAAAGATGGAAAAGTAGCAACCTTCCGAATACCAAGGTAGAAAATCAAACCAAAAACATCTTTAATCTCAGCCAAATAAAAAAATACAACCAATCTTGCGTTGCCATGTTGATTCACTGACCCTCTCTGTGCTACAGATTATAGAAAGTCTTGTAGCGTAAGATCACCGAGAGGTTATCGCATGGAACGAAAATTGAGAAAAAGGGTGGGTATCTGGATCAGGGTATCAACCGCCGATCAAGCCCAAGGTGAATCACCCCAGCACCACGAACGACGCGCCAGATACTATGCTGAAGCCAAGGGCTGGGAAGTGATTGAGCTTTACGACCTCTCTGGTGTCTCTGGTAAAAGCGTCCTGGATCACCCTGAGACCCAAAGGATGCTTACGGATATCAAAAAGGGCCACATTGAAGCCCTCATCTTTTCCAAGCTAGCTCGCTTAGCTCGCAATACCAAAGAACTATTAGATATTTCCGACATATTTCAAGAAAATCAAGCGGGTCTAGTCTCCCTTGGAGAAGCAATTGATACCACCTCTCCAGCTGGTCGGCTTTTTTACACCATGATTGCCGCTATGGCCCAATGGGAACGAGAAGAGATTTCCGAGCGGGTCAAAGCCTCCGTTCCCATAAGAGCCAAAATGGGGAAGCCCACTGGCGGGGCTGCGCCTTATGGCTACCGCTGGGAAAAGAAAGAGCTGGTCATTGATCCGGGAGAGGCTCCCATTCGAAAGCTCATGTTTGAGCTATTCAGCCAGCACAAGAGAAAAAAGACTGTGGCCACCATTCTTAACGAGAAAGGCTACCGTACTCGAAAAGGAGCCAAATTTACGGATACCACCATTGACCGTTTGCTCAGAGACCCAATCGTAGTTGGAAGAAGAAGAGCTAACTACACCCAAAGCCTGGGAGACGGCAAGGCCTGGGTTTTAAAGCCGGAAAAAGATTGGATATATATTGAATCTGAACCAATTGTCTCGGAGGACCTGTTCAGGGGGTGCAACGAGTTTTTGGATCAACAGAGAGATTCCAGAAAAAAAGTAGGCCGAAAAGCCGCCAAACATCTTTTCCCCGGTTTAGCCTATTGCCACTGTGGCAGCAAGATGTATGTCTTCACCAACTCCCCTAAATATGTCTGCAAAGCCTGTAAAAACAAAATTCCAGTAGATGACATCAATGCGATATATCAAGAACAACTGAGAGAATTCCTACTTTCTGAGGAAGACTTACAAAACTACCTCCACCAGTCTGATGACCAGATCGTCGAAAAGTCGGAAAGACTGCTTGTCCTCACGGAAGAGAAGAAGAAGGTCCAGGGCGAGATGGACAAAATTTATAGTCTCTACATGAATGACAAAATATCTGCCGATGGGTTTGGTCGAAATTATCGCCCGCTAGAGGAACGGTTTGCGCAATTGGAAAATGAGATTCCTCAGCTCCAGGCAGAAATTGACCTATTGAAAATTAAAACCTTGTCCTCCGAGCAAATCCAATCAGAAGCTCATTCCCTCTACCATCAGTGGGAAAAGTTTGACTTTGAAAAACAAAGGCAAATTGTAGAAGCCATCACCGAAAAAATCGTCATTCATGATGACGAAATATCTATCGAATTTCACTACTTGCCATTTTTCAAGGAACTTGAAAAGAACGCGGCAACAAGGCAACACAACTTCATAGTTTCATTGCCAAGTTACAAGCCGGTCGTTAAGAAGGCCCGGAAAGCCAAAAGTGCCTGTTATCCTAAAGAGTTATATACGCTTGGCGATCATATCCGGAAAAGACGGCTGGACCTTCAGCTTTTCCAGAAGGATTTGGCCAATCTGTTCCATACGGACACGGACAGTATTACCAATTGGGAAAAGAACCGGTGCCAGCCTGGGTTCGTGTTCTATCCGGCGATCATGGAGTTCCTGGGCTACTGTCCCTGGGAGCCTATCCAGGCCTGGGGAGAGAGGCTGAACCGTTACCGAATCCATCAAGGCCTGTCGCTGGAACAGTTCGCCCGGCAGCTAGGAGTTGATCCGGGGACCTTGGCCAGGCAGCTGAAAAAGAGGCCATCGGCTTATTTCAAAAAGAAGGTCGCGGAGTTAATGAAAAGCTGGAGTTCATCACCCATAGTTCTGTATCATTCAGGGTGCCCTTCAAGCCTTACATAAGGTAAGGGCAGTAATATATAAAGATTTTGTGACAGGAAGATATAGGAGGAATTATGAAACTGGAGTAGTTTTTTGCAGTCTAATCCCAATCAGATACAGAGCAGTTCGTCCCGGCTTTAATCCAAGGGAAAATAGATTTATGTGCGGAATATAGCAACAGCCGCATCTAACATAAACGCACGATGTTGGTCAATTTCAGCCAGGGACCAGTTGGCTTTATTTCCAATTTCTTGAGTCATTGCAGACAGTGAGTTGCGGTAGAGAGTCTTCTTGTTTTGAAAGCTTTGGCTCCCTCCAATATTGTTCTGCGAGGGGTCCATAATGGTCAAGTTTCCAATTAGATTCTTTACAGGTTCTAAATTATGGTCAATATCACCAGGTTGAGCGTTTTTAGGATATACATGTTCAATTGACGTGCCAGAGAAATCGAAAACCCTGCTCTTATCCATACACTGAGGCGAGCCTGCTGCACCTGCATTATACCACTGATAGTAGTACTCGACTGTCATCAGAAAATATTTAAGAGGCTTGTTTCCGCCTCCAGTTTCATGATATTCGATTGCTTCGAGTTCGCTTCTAAAAATTTGATCACTTGCGCTCCGATCTATCAAATTTTTAAGCTTAGTTTTCAGGCTTGAAGTATTGTAATTTTCTGGGTCATTTCTTATTGCAATACTTTCCTGATAATAAATATTTTTTAATGGTGTAACATGCTTGTTGCAGATTAATTTATACCTGAAATAGATTCTTTCAACGACTTGAACAAGGTCTGCAAATTTACGATGATCAAGCTTTGATGCCGCAAGGAGCAGCGGGATTGACAGTGTGTGCCCGAGCTCAACTAATAAAGTTTTTAGACGGGTTATATCCCAATTAGTGATCGGATGTTGCCGTTGAAATGGCCATTCTCCTTCCAATAGATCTCTGCATTTTTCTATGTCGGCTTCAATCTGTCTGGCCGATTTACGAACAGTTTCCGCCTGACTCGGAGTCAATTCAATATTATGATGTTGTGAGAAAAAGTTTTCAAGAAACAGGTCATAAAGAGCATTCTGTTTTGCTCTTCTTCCTACATATGATTCGAATATCCAGTTGAGATGGTTTTTGGTATCAGTAGGGTGGTCTGCTAAAATCCTGTCCCACGACCTCTCGACAGTATCTTGTTCTTGGCTATGTCCTTCAAGGATTTCAAGCGTTTTTGCTCTCAGGAGATCCCCATCAGTCAGATTCGTTCCTCTGTCGTTTAATACTTGGAATAGCCTATACGCATCCTTCCTGCTTGTAGTCACCATATGTAGGATTGAACAGTCTTCATCAATAATATTCTGGATTTTTTCGAGATCATCCATTTTGCGTGTTAACTGGTCGTCCTCGTCAACAATCTTCTTTATAAATTCACTCAAACGACAGTAAGCTGCTTTGATCCTACGATGGGATTCCCGAAGATCTGTTGGTGACATCCCTCTGATAAGCTCGGTATAGAAAGGATGATCGGCTTTTGAGAGTATCAGGACTTCAACAGTAGTGATCCGCCTATTGACTTCCTGGCAAAATTCAACAAACCTTTTCCACAAATCACTCCTGCGATCCTTAATTATATGCTCATTATCCGTGTCATCTGCCGCATTAGCATTTTGTTCTAAGCCTTCATATGCTTTGATAAGTGCAGCTATTAATAGTGTAAATGTTGCTATCCTCTGTTGGCCATCAATAATTTCAAATTTGTTCCTGCTGACAGTTCCCTCTACCCTTCTTTCCACGCTTAATATTCCACCAAAAAAATGCGTATGCTGGTGGCCAGACTTTCTCATTTCAAAGCAATTATTGATATCTTTGATGAAGTCGGTGACTGATTCAGTTTCCCAGGCATATGCCCTTTGGTATTTTGGAATGAAAAACATCGGTTTATACTCAAAAAGCTTGCCAACGGTTGTATATGCAGGATCTATTTGCATCGGAGCTCCTTTAAAAACCTGGGGAAAACCTGCGCTTTCAAAATTAATCGATATCATTTATGATGTTGTAAATTAGCCATCAAACTGCTATTCCCCGAGCCCATGAATTGCTTTCCCTATTCAGTTCTTGATCAAGCTTTGCCTGGAACAGTCGTAAGAAGGTGCCAAGGGATCTGGGACGGTCTGCAAACCATTCCGTAAGGACCTCGTAGCCTCCGTTAGCGTATTTGTTGAATTCTATCATTCCTTCATCGCTAAGGTAGCTTGGTGATTCAGGCTTTATCAATTTGGAAATGGCTGAATGCACGGCCTTCTTTTCTTTAAACATAACACCTAACTCGATCAATTCACGGCACAGAAATAATGCCACTATCAGTTTGCCGCGCGTCTTGAATCGGTCAGGGAAATATTCAACAAGCTCCCGTGTCTCTGAGACAGGCAGGCTCTTTTTTTGTCCGCTGGTAATCCCGGAGATAAAACAGAAATAATAGGCGTCAAAGTCGGTATGAAAGCCGCTTTTGCTGGATTTGCTGATATCTTTGAACCATTTCTCTCCGTCATTACTGAGTCTGAACGGCATTGTTTTCTTCCTCGTAATCCAATTGGAAATCGTCAAAATAATCTTTTCCAAGAATGCAAAATCCATCATCCGTTTCATTGGATATGGACATGTCAGTGATTTTGTCTTCAAGTCGTGTGCGGCCTTTTCGGAACAAGGTCATGAATTGGATAGGCTTTTTCGATTGCTGCACAATCGCATCAACGAAACCGCTTCTTTCTGAAGAGATGGTGAAAGCGATGAATTGTTCGCTAAGCTTAGGGATTATTGCGCCAATTTTAGGCCTTACTTCCAGGTCGATAGGGTTGGCAGGGCTATCCACCACGAAAGGCAGTTTATGTTCGCTTCGGTTGAATAATGTTGAAAGGAAC
>Ga0180007_10004045_pt1 | contig 15809 bp, 18 predicted proteins | sample MM_PC_MetaG_FD_121122 | JGI IMG/M metagenome (GOLD analysis project Ga0180007, IMG submission 121122) | Groundwater microbial communities from the Aspo Hard Rock Laboratory (HRL) deep subsurface site, Sweden - MM_PC_MetaG | ecosystem: Environmental > Aquatic > Deep subsurface > Groundwater... | reverse complement strand
ATCTTGTTCATACAGGGAAATCCGTTCCCGGGCCGCATGGAGTTTGGTTCTCAACCGCTGCTGGTTGGCCGCGATCACCTTTGGATCAATGGTGATAAATCCGTCGGGGCCATGGGTGGAGGAGGTTTGGCGGACCAGGGTTTTACCGCCGATGGGCAAAAAGGGCGGGGCTTTGTCCGGATCTGCTTCAAAGGGGATATAATTGTCTCCCGTGTAAAGGGTTCGATCCACCAGGGCGGGCAGGGTGACAGAATTTAAGTCAAAGCTTTCCTTGGTCATGCCGATTTCCTTGTTGGAGGCGATGAATACCGGGCATCTGAATTCTTCTGCATAATTAAAGGCCTGGATGGTCAGGACATAACAGTCCAGGGCATCCTTGGGTGCCAGAACAATTACCGGCACTCCTGAGGTGGATCCCCATCTTAAAAACTGGATGTCGGAATCGGCTCCCCTTGTGGCGGAGCCTGTGGAGGGTCCCAATCGTTGAACGTCTGCAATGACCAGGGGGATTTCACTGCCAATGGCAAAGGAAATTTGTTCGGAATACAGACTGATGCCGGGCCCAGAGGTGGCGGTCAATACTTTTTTCCCGGCCATGGAAGCCCCGATGCAATATCCCATGGAGGCGATTTCATCTTCTCCCTGGATGCAGACTCCCCCGGTGGGGGGCAGCATTGTGAGCATATTGTTGAATATGGTGGTGGCCGGTGTGATGGGGTAGCCGGCAAAGAAATTGCAACCTGCGGCCATGGCCCCCCTGGCAATGGCTTCATTGCCTTCCATAAATGATAATGCCATTTTATTCTCCTTGGATAATGCTATTAATATCCTGTGTAAATAAAAAATATGATTAAATTTCTGATTAAATTTGTAATCTTATAAACGCCGGTTCCATTGGTTGTCAAGCAATTATTGAATGAAATTCGGTCATATAACTTTTTTTCCCCCTGAATTTAATTAACATTTTAATTGATTTTGTAAAAGCCTTGGTATAACTTACCGCCCCATGGGAGCAAAAAAGAAAAAAACAAAAGATGATTTCACCAATGAAGCCTACATGGGTATTCGGCGGATGTTTTTTTTAAATGAGATCATTCCGGGCCAGAAAATTTCCTACGGGGATTTGGCCGCCCGTCTGGAAATGAGTACCACCCCGGTGATCCAGGCCTTGAAACGGCTGGAATTTCAGGGGTTGGTCCGCCATGAACCCAATCGGGGATATTATACGGAAAACATCAGCCTGGAAGAGATTACGGAAATCTATGAGTTCAGGGAACTCATTGAGGTATCTTTGCTGCCCAAAACCATTTCTTCCATCACCAAAAAGGGTTTAAGCAAGCTGAAAAAAGCCCTGGACAACCATCTTGCTGCGGTGAGAGATATTTATCTAAAGGACCGGCTCTTAAAAGACATGGAGTTTCACCTGGTGCTGGCAAACCTGTCCGGGAACCAGCTCCAGATTAATACCTTAAAATTCTTGTTTGATCTTCTATACTTGAAATACCGGGGCAATATTTTATTTGTTACCCCCATGGAAACTGTTGATTCAGAGCATATTCAATTGTTTGAAAATATTGATGCCGGCAACCTTGAATCGGCACAAAAAATTCTGGGACAACATATTTCAAATGTAAAAAAACATGCCATCCTCAGTATCGAGCGGATGAACCGGGAAAAAAAGATTAAAACCATTTGATTTGGTCGCTTGAAAACTTTGTCTGATCGATTCACTAACTCTATTATTACGGAAAATAACTATGAAACAAGATGAGATCCTGAACGAATGTTCAGATCCAAAGCAGAGTATCACCATTGAACTGCCATGTGAAATGGCCGTAAGGGTTCAGAAACTGGCCGATGAAAACAAGACCAGTTTGTCCAATATTTTGATCGAGGCCCTGGATAGCTTTCTTCGAAACAGGTCTGAAAATTCAAATTAGGACCGCAGATGATTTGCGGTCCTTAGTCCAATTCCAGCCATTCAAACCATATGGGATAATTTTTTTTGTACCAGGCGAGGATCGTGCGAAGGGTTGCCTGGTCTTCAAGGGAAATGACAGCCCTAGGGATTTTATCGAACCTTAAGACCACCTTGTCGGAAAAATGCTCCAATGCATCGGTGCACAGCGTTTGAAGTTCATTTCTGATGCGTCCTGAATCGGAAATTTTCACCGCCCGGGTCAGAAAATCCTCCCCCTTGAGAAACCGGTTCAGCAAAGGCGTGAAAACCAGTTTGCTTTGATCAAAGGGTTCAAGGAGCCGCAGACCAAAGGTGATGCGTTTGTCTCCCTTTTTAGAACTCATCCGGACCGTGACGCGATAGGTATCTTCAGAAACCTGGGTCACCCCCGGGGCACCGGTATAGGGGTCCGGGAGCATATACCCGCCAATGGCGAGGGGCTGCCATTTTTTCTCGGCAATAAGGTCATCGGCGGTAATGGTTTTCTTTTTTAAGGGGATGCCGGCATCCCTTGCCTGTTGGATGCTTTTCCGGTAGATTTCCACCAACTCCTCTCCAATATCCGCTTTAAAAATATCCTTGAGACAAAGGGAAAAATCATTGGCTTCCGGGTCCAGTTTCATGCTGGCCGCATCCTTGTCACAGGCGAGCAAAAATTTAGAGGATAAAACGGCCAAAGAGATATCTAAGTCCAGGATGGACGCCAGGCTGGCCGCCTGTATGGCCTCGGCAGATGCGGCATACCCGTCCACCAGAAACAGATGGGTATCCTTTTTTTCATCCTGCCAGGTTTTAACAGCAAAGGTGGGCGCATAGGTACCTGAATCGGTAAAGGGGGAGAAGCCCGTGGGCAAGGTCCAGTCTTCCCCGACCAGATGGGCACCGGCGGCTTCCCATTCTTTCCAGAGTTTTCCGATTCTGGGTTCCCGTTTTTTTCCCTGGAGGGTCCATACATGGATGTTTTCAGGTTTTATCCCAGGGTAGGTCATGGTGATGGCCTCAACCACCCGCCCCCGGGGGGTGAAATAATTTACCAACAAAGAATCATCCGCGGCTTTTTCCACGATTTCTTTGGGCAAAACAAGGGTGCCGATATATCCTTCATACTGGTCGGTAATGGTCAAGGGCTGGTCAAAGAGGTGGAGAATGGTCATGGGGCCGGTTTTTTCCCCCGTGGCAAACCGGGAGGTGTTTTCAAGGGTGTCAATGGCCGCTCCCCACAGGGTAATATCTCGCCGGGTAATGGCGCGTTTAAAGTCTTCCCATTGGTAGGCAGGATTATTGATCAGATTTAATACGCAGTCATCTAAAAACTTGGCCACCTCCGGCCTGGCATAGACCCGGCCGAACCCCAGCAGGGGATTGGCCCCCATTTCCGATGTTTCCCCGGCCTTGGGCATGAGGCCTTCCCCCAGGCAGACCATGATGGCATGGTTTTCGGGCAGGGTCCGGGATAGGTACCAGAGGCTTTCGCTCATGGTGTAGGCCGAGATGGCATCGGCATCTTTTTTAACCCGGTTGAGAGCGGCTTTATCGAGATTGGCTCCTTTCCCGTAATGGCCAAATAGTCGGGTTCCCAGCGCGGTGACCGCTGCTGTCATGGCCAGCATCTTTTCCGTCCGGTTATCCACAAATGAGATGGCATCGATTACTTCGTCCCTGGGTTTGCCTTTGATCCACTCGATTTGAATATCGTCCAGCCATAGATGTAGCCTGCCGAGAATGGGGCGGGTGTCAAACGCCCACTGGGAGATCAGATTCTTTTGTTTCATTTGGGATAGGTCCATGGTGTCCCTTATTTTTACGAAAGTGATTTTTACACCTACCATCTAAGGGGAAATCCTGTCAAGATCTATGGTATACGGATTACACAATTGCTGGGGATACTTGAAATAATGGGACATTTCCGGGTGAGTGTGGTATAAGCTTAAGTTACGGTTTAAACCATATACTTATGAGAAAAAAGACATGTTATTTGATGAACTTGGCCTTCGGGTCGAACTGCTCAACGCTATAAAGTCCAAAGGGTACACCACACCGACCCCCATTCAGGCCCGGGTTATTCCGGCAATTCTTTCAGGAAGGGATATCCTTGCCCGTGCCCAGACAGGAACGGGAAAAACAGATGCGTTTGCACTTCCGTTGGTTGAATTGTTGAGCCAGGGGAACCACAATCGGCGTCACCCCAGAGCCCTTATTCTGGTCCCCACCCGGGAACTTGCTCTTCAGGTGGGTGATAGCATCAAGGCCTATGGAAGGCGGGTGTCCATTCGATGTTCCGTGGTATACGGCGGGGTAAATATTGATCCCCAGGTCGATCGGCTGAAGCGGGGGATTGATATCCTTGTGGCCACGCCGGGGCGGCTGCTGGATCTTGCCGGCCACCGGGCTGTGAACCTCGCCCAGATAGAGTTTCTGGTGTTTGATGAGGCAGACAGAATGCTGGACCTGGGGTTCAGCAAGGAAATTTCCGAAGTTTTGGAGATGGTGCCGGAAGATCGCAGAACCATGCTGTTCTCCGCCACCTATACCCAACAGATCCGGGATCTTGCCAAAATAATGTTGACGGAACCTGAATATATCGAGGTGACGCCCAGTAATACCGCCGCCGAATCCATTGTCCAGAAGATTCACCTGGTGAACAAATCCCATAAACGGGATCTGCTCATCCATTTGATTCTCCAGGGGCGCTGGCGCCAGGTTTTGGTTTTTGTCCGCACAAAATTTGGGGCAAACAAGCTGACCGAAAGATTGGTTGAACGAGGGATCATTGCGGAAGCGCTCCATGGTAACAAGAGTCAGTCCTTTCGAACCCGTACCCTGAAAGAATTTAAAAATGGCCAGATCCATATTCTGGTGGCAACGGATGTGGCTGCAAGGGGGCTTGACATCACCAATCTGCCCCATGTGGTGAATTATGACATACCCCAGATTCCGGAAGATTATATCCACCGCATCGGTCGGACTGGCAGGGCCGGTGTCAGCGGGATTGCTCTCTCCCTTGTCAGCCCTGAAGAAAGAGGGTATTTAAAGGCCATTGAAGGATTGCTCAAGGAAAAAATTCCCCAGGAAGAGGTCAGCGGTTTTACCATTGGGGGGGCGGTGCCGGATTTTGTTCTGTTACGTCCCAACAATCCGGCCAGCGAGAAAAAGGCGGACAAGGAAATTCTGGAGATTGTCAACCAACGGAAAATTTCAAAAGAGCGGGGCAAAGCCCCGGAAGCCAACAAGGCTTATGTGAAAAAACCAGATACCCGAAAGCCCGCTGGCAGAAAGACAGATACCAGAAAGCCAGACCCCAGAAAGCCAGACACCAGAAAGCCAGATACCAGAAGACCGGACACCAGAAAGCCAGACACCAGAAGACCGGACACCAGAAAGCCAGACACCAGAAAGCCAGACACCAGAAGACCGGACACCAGAAAGCCAGACACCAGAAGACCGGACACCAGAAAGCCAGACACCAGAAGACCAGATACCAGAAGACCAGATACCAGAAAGCCTGGTGAAAAAATCAACTCCAGGGATTCCTGGAAAGATGAAAAGAGTGGGAAAAAGCCGTCCCGGCCAGGGGCCCGCTCGCCGCAATCACCTAAAAAAGGCAGACCCGGACGGGGAAAAGCTTAGGTCCAGATGATCGCAAGAATTCAAACAATTGAAGAAATTGTGCCGATTTTCACAGAGTATCTGGGGTGTGTGAGCAAGTTTTATGAAATTTGTGATGTTAATGCCTGGGAAGGGAGGGCGCTGAAAAATTTAAAACGCGATTTCCCGGCAGCAGATCAGCAAATCTATGGTTTAACTGAATCATGTGATATCATTGGCTTTGCCCTGGTCAATAATCACCTGCGGTTCAATCCTGACGGGGTTGCCATTGCAGAATTTTATATTGGAAAAGACCATGCAAGACGCGGGTGGGGCCGGAAATTGGCGGAACATCTGTTTGACCGATACCCAGGCAACTGGGAAGTTGCCGTCTCTGTCAATAATCGGGATGGGTTTTTGTTTTGGCAACAGGTGATTTGTGCTTACACTTCTGGTAAATATATGGAAAAGAAGGATGCTGTTTTTAAGGGAAATGGATTTTTATTCAACAATAAGGAAATGTTAAGATGACCAATAATGATATCCTGCGGCGTATCCGCTATATTTTTGATCTGGGCGATTCTAAAATGATGGCAGTGTTCGGCCTGGCAGATCTTTCGGTAACACGCAGTGAAATAAGCGATTGGCTCAAAAAAGAGGATGATCCGGCATTCCAGGAATGCCAGGATACCCATTTGGCTATTTTTTTAAATGGGTTCATCCATGATCGACGGGGTAAACGAGAAGGACCCCAGCCGGAACCGGAACACCTTCTGACAAATAATATCATTTTCAGAAAATTAAGAATTGCATTGGATTTGAAAGCCGAGGATATCATTGATATCATAGGGCTTACCGATGTGAGTATCAGCAAGCATGAGCTGAGTGCATTTTTCAGGAAGCCCGAGAACAGACATTATCGGGCCTGTAAAGATCAGGTTTTGCGCAATTTTTTAAAAGGGCTACAGCTTAAGTATCGGCCGGAAATAAATGAAAACCTATTGGAATTGGAGTAAATCATGAAAGTTTATTGGACAAGCGTTGAGTTTGATATTATCGACCCTTCTGAGTATGAAGATTGTGTGGGAGGGTTTGTTTATCTGTTTGTAAAGGCCCGGGATGTACGGGAGGCGATTCCTAAAATTGAGGCCACCATTGAGCAGGAAGGTCTTCGCATGGATTCCATTGAATTTGTGTCCCAATATGATGAAATTTCCTGGGATTCAGAAGAAGAACAGGTTTTATATGATTCATTGGCCAGGGAAGCAAATGCGTGTGACGAAGTTATCTGGGATGAAATTTTTGCCTATGAATCAAAAGATGATCCAGAAGGAGAATCAGACGGCAAATAAAATAGTAAGACACTCTTTGTGGCCTATCCTTGGGATACTTGGTAAGATAGATATCCAATCGTTTTAGGGGGGACTGGATGAAAAAAATATTGATTACCGGCGGATCTGGTTTTGTGGGAAAATATCTTGCCAGCCGTTTTCTGTCGGATCAGGTTCAGGTAACCGGCATCGGTACCTCGTTGCACCATCCCTTTGAACAATTTCAGGGGAAGGCATCGGGCGAAAAATCTGGAAATTTCAAATGGATCAGTGCAGACACCACCAAAGAAGGTGGCTGGCAGGAGGATGTATCCCTAGCCGATGTGGTGATCAACCTGGCCGGCAGAAATATTTTCAAACCCTGGACGAAAAAATACAAACAGGCCATCCATGACTCCAGAATCCTGACCACAAAGCATACGGTGAATGCCATGGGAAAAGGTAAATCGGCCACCCTGTTGAGTGCGTCTGCCGTGGGGTTTTATGGCGATCGGGGTGAGACACTCTTGTCCGAGACAGATCCTTTTGGGTCTGATTTTCTGGCACTGGTGTGCAGGGACTGGGAGGACCAGGCCCTAAAAGCCAGGGACAAAGCGGTTCGGGTATGTCTCATGCGGTTTGGTGTGGTCCTGGGGGGTGGCGGAGCGCTTTCCGTGATGACTCCTGCCTTTAAATGGTTTGCAGGAGGGCCTCTGGGTTCGGGAGCCCAATGGTTCCCCTGGATTCATATCCATGATCTTTTCCGGGCCGTTCAATTTCTCATGGAGAAGGATGATTTGGAAGGTGTTTTTAATTTTACAGGGCCAAAATTGGTGCGTCAAAAGCAGTTTGCAACCGCATTGGGAAAGGCTTTGAATCGGCCAGCCATCCTGCCGGCGCCCGCTTTTATGGTCAAACTTATGATGGGGGATCTGGGATCTTCCCTGCTCCAGAGCCAAAAGACTGTTTCCCAACGACTTAGTGAACAGGGATTTGAGTTTGAATATGGAGACCTGGGGAATGCCCTGGCCAATATTTTTAACAAACTATAAAAATCTGGGTCACTGGGTCTTTAAATTTTTAAAAATTTGGTATACAATTTGCTACTTTAATATGTATATCCATAGCGATAACGATTAATTAACCCCAATCAGGAGGAAAACAGATATGAATTTCGGATCAGTTGATGAAATACTCGCCTTTGCAACCGACAGAGAAAAAGAGGCTGTTGAATTTTATGTGTCCCTTGCAAAGCAGGCAACCCGCGCTTCTCTCAAGGAAACATTTGAGAATTTTGCAAAGGAAGAAGAAAAACATGTAAGCCTTCTGTCAGATATTGCCGGCAACAAAGGAAAAATTGATGCCTATGAATTTAAGAAAATTACGGATCTAAAAATTTCCGATTACATGGTGGAAAAAGAGTATGAAGAGGGCATGCCCATGCCTGAGATTTTAAAGCTTGCCATGAAGCGAGAGGAAGTTGCGGTTAAACTTTATACAGATCTTGCAGGACAAACGGATAATGCAGATGCCAAAAAGGTTTTCCTCATCCTCGTCCAGGAAGAATCCAAACATAAACTGGGTCTTGAGACCATGTATGATGATTATCTGGCGGATCAGGATAATTAGTTTTCACAATGGGTTCTGATACTTAAATTTTCGACAATTGGGTATCGGTAAATAATGCAGGGGGATTGACGCGCCTGTCAATTCCCCTGTTCTCTTTAAAAAAGGTTTTGGCGTAAGCCTTTTATTCTTAAGGTTGTGTGAAAAAAAAAGTGTGTATACAAAAGGGAAAACAATGAACCTTAAAATGGACCTTAAATATCTTTTCCGGCCGTCCTCAATGGCGGTGATCGGTGTTTCCACTACCCATGACAGCCATCCGGCCAACGTCATTTATACGAAAAATCATCTAAGGTATCCGGTTAAAACCTATGCCGTGAACCCCAAAGGGGGCCAGCTGAATCGGGAACCTTTGTATCAGACACTTGCAGATATCCAGGGCGATGTGGACATGGCGGTCATTGCGGTTCGGGCCCAATTTGTTCCCGGTGTGGTGGAACAATGCATTCAAAAAGGGGTTAAAGGGGCGGTGATCATTTCCGGCGGTTTTTCAGAGTCCGGCAACCATGCCCTTCAACAACAGGTAATCGAGATTGCAAAAAAGGCAAATTTCCCCTTTGTGGGGCCCAATTGTCTGGGAATCTATGCCCCGGATCTGGTGGATACGTTTTTTTTGCCCGGAGAACGGATCGTTCGGCCTAAACGAGGAAACATCGGGTTTGTCTCCCAGAGCGGGGGGGTCCTGGTGGATCAGATGGTAAAGTTTGCAGGCCAGGGCATTGGTATTTCCCTGGGGGTGAGTATCGGCAACAAGGCGGTCATCCGGGAGATCGATATGATTGACTGGTTTGAAAATGACCTTGAAACCCGGGTAATTGCCTTTTATATTGAAGGATTTGAGCGCCGGGAGGGCCGGGAATTTATCCACCGGGCCAAGCGGTGTTCCAAGCCCATCGTGGTATTAAAGGCCGGTAAAAGCCCAAAGGGAATTGCGGCGGTGTCCAGCCATACCGCCTCCCTGGCAGGGGATTACCGGGTTTTTTCTCAGATTATGAAACAATATTGTGTGGCTGAGGCAGAAAATGAATATGAGTTGACCTCTTTTTGCGAGGCCTTGAGCTGCTATCCCAAGGGAATTTCCGGGAACGTGGGGATTGTTTCCCTGAGCGGCGGACATGGGGTTTTGGCTGCCGATGCCTGTTATTCCCATGGAATGAACCTGCCGGGAATAAGTGCCCAAACCGTTGGAAACATCCGTGAACAGCTCAGTCCGGAGATCCGGGCCATCGCCTCCCTGACCAACCCCCTTGATTTGACCGGCTCCTGTGTGGACTCTGATATCGAGGCCTCGGTGCGTCACCTGGCCCGGGACGAAAATATTGAGTGTATCCTGACCCTGCTGCTGCCCTATTCTCCGGGTATTTCCGCTGATGTCGGGGCCAAACTGTCCCAGGTGGCCCGAAACGAGGGAAAGCCCATGATTGCCTATGTTCCCCATGAAGACAAGTACAAGATCATCATCGAAGGGTTTGAACTGAACAAAATTCCCGTGGCTTCTTCCGTGGAAGGGGCCGTGCTCATGGCAAAGGCTTTAAAGAGGTGCAGACCATGTTGAGTAAAACTAGGCAGATTATCGAGGAATCCCAGGGTCGGGGCTGGGTGATGGAACCTGCGGCCAAACAGATCATGGCCGGGCAGGGGTTTGATATTCCAAACTTTGTCCTGACCGATTCTTTTGGGGTGGCCCAGGCGTTTTTGAAAAAATCCCCGGGGTCCGTGGTGATCAAGGCGGTTTCTGAAAAGATTCTTCATAAAACCGAATTTAATGCCGTGGTCACGGGTATTAATGACGAAATTATCCTTGAACGGGAAATGAACCGGCTGAAAAATTTGCCCGGATGTGAACAGGTCCTGGTGGAAGAAATGGTGGCGGGTCTTGAGATCATCATTGGCGCCAAAAATGATTTTCAGTTCGGTCCGGTGGTTGTATTGGGACTTGGCGGCACTTCTGTGGAAATTTATAAAGACACGGCCATCCGCATGGCCCCGGTAACACCGGGAGATGTGGCTTCCATGGTGGATTCCCTTACGGCGAAAAAACTGTTCAAAGGGTATCGTAAAAAACCCGGGGTGAACATGGCGCGGCTCACCCGGTTGGTGGTTGACTTTTCAACCCTGATCATGGACCTGGAGGACAGTTTTCAATCCATTGACCTGAACCCGGTGATCTGTACCCGGGAGCTTTGTGTCATTGCCGATGCCAGGATCATGCTTCAAAAAGAATCCTGATCCCTTAAATGATAAGCGAAATAAGCGATAATGAGGAAGGTTTTTTTAAATGACAGAATCCAAAAAACAGATGAAGTTGATCTCCTGGAATGTGAACGGGTTGCGGGCGGTTCTGCAAAAGGATTTTTTCAAGGTGGTTCAGGTCATGGACCCGGATATTTTAATGCTCCAGGAAACCAAGCTCCAGGCGGACCAGCGCACCGATGAAATGATCAACCTGCCGGGCTTTAACTCCTTCTGGAATCATTCAACCCTTAAAAAAGGGTACAGCGGGGTGGCTGCCTATTCAAAGGCGCTTCCCGCAAAGGTGATCACCGATTTTAACATGCCGGAATTTGACGACGAGGGCCGGGTGATCCAGATGGATTTTGACGCCTTTACCCTGTTTAATATCTATTTTCCCAACGGTCAGATGAGTGAGGAACGGCTTGCCTATAAACTATCCTTTTATGACTGGTTCCTGGACTATGCAAAGGGGCTTCGGGATCAGGGCAAAAGCCTGATTATCACCGGAGACTTTAATACCGCCCACAATGAGATTGATCTGAAGAATCCCACACCCAATTCAAAGCGATCCGGATTCTTAAGGATTGAACGGGATGTGTTGGATAAAATGGTGGAAATGGGATATGTGGACACCTTCCGGCATTTTCACCCGGAAACCGTAAAATATTCCTGGTGGTCCTATCGGTTCAGTGCCCGGAAGAACAATGCCGGATGGCGCATCGATTATTTTTTTGTGACCCGGGATCTCATCGATAAAGGCCTGGTCAAAGAGGCCTTTATCGATAATGAGATTTTGGGGTCTGATCATTGCCCTGTGGGGCTAATTGTTGAAACCTAGGGTGAAGCTGGGTGCCCTTGGTTTGAAATTTAGCCCCAAGCCTTAGTCCTTGAACACCAGTTTCCCGCCAATATGGCCGGCAATCCCGGCAGATGCCAGCATCACAATATTTACCAGTATAAACACCCAGCCCTTGGGGGATGACAATACATTCGGGTCGAGAAGATACCAAACCACCGATATCAGACAGGTGGTGGCCGTTAATGCGGCGGCCATTATTTTTATCTTAAAAAGGGTGGTAAGGGCCTGGTTATATTTCTTTTTCCATTCGATTATTCCCGAAAACAAGACAAGGGGCAGGGCCAGGATCACAAAGATAAGATTGATAAATCCGGCTTTGACAAACAGATCAAAATTAAACATCCAGGCCAGGACAAACAGCACCACAGCCGCCGGTAGAATACCGTTGGGAAAATGGACAGATACCGGGTGGGCATGGTGTTTGACCATAAGACCGATGATGCGTTCATACAAGTTTTTCGGCGGGGCTGCCGGGGGGGGCTCAGCAGGCTTGGGGGCCGATTTTGGAACCGGTTTTTCCACGGGGATTTTGGCCGTGTCTGCTGCTTTGGCAGCGGTTTTTTCCGTGGGCTTGGCCTCTTTTTTCATGGGGGCGGTCTTGGGGTCCGGTCCGCCTGTTTCTTCCAGGAGCACAAATTTTTCACTTCCGACGCCGCATACCGGGCATTTTTCAGGGGGGGTATCCCCTGTGTGAACATATTTACAAACACTGCACTGCCATTTTTTCATTATTATTCTTTCCTTGTTAGAATCCTTGTTGGAAGCGTTGTTATCATATGGGTTTAAAAATTTAGGATAAACCCCAGGGCCTATCGTTCTTCAATTTCGGTGTAAACACATTCGTCCGGTCCGCAATAATCCCCCACATAGGCCGCACCCGGACGATAAAGGGAGGGTTTTGGCGCAGCCATTGCAAATTGTTCCTCAATGACGTGGGCACTCCATCCACTGACCCTTGAGATGGCAAATATGGGGGAAAACAGATCTGTTGTAATGCCCATGGCATAAAACAGGGAGGCTGAATAAAAATCCACATTACAAAATATTTCCCGCTGCTTTCGCTCCATGAAGGCTCGTTTCCCCTTTATTTCCAGGGCCTTTGACAGCTCATACCAGCGGGTATCCCCGGACAATTCCCCCATGCGTTTGGACATGGGATCGATGATAATGGCCCTGGGGTCATCGGTCTGGTATACAGCATGACCAAGCCCCATGATCAGGCCGCCCTCGTCCAGAATGCCGTTGATATACGCATCAATTTTATCAATGGTTTGGATCTCCTTGAGCATTTTCATCACCCGGACATTGGCCCCTCCGTGGAGTGCGCCGGAAAGCGAACCTATGGCAGCAGATATGGCGGCATAGATATGGGCTTTGGTGGAGGCCACCTGGCGGGCCGTAAATGTGGAAGCATTAAAGGAATGTTCTGCATGAAGGACCAGGCTGACATCAAAAAAATGGGCGGTCTCTTTGTCCGGTTTTTCACCGGTGAGCATATACAGAAAATTGGCCGCATGGTTCAGGCTGTTGTCCGGTGCAATGGGATCCAGATTATTCCGGATACGATCCCAGGCCGCCGTGATGGTGGGCATCCCTGCAATGAGGTTTTCGGCGCTGTAAAGGGTGTTTTCCATTCCCTCTTTCCCTACATTGGCATCGGTCTGCATGAGCAAAGGGGTTGCCATCTGGAGAACATCCATGGGATCCATTTCCCGGGGCAGGGACTTCAAAAAGGGGAATATATTTTCCGGAACCCGTCGCTTATTGCGGAGGCTCTGGTCAAAATCGGTCAATTCCCGGGCTTTGGGCAACCGTTCATAAAGAAGCAAAAAACAGGTTTCTTCAAAGCTTGCCTTTTGGGCCAACTCCTCAATTAAATACCCCCGGTAGATGAGTTTACCTTGCTTGCCCCGGACATCACATATCTTGGAACTTGCCACATCAACGCCTCGAAGGCCGGTATTTAAGACAGGTGTACAAACATTCTCATTCATGGTGATCTCCTTGATATTAGAACATTTTTTCAGGGGGGCGTCTTTCCGGGACATATTCTGCCTGGATGTCGCCATTGTTCAGGGCCGTTGATACATAGAGGCCGCAAAAGCAGGCACCGAATTCTTCCAGGTCCGGTTCCCGGTAATCACAGGGACAGCAAATATCCTTGTCTTTTTCCCTCTCCCCGCAGGCAAGTCGACAGGGGCAGGCCATATACCCGTAGCGGTCTTTGTTGAGCAACAATGATTCCAGCAGCTCAAATACCAGGTCCTTGTCCTTATTAAAATAAATCCCCCGGGCTTCCTGTGATTTTTTTAATGCGTCATATAGTTGTTCAACTTTCATTTTTTTATCCCCAATGCCTCCTTGATCTCTTTTTCTTTGTAGCCGACGATCACCGTCTCGTTGATTTTGATGGTGGGAAAGGAGCAACGGGGGTTCAGCTCTCGGATATCGGCTAAAATGGCTTTCCGTTCTTCTCCTTCCAGATCATCCACTTCAATATAATCATATTCCACATTACATTCGCTTAACAGCTTCTTGGTTGACTTGCAATGGCTGCAAGTGCTCAAAGCATACAGAATTGTTTTATCCTTGGCCATTATGATCTCCTTGATAAAGGTGCAGTTGTTAAAGATTTGGACAGAGCGATCAGAATTCTCGAAACCAAGATTATAAAATCTTCTGATGTCAATTCCTTTATTAATTTGCATGTTTTGTGCTGTTTTGGCAAGGTTAAAGTCATCTATCCGGCAATTTCGGGTAACCGATACTTATGGAGAACCCCAGGAATTCTCAGTGACCCTGCTGATCCAGGATTCCAGGAATTCTGAATAATTGTCCGGCTGTTAATATCGGATATAGACATCGTATGGAGAAATCGGGCAATCTATATTATTGAGTGGCCTTTGGCGAAAGTCTGAAAGGGAATCTTAATTTATGTATTAACCTGCGGCTTTACTTCATTGAGTCCCACTTGAAGAATAAACGCTAGGAGCAGGAACTATCTATCAGTCTTTGATATAAATGATAAAATTTTCATTACTTTTCCAATCGATAATGACGTCGTTTTTGGTAACTCCATTTTTAAAAGACACACCCAGACATGCGAGGTACCCACCCCCAGGAGGTGTGCCCAACTCATACGCCGAGTAATGCTGGGTGCTAAAACCTCCACCGGCGTTGCTGTTATCTTGAAAAAGCAGGCTTCCCAATGCAAGGCAAACAAGTGTGTAAAGAATAAAGGCAGCTTGTTTCATAATCGTTTCTCCTTTTGGCAGACTATCAATTTGTCAGGATAAGAATTTTTTTGATCCCAAAAAATATAAAAATTTGATTATTGTCCAACCATTTCAAACAAATTGGAATGTGCATGAAAAATAAACTTAAAATGGACATTAACATTCTATAAAAAAAATACAACAGGAAACTCTATATTGTTAACAGATTTAAGTTTTTATCCGAATGCAGGAACCTGCACGATAAAATGGTGGTCCAGCTCAGCCCAAACTCATCCTTACACGTTGTTGTTGCTTTTGTTGCTTTTGTTGCTCTTGTTGCTCTTGTTGCTCTTGTTGCTCTTGTTGCTCTTGTTGCTCTTGTTGCTCTTGTTGCTCTCGTTGCTCCCAGGTTAGTTGTCCCCATGAAAAGAAACCCCACGTCCAGAACGATCAACATAATTTTATTGAAAAAAAATTAAAACTGGCCTGATTTTTGCTGAATGATTTGTTGACGGGTGCGGTTGTGTCGGTGAGTTGAAAACCCAGGAAATGAAGCAACAAAAGAATTGCTTCCATGAACGGGGCACGGTATTAAAGGATGGGACCTTAGATGAATTTTTCTTTGTGAAAAATCAAATGGGTGATAGTCTGGGCCAGGTCTGATTCGTTTAATAGGGTGTTCAACCGGATGGAAATTTAAAGGAGAAAATCGATGGACCAGTGGTATTGCTCTGTTTGCCATTCAAAAATTTCAAGCGTGGAAAAACCCGCTGTCTGCGATGGGTGTCAATCCGATGAGCGGATGATCATGGACACGCCATCCATTCCACAGGACCTGGATGCGGTCAGGGATGCTGCCAGAAAAAAGATGAAAGGCATCTGCGCGGTTTATCCCTCTTGTGACGGAAATTTTGATAAAATTTGCCAGAAGGAAGCCTATGGAAAACCCATCGGCCTCGGGGGGGCCGGATCGGGTCAGTCCTTCCGGGCCAATGGAACCGCCCTTGCCAATGTTCGAT
>Ga0180007_10004044_pt1 | contig 15811 bp, 12 predicted proteins | sample MM_PC_MetaG_FD_121122 | JGI IMG/M metagenome (GOLD analysis project Ga0180007, IMG submission 121122) | Groundwater microbial communities from the Aspo Hard Rock Laboratory (HRL) deep subsurface site, Sweden - MM_PC_MetaG | ecosystem: Environmental > Aquatic > Deep subsurface > Groundwater... | reverse complement strand
TCTAACGCCCTTGATCCTTCCCCCATCTGACCATCACTGCATGCGCTTCCTGAAATAAATCCGCACCCCCATTTAAAGCTTTTGAACAAAAAAATTGAACATTGTCATAAGACGCGTCTTTCCACTCCATTAGACCGCTTAAAGAAGCGAGAAAACGCCTTGTATAAGCGTCCACAACAAAAATCGGAATATTCAAACCATACAGCAGTATCGTATCTGCAGTTTCCGGACCGATACCCCAAACCGACAAAAGCTTTGATCGCGCCGATTTATAATTTTTCAGTTTGGTCAATCCGCCTAAGTCCTCAGCGAATTCAGCCAATGCCTTCAGCTTTTTTGTTTTTTGTTTGTAATATCCGGCCGGTTTTACGCAGGCCGCAATCTCCGAGTCTTCAGCCTCGATGATATTGCCGGCTGAAAATAATTTTTTTTGCGCCAGATTAACCAGCGCTTTTTCCACGTTATTCCAAGCTGTATTTTGGGTCAAAATCGCCCCTACTGCTACTTCAAACGCCTGCAAGTCAGATGTTTTACTGAGCCATGACCTCTTTGGCCCTGGATGATGTTTAACGATAAAAGTTCCGCGCTCCACGACGATACGCGGCCACCAACCCTGCGGCCCATATTGCCGCATCAGCGCCTGCACGGCCCGTCTAAAGGCCGGCTGACTATCCGATCTCTTCGAAGGCAACATCGCCTTTTTCATCCAAACTCGCAATCGCCAAACATACCTCCACGTCAGGATAAGTGTTTTTTATAATTTCCGCAGCTTTTTTCAAATCCGCCGTATGCTTGGCTTTTTCCGCTGCCGGATTTTCAAACGCAGCCGAACCGCCGTATGCGCCGCAGTCCAAATGGTTCATCAAAACCAGCCGCTTCATATTATGGAGCTTATGGGACAGCATTATTTGCTTCAGCAAAAACTCGCGTTCCGATTCCGAAGCTGGATCCGCAATATTTTTCGCTGCTCCTGCGATTGAAACCAAATCGCAATCACCGACCATATTATGGGCATCGAGATAATTCCTCACGCCCTTCATAAAACGAAAGTCCATGCAATGGACCAAAAGATTGTTACAATTGTGTGGCATAGGTGTATAGGATAGCGAGTAGTAAGCCGAGAGGCAAGAAGCGTGGTAGTGGGTAGGTGAAAATTAAAAGCCCGCCAAAGGTGACGGGCTTAAGAAGAAACGGCTGGCTAGCACCGAGGCCGTATAGCTACACTGTTGCGATTGGAACGAACAAGCGCGTGGCGCGGTCGCTCACGGTGGCATGGAACATCACGCGATTAGCGAGCTTTTCAACCGCGATATGTGCCCAAACCGGCAAATCGATGTTCCCAAAACCATGTGAAGACAGAAGCCATTTCACAACGCTTGGCGCAATCTCCGGAATATAGGCCTTCAGATCCAACAGGACTTGCCTGACATACTCCTCGGTTGGAAGACGGTCGTCCCCATCGTGAGGAACATTGATGGCAATCGGCACAATCCAGTCGCGTTCGTTCTCCGTGATCGCATCGATCAGTATGTTCTTGGCGACGTACTTGACTGCGATTGCGAAGTCCTTTTTGAGGCGGTGATTGTCGTCATCGATCAGAAACACCGTGTCATGCTCTGTGTTCCAGTCGGCGTGGCGGCCGACGAAAACCAATCGCTCCTGATGGACTAGAAGCTCGACCGGGCGCTTGGTATCGATCACCCTCTGCACGAACGAGAGATTGGCGCGCAAGAGCCCGGCCAGATCTTCGTAGAAGCGCATGCGCATGTACGGCGCCAACTCGATGAGCGGCCGCCAATGTTCGGGAAAGATACGCTTCAGCCGAGCGACTATCGCCCAAGTGGAATGCGCCTCGCTTTGTGGCGAATAGTTAGCCACCAATTCGCGCACAGAAAGCCTACCCTCCGGACCGATCACGATGACGGCATCCAGGTCTGTATCCACAAGAACAGGAAAAGCGACCAAGCGGCGCGGCAGGCCTTGCATAACATCATGCGCATAGCTTCTGTTCAGCTGGTCCGCATTGTTCTGCATTGCCTGCAAGGCCAACTCGATCTGGTGCTCCCAAGCGGCGCAAGACGCGTCTTTCGGATGCGAATGGGAGTAATGCGCCACGCACATGAACATCGAAACCATTGGCGCGTGATCCTGATCAAGTCCGCGGTCATGCGTCTTGCGAACCGCTTCCAAGACACGCTTGCTGAAACTGATGCTCCTGCAATTGATGGTGGCGCCACCGGATCGAAAGACCTCGATCACACCGGTCGGCAAACCAATGGCCTCGGAAAAATCCTGGACGCGGCCGTCAACGCAGAGTCCGGCCATCGGGCGGAAGCTGTGGCTTTCAAACCACGCATGCCGCAACGGCGCATCCTTCACAAACTGCTTGCTTGCGACGACATTTGCCGCAAGAAAATGGCGCATTGGTTTCGGATAGCTCCCGAAACGACTGTTCGTGACGTCACTAACTGTATGTTCTTGCGCGCTTATTGCCGCTTGAATCATTCTGACGAACCTCACGGTTGGATTGTGAAAAAAAAGAGCACGGAGCACGCAGGATAACACAAGCATAAACTTGGGTCAACGCGCATATAAATCCCTGTACGCCACGCTCGGTGCCATGCCCACCTTGTGTATAAGGTACCAGGTACGTACCTGGTACACAGATGAAAATCCCGGCATGCCGCACTAAGTGCCGGCCACCCTTGTGGATAAGGTACCTGGTACGTACCTGGTACGTTATCCACATAGCGCATGTGGATACTTCCATCCCCCTGCTACATGACTATAAAATCGTGCCGATAGAATTCCTGATTTTATCCATCAACTCCAGATAAAATCTGACATTCACCATAGTCGCCAATCTTAACGCTAAAATCTCATCAACCGTAAATAAATGGCGCAAATATGCATACGAATAACGTGAAAGCTCGTGGCTTATCTCATCAGACGAGTCAACGCCTGCCAGCGGCTCGTCGCTCATTTTCCATTTTTCATTTGTAACATGAACAGTCTCGTAAAAATCCGGTTTGGACAGGTCGTCATGTACGAATCTGTACAGCATTCCGTGACGTGCGTTGCGCGTCGGCAAAACGCAATCAAACATATCCACGCCCCTTTTTACATATTCGATTATTTCATTCGGCTGGGCGCCGCCCATAAAATAACGCGGTTTATCTTGCGGCAAAACCGTGTCCAGTGCCGCAACCGTCCCACACGCATCGGCAAACGGCTCGCCGACCGAAAGTCCGCCAATGGCATAACCGTCAAAATCCAAAGCCGCCAAATCTTTTGCATGCTGGACACGCAACTCCAAATCAGTCCCTCCCTGCACTATGCCGAAAATCCGCGCGTCTGGATTCACCGATTCTCCCCTCCCCTTTTCAAACGCCTGCTTTGAACGCTCGGCCCAGCGAGTGGTCCGCGCCAAAGAATCAATTAAATATTTGCGTTCAGAATTGGCCGGCGTGCATTCATCCAGCACCATGGCAATGTCACTGCCGATAATCCGTTGTATTTCCATTGATAATTCCGGTGTAAGCAAGTGGCGCGAGCCGTCAATATGCGAGGCAAAGACTGCGCCCTCTTCCTTTATTTTTCGCATCTTGGCCAAAGAAAAAACCTGATAACCTCCCGAATCAGTTAAAAGCGCGCCATTCCAAGACATGAAATTATGCAAACCGCCGAATTTCTTTAAAACTTCCAATCCTGGCCGCAAATATAAATGATAAGTATTTGACAGCAAAATCGGGCTTCCCAATTTTTCAATATCAAAACTCGACAGCGTTTTTACCGCGCCCTTAGTGGCGATGGGCATAAAAAATGGGGTTCGCAATTCACCGTGCGGCGTTTGCAAAGTACCCAGTCTGGCTGCCGAAACCAACGATTTTTTCAAAACTGTGAATGGCATTATGGATTATTGTTTATTATCAAGAGGTTCTACGAAAGTACGACTACCTAGGAAAATACGGATGTGGATGACGGGAAGTAGCTGGTATCTGGCAGCTCGCAGCTGGTATGGGGACAATTCGGACATTGGAAATTTTCCCCTTTCCTTCATTCGTCTTTCGTCATTCCGATTCTCCATTCCCGATTCCAAATTCCCAATTCTCCCCTCTCCTCATACAAGCTACTAGCTACCAGATACCAGCTACTTTTCCCCACATAAGTCATTCGGATTTCGTCATTCTTCCAGCCCGTTATTCCCACCGGACTACGAAATGCGAACTACGATCTGCCTTTCCTTTTTAGTCAAAGCTCCTCTTTCTTCTCTTTCATAAAAGCAAACCATTCTTCGAGAATTACCAAAAATAGCTTGAATGGCGCTTCGAATAAAAAATCGAATATGAACAGAAAGACATTAATACGGTTAATGCTACGCGATAGCCATTTTCCGGCGCGAAGGATGGGGAAGGAATAAAAATCCACCAGCATGGAAAAAAATCCCTGCTTGCCTTCAATCACCACAACTTCCCTGGCAGTCGTGCGGAGACGAAAGGCGAAAAAACTGACAACGCACAAAAAGAAAATAAAAATCGCAACTGACAGCCATGTGAAGGCAAGCGTCCGCAAAACAGAGATAGTCAGTCCGAAAGACAGGATAAATGTTGAGATATAAGCCAGCGTAAACCAAAAAGTGGTCATCTTATTCCGCATTTTCGGCGCTTTGATATTTTTAATTTTCAATACTCCTTCAGACAGCAAATCATCCACTCCGCTTTTTAGTTTTGCCGTATTTTCCGGACCTGGCACGCGGATCAGCAAACCAACAAAAAACATGAGGAGCGGCGGGAACAATAAATTGATTCCCAATGCCACTTTATTAACGCCTTTATACCAAAGCCATTCGAGCGGAACTTCAAGTAGTAGCGCAACCAACATTTTTGTGAAAAAAAGATAGACAATCGCCCTCATTGTACCGCGGCGCAGTTTGCCGCGCGCTTTGGCATAACGTTCTTCTGCCGTTCTGTCCAAAACAACGGCCAATTGGTCCGGCTGGTTCAAAAGCTCGGCGGCCTGCTCCTTATCTTCCGGCAAAGCGTCACGCAGCAATCCGAGAGAAACCGCATACGGTTTGATGGCGCGCAAAAACTGCTGCGATAATTTGTGCCGCAAACGCAATTTAATCCGCCGTTCAATAGCCACCAGACGCTCGGCAATGGGACGGGGATTTATCAGCCAATCCTGCGCATCCAGCCACTCCGGCAGATAAGCCCTCAAAAGCTTATAGCCGAGCATTTCGTCATCCGCTTTTATGAGCGACCTGTAACACGCAACATAAACTTGCAATCTGCGCTCGGTCTCTTCCATGTCCATCCCGTCAACCTTCAAGCCGCCGATCACCCTTTCGTAAAGAAACATCACAAGCGCTTTTTCCTTGGTTTGGTCCACCAAGATTTCTTCGATTTCAACGGACAGCACGCCGCGCAGCCACTCCAAATGCCGCTCTGAACCGGCATTGATCCTGGCAACCGCCTGATACTTCTGGACCAATAACGCAACATCCTTTACGACCGTATCCGGCAACTTGTCATTTGGCAGATAACGCGCTCCTATCAGCTCTTTTATCAAACTGCCTGCAAGCGCTTCAGGATTTGCCTCTAAAATCAGCAAGCGCTTCAGTATCCTCAAAATAGCCGCTTTGCGGATCAAGTGCTCGTCCTTATAATCAACCGCATTTCTGATGCGCTCATATAAAAACGAAAACCGGCTAATGGTTTCGTGGACGGACAATTTTTGGCCCTCTGCTTCCTGCTCTTCAACCTTTGGAAACAGCGCTTTTAGGACCTGTTCGGTTAATTGTTTGGAATATGCTTCCATAATTCGCGGCCTATTGCGGACAGCGGCTTTAAGCCTATACTTTTTTCGTATTTTTGGCTAGAATCAGGCTGGATAGAAGACCATCTCGCTATTCAGCGCGGCCGCGTCAAATTTCGTAACGGCATTTTCAAATTTTAGCTGTGTTGAGAGGTAAAAAAGCCCTTTTTTTCTGTGGATAACCAAGCAAACAAAGTATACAAGGCTTGATTTGCAAATCTCATTTTCTTGCATGTTGAAGACCCTTGAAGGACTTATAAAACTTTCCATTCTTCCATCCTAACAATATGTCACTCTGGCCAATTATTATCGCGATATTGATATTAGGCGCCGCATACGCTCTGTTTAGAATATTGCCGGAAATAATTGACCAGGACCATTCCTTTATCCACGTAATTGCGATTTTTATAATCATTTACATAGGCGCGGCTTATTACTTAAGCCGTAACCTGCCGGATTTAAACGTATATAAAAAAACGTCACAGATCGAAGCAAGTGCAAAAAATTTCGATATTATCGTAAAAGACGGGCAAGTGGGGAAATGACGACGAAGTCAAAAGTCCGTAAAGTCCATCAAGTCTTTAAGGGAAATATCACCTACAAAAAGGTAATGTAAATTTATTGCTTTATCTCACTATAAGCTTACCGGCTTGTGCTGTTTCTTCTTTTTTTCGGTTGCAACTTCGCGCATTTCTATTTCTTTGACATAAGTGTCGAAATCTTTGCGATATTTCCTCTCAACCAACTCCATAAATTTCGCGTCGGTAACCGAATGTTTTTTTTCGCTTAATTCTTTCCTCACTTCGCTGTAGGCGCGAAACCATGCCCATTCCCCGGTAAATGCGAACCAAGAATACTCCCAAAGGTCATCTTCCAATGAGGCCGCCATCCTCTGGGACTGCACCTCCGGCAGTCGCAACAACTGCTCAATGCGCTCCATTATATTTCTACCGCCTACTGGCTCCAAACCTTTTTCCTCTCTGACGACATCTTCCAAAATCGCCCGCTCTGCCAAAGCCGCGTATATTTCCAATAATTCCCTACGCGTCAAAGACAACTCAAAAAATTCGGTATTCATATTTTACCAACGATAACTTTGATACGACCGATGGTCAAGCAAAGCTTGAAATTCGCTTTTTAGTACCTGATTGCGCGCTTTCCTCTAACCCTGTATGCCCATCGAGTCGCTTGGATAGCCGACCGAGGCTTCAACATCTGACGGACTGAAATCAGATGCATTTTCTATTGGATTGCTGATAATATAGTTTGGATAAAAGGCGATATCGATATCGTCAATTTGCTTGTTCCAATTATCGCCATAAAGCTCTGTAGCCAACTGCTCGGTCTTAATCCAGCAGAGGACGCCACCTTTTGAAACGGAGTAGACTTTGTTGTCAGAGGTAAATTTAACCATCTTGCGGCCCGCTTTGTAAGTTACGTTTCTGCCGAGCGGAATGGCTGAAAGATCCTCAAAGGCGATGACTTTAATTCCTGAATAATCGCCAAACCACGTCAGATAAACTTTGCTGTTCGGAAAAGCATGCCTGCGGCCGTCAGCTCCGAGATAATAAACTGCCGTGTCTGCCTGCGTTGCAGGATCGCCGTCGTCAGGGAATTTAACCAATTGATGGACAGTGAAGCCGGCGCTCTGCATTTTTTGCAATGATACAGTGTCTATCGTGGTAATCGGACCAGAAATCGATGCCGGTGTAGGATTTGCCGTTGTCGGGGAAGGTGTTGGGCCTCCTCCTCCACCGCCGCCTCCGCCTGTAACCACGGTGCTTGCTCCCGCATAAGTCAGTGTCACTGTATCTGAAGATGAATCAGTGGCATCCTGCGAATCTGTGTAGGTCGCGGTTCCGATGCCGCTGGCGAGCAATTCAAACCGGCTGTTGCCTGTAGAAGCGACCGAGGATGAGACGAGATCTATAGCTGTCGAATTTCTGAAGATACCGGTGGCAACGCCGGTTTCCGTCAAAGTCAAAGTCTCCGCATCGCTTCCGGCGGCGGCATTGAAAGAAACGGACACCGTTATCGTTTCAGCGACTGATCCGTCGAGATTTATGTTGGAATCTTGGACAGTAACGTAAACCGAGCCGGGATTAGCGAGAGATGATACTTCAACTCCGGAAGAGTTCGTAATCAAGACTGATTCAGCCGGATGGATGATACTGCCTGTTGAAACAGTTATTAAACCGGTGTTGGAAATCGTGCCTAAAACTGTGAAATCATTTGCGCCGACTACAAGCGTTCCATTGGCATTGACTGTAACCGCGCCAAGCGCCGTAGTACTGGCGTTCAAAGTCGCTGTTTTTGCGGCTGACGGAGTAATGCTCAAATTGTAGTAAGTCGTGCTGGCAACTGTTTGTGTCTCTTGGTATGCAACAGTGCCGTTGGCAGGATTGAGGGTGCCGCCCAATAACTGCAATGGAGTACCGGCGGCTGTAAAAGCAGTGGTGCCATTGCCGAGATTTAAAGTGCCGTTTTGCAGGACCAGCGTTCTGCTGACCGTCATGCCGCCGTCGGCAAATGTCGCTGTTCCGCCGGATTTGCTCACGACCAAGTCATAAAATCCTGTGGAGCTGACGCTTTGAGCACCGGCTCCGTTCAGTGTAGTCGTGGCCGTTCCGGGTGTGAATGTGCCGCCATTGACAGTAAAGTCGCCTCCTACATTAAAAGCGTTCGATCCGAGCGAGAGTGTCCCGCCAGTGAGAGAAAAGTTATTGGTGGATGTGGTGTTGCCGGCAAAAGTCGCTGTTCCGCCGGATTTTGCGATTGTTAGGTTATAGAGCGCGGTGGAGCTTACGGTTTGCGCACCCGAGCCGTTCAATTCAATCGTTCCTGTCTCTGGAGTCAATGTTCCGCCACTATTAACTATAAAGTTCCCTCCTATCCTAAAGGTACTTGACCCAAGCCTCAAACCGCCGTCGTTGATACTCAAATTTCCGGTCGAAGTCACGTTCGAACTCAAAGCTATATAATTTGCGGATTTATCAATGACAATATCTCCAAATGCTGTTGGATTTGAACTTGTAATAGCAAGTGTTGTTACATTGGATCCTGAAAAAAGTAACTTACTTGTTGGCATGTTTAATATCACGGTAACACTAGCGCTCAACGACGACCCTCTAATTTCAAGAGTTCCTGTTCCGCCATTAAGAGTAACGCCCTGTCCGAAGGTAACGGATCCGTAAAAAGTCGAGGTGCCGGATCCAATATCAAACACGCCCGAGGAACCTAAAAATGAGAATGATGAAGAGACATTTATAGCGCCTGATATTGACCCTATTTTATTCGCTCCTACATTACCTATAGACATACTGCCACCAAACCCCAAATAACCACTAGTGGACGTGACTACGCCGCCGTTATTTAAAACTACGGTCGAAGTAACATTCAAGCCGAAAGATTGCGCATCTATGGTGCCGCTCGCATTTATTGTGCTGATTGCTGTATCGGCTGACAATTGCGTGGATGTGCCAGAAGTAATAATCACATCATCCCCCACTCCCGGCGCGACTCCGCCGCATCCGGTCCAGTTTAACGCGTTATTAAAATCTCCGATTGCACCTCCGGTAGTTTGCGAATAAATACACATAGCGGCAGAAGCCGTCTTAGGCATACCTAGAAGCGCAATGCCAAAAAAGGCAAAGATTGCCGTTAAAAATACTGGGGTAACAAAATTTTTTCCAACGTTAAACTTAACCAACGCGGTTTTAAAATCAACCATACTGTTTGGGATTAAGAAAAATTAAAATACTGTTGGTAAGTGTAACAAAAATACAAGCACTTGTAAGAAAAAACTGTGGATAAGTCTGATAGGAGGAGGTTAGGGGGGTTCCCTCTCCGAACGACCCCCTCTAACTCCCCCTTCAAAAGGGGGAGGATATGTTTGATCCCCCTCCTTGCGAAGGAGGGGTTAGGGGAGGTCTTTCTATCCCCCTCCTTGCGAAGGAGGGGTTAGGGGAGGTCTTTCTATCCCCCTCCTTGCGAAGGAGGGGTTAGGGGAGGTCTCCGCGATTTTATACACTCCCTAATCCTATCAAGAACCTGTTCCATATTCTCACGGACTTCTGTATTTGTGAATCTCAAAACTTTAATGCCAAAAGATTCTATAAATGATTGCCGCACCGCGTCTTTTTTTTGCGCACCGGCTTCATAATGAGAGTCCCCGTCTATCTCAATCGCCATGTGAGCCGACGGACAATAAAAATCCACGATGTACTTAGAGATTCCAAATTGCCGTCGAAATTTATAGTCATCCAATCTTTTTCCGCGAAGCTCCATCCAAAGTTTTCGCTCTGCGACCGGCATTTCACTGCGGAGGGTTTTTCGCTTTTCTTTATGGAATTCTTGATTAAATATTTCAGTCATATGATCCGGGCTAAGACCCCCTCTAACTCCCCCTTCAAAAGGGGGAGGATATGATCGTTCCCCCTCCTTGCGAAGGAGGGGTTAGGGGAGGTCTCTTCATCCCCCTCTCCGAACGACCCCCTCTAACTCCCCGCGCCGTCGCCATAGCGCTTTGGTGCGTCGGTGACCTTCAAAAGGGGGAGGATATGTTTGATCCCCCTCCTTGCGAAGGAGGGGTTAGGGGAGGTCTTTTTCGATTGCTATTCTTTCAGCGGATCATGCCCTGTCGCGACTTCTGTTCCGTCGTCATAGCCGTCGCCGTCAGTGTCTTTTTTGAGAGGATCTGTGCCCAGCTTTGCCTCTTCGGCATCCGTCAATCCGTCGCCGTCCGTATCCGCGCTCGGGTCATGGCCGGTAAAGACTTCCAAACCGTCATCATATCCGTCGCCGTCTGTGTCTTTATTGAGCGGGTTTGTGAAATAAACATTTACCTCGTCGCCGTCTGTTAGACTATCGCCGTCCGTATCTTTATTGGTCGGATCAGTTCCCAATGTTATTTCCTGTTCATCGTTTAAGCCGTCCTGATCCGAATCAACCGGCGTGGTAGTCCCCGGACAAACAAAGACAGTAACTGCTTGCGCGCTCTCTGTATAACCCTCAATGCCCATTGAGTCGCTTGGATAACTGACCTTTGTTACAGCAGTTGAAGGGCTGAAATCAGCCGCTGTTTCTATATCTTGGCCAAAAATATAATTCGTGTAAAAAGCGTCGTTGATGTCGTCAATTTGCTTATTCCAATTCGCGCCGTAAAAATCAATGGCCAACTGTTCGGTTGTTACCCAGCGCAGAACCCCGCCCTTTTCAACCGCGTAAACTTTAGGGTCGGTTGTGAACTTCACCATCTTGCGGCCGGATTTGTAAATTACATTCCTGCCGAGCGGTATAGCCGCCAAATCCGCTGAAGGCATGACTGTTACGCCTGAAAAATCGCAGTACCACGTCTTATAGGCCTTATCGTTCGGAAAAGCATGCCTCCGACCGTCAGCGCCGAGATAATATACGGCCGAATCTTCCTGCGTCGCAGGATCTCCGTCATCGGGCAATTTCACCAATTGATGGATGACGAAACCGGAAGTCTGCATTTTTTGCAAAGAGGCCGTATCAATAGTGGTTTTCGGTCCGACTGATATCGTTACAGGCCCAGTCTGTGAAGGTGTCGGACCGCCTCCGCCACCGCCGCCTCCGCCGCTTACGCTTGGTGTAACTGTCGGGGCGACATACGTCAGAGTTACAATATCCGATGCCGAATCAGTCGCATCCTGCGAATCTGTATAAGTCGCCGTTCCTATGCCGCTGGCGAGCAATTCAAACTGGTTGTTGCCGAGTGATTTTGCGGAAGAAGATACCAGAGCGACTGCCGAGGCATTTCGGAAAATGCCTGATGATACGCTCGTTTCAGTCAAGGTCATGGTTTCGGCATCGCTTCCAGCGGCCGCGTTGAAAGAAACAGGCACAGTAAAACTCTCAACTGACGCGCCATTAAGGTTTCTATTTGAATCCTGCACTGTAACGTAAACCGAGCCGGTATTGGATAATGACGACACTTCCACGCCTGAAGAGTTGGTGATTAAAACTGATTCTGCCGGATGGATAATACTGCCTGTTGAAACAGTGATTTGGCCCGTGTTTGCGATCGTTCCCAAGACTGTAAAATTATTCGCGCCGACTGTCAGCGTTCCATTGGCATTAACTGTAACCGCGCCCAGCGCCGTCGTGCTGGCATTCAAGGTTGCTATTTTTGCGGCAGACGGAGTAATGCTCAAGTTGTAGTAAGTCGTGCTGGCAACTGTTTGGTCCTCTTGATAAGCGACCGTGCCGTTGGCAGGATAGAATGTGCCGCCCCAAAGTTGAAACGGCGTTCCGGCGGCTGTAAAAGCAGTTGTGCCGTTGCCGAGATTCAACCCTCCGTTGCTCAACATAAGCGTTCCGCTGACTGTCACACCGCCGTCTGCAAAAGTCACTGTGCTACCTGATTTATTAATCACTAAGTCGTAGAATCCGGTTGAGCTGACGCTTTGAGCGCCGGGACCGTTTAGGGTTGTCGTAGCCGTTCCGGGTGTGAATGTGCCGCCGTTGACGGTAAAGTTACCGCCGACATTTAACGTATATATACCAGGACATAGTTCGCCGCTTATAATCGTAAGATTGCCGGTTGTTGTTGCTGCATTATTTAATAAAACATAGTTTGCCGACTTCGCGATTTCTACATCTCCAAAAACAACATTATTCGTCGCACCGCCAACGATATTCTGCGCAATGCCGCCGGAAAAAATACTTTTACTATTCTGAAGATTTACCGTAGGCACATCAATTACAACATCACCGCCTCCAAATTCCAATGTACCGTTATTTCCATTCAATGTTGCCGAAGAAGAAATATCGAAGTCGCCGTAAAAAGTACTCGTACCTGACCCGACTTCAAATTTGGTGGATGCCCCGGTCATCGTGAATGTGGACGAAGCATTGATATTTCCAGACGAGGAGCCAAGGGCGTTGCTTCCTGTGCTTCCAATAGTCAGCGTCCCGCCAAATCCCAAATTCCCGCTCGTGGAAGTTACAACACCGCCGTTATTGATTACAGTTGTTGAAGCGGCTGTAAAATCATACGACTGCGCATCAAAGGTTCCTCCAAAAACGCTGAATAACCTGGTCGTTGATGCATTTGACGTAAGAGTCGCTGTTCCGCCTGAATTGTTCACGACCAAGTCGTAAAATGCGGTTGAGCTTACGCTTTGAGCGCCAGAGCCATTTAGCGTAGTTGTGGCTGTTCCGGGGGTGAATGTGCCGCCGTTGACGATAAAGTTGCCGCCGACATTAAAGGCATTTGTTCCAAGCGATAGCTCACCGCCAGTGATCGAAAAATTATTCGTTGTTGTTGCATTGCCGGCGAAAGTCGCGGTGTTTCCTGATTTTGCGATAGTGAGGTTGTAAAAATCCGTCGAACTCACGCTTTGCGCGCCAGAACCGTTCAACTCAATAGTTCCTGCTTGGGGCGTAAATGTTCCGCCGTCGACTATAAAATTCCCGCCAACGGATAATGTGTTATTGCCTAAAAGCAAAGATCCTCCTAACAATGTAAGATTCCCCGTCGTACTCGCGTTAGTAAATCCGGATATGGTAATTCCGCCGCCTCCTGATTTGTTGATTTCAATATTATGCAGTGTACCTGTTGTCGCTTGCTCCCAAGTATGCGCTCCATATCCATTCAAGATGACTTTTGCGGTATCCATATAAGCAGTCAACTGACCATATAGCCCAATGTTTTGGCGCAATTCCAATGTTCCGGTTCTTCCATAAAGTGTAGCTATTTCACTTCCAATCGCAAAATTTCCATAAAACGTAGCCGTCGCATTTCCTATATCTAGCGCTCCATTGTTACCGGCAAATGAAGAGGAAACGTTGATAAAGCCGGACATCGTACCTAAAGCGTTTGCTCCAGTAACTCCAAATGTCAACGTTGAGCTAAAACCGAGGTTGCCGCTGGTTGAGGTCACTACGCCGCCATTATTGATTGTCGCCGCCGCACCCGCAACAAAATCATACGACTGCGCGTCGAACGTGCCTCCCAAAACGCTAAACATTCCAGTAGTTGAGACGCTTGTCGTTAACGTGGCTGTTCCGCCTGACTTATTCACTATTAAAGCGCCAAAAGCCGTGGAGCTTACACTTTGCGATCCTGAGCCGTTAAATGTCGTTGTCGCCGTTCCCGGTGAAAATACTCCACCATTGACGATAAAATTTCCTCCGACTGCCAATTCTTTTGATCCGAGCGAGAATATTCCTCCTGTTAGAGAAAAATTACCGGTTGACGTGGCGTTGTTCGAAAGTGTTGCCGTACCGCCTGATTTGGCGATGCTCAAATTAGTGAAAGCCGTCGAGCTTACGCTTTGCGCGCTGGAGCCGTTTAATTCGATGGTTCCTGCTCCGGGGGTGAATGTGCCGCCGCTCACTATAAAATTTCCGCCAACGCGAAATGTGTATGAACCAAGAGAAAACCCTCCGCTGTATATCGTAAAATTACCTGTGGATGTCCCGTTTCCTGATAATGTAACTGCTCCGGCAGTCTTATTCACTTCCACGGAACTGAATGATGTCGGATTCGCCACGGGATAACCCAAAGATTGATTACTCCCACCGGTAAAAACAGTTTTGGCCGTTTGCATATTGAGCGTTGCAAAGTGAATATTCACGTTATTTTGTATTTCAAGAGTTCCGGTGCAACCGTTGATGGTCGCTTGAGCATAGATTGTTAACGACCCAAATAACGTTGTCGTGCCGGAACCGATTTCTAATTTTGACGAAGGTCCTCCTATCTGAAAGGTCGAAGAAACATTGATATTTCCAGACGAAGAGCCAATAGCATTGCTTCCTGCGTTACCCACCGTTACCGACCCGCCAAATCCCAAATATCCGCTGGTGGAAGTTACAACGCCGCCGTTGTCCAAAATCGCGGTTGACGTAACATTCAAACCGAAAGATTGCGCATCAATGGTGCCGCTCGAATTGATCGTGCTGATTGCGACAGGAGCGCTCAATTGCGTGGAGGTTCCGGAAACAATAATCACATCATCCCCAACTCCCGGCGCATTGCCGTTGCAGTTTGTCCAGTTGGCGGCAGTATTAAAATCTCCTACAGGAAAGCCGTCCGTATTCGCATAAATACACATAGCGGCAGAAGCCGTTTTAGGCAAACTTAGAAGCGCGACGCCTAAAAACGCGAAAACTACCGTTAAAAACGTCAGATTAACAAAATTTTTTCCAACGTTAAACTTAACCAACGCGGATTTAAAATCAACCATACTGTTTGGGATTAAGAAAAAAATAATACTGATGTTCAGTGTAACAAAAAATCCTTGCATTTGTAAGAAAAAACTGTGGATAAATATTCTCGTTATCATCTGTTGGACGTCTGACGTACATACATATTCCAACTGGATCACCACCTTGAAAATCCGCGGTAAATAAACTATGCTATGCCGGCCTGCACGGAGAGGTCGCATAGTGGCCTAGTGCACTTGCTTGGAAAGCAAGCATACCGCAAGGTATCGCGAGTTCGAATCTCGCCCTCTCCGCCATATAAAAACCCTCGTTGTGCGAGGGTTTTTATATGCGCAACTTGAACAAATTTTCGTTTATTGATTCAATTGCGCGTCAATTACAGCTTTCAGCGTTGCATACGGTACCGCCCCCTCAACCAACTGCCCGTTCACGAATGTCCCGGGCGTGCCTTGGATTCCGGACGCCTCTCCTTCCTGCGCATCTTGCGCGACCTTGGCTGCGGTGGCTCCTGAATCAAGGCAGGCGTCGAATTTGGCGCTGTCCAATTTCAAACTCTTTGCAACCTCTTTCCATTTGGCCACGGACATTGTCCCAGCCTCATTAGCCTTAAAAATCTCGTCATGCATCTCCCAAAACTTACCCTGCTGTCCGGCGCATTCTACCGCTTCAGCCGCTTTTTGCGCTTCCGGATGCAAAGACAATAACGGGAAATGGCGGAAGACGACGCGCACGTCATTCGGATAATCCGCCAATGCCTGCTTAACCGTTCCGTCATGCCGCTGGCAGTACGGACATTCAAAAT
>Ga0180007_10004043_pt1 | contig 15813 bp, 10 predicted proteins | sample MM_PC_MetaG_FD_121122 | JGI IMG/M metagenome (GOLD analysis project Ga0180007, IMG submission 121122) | Groundwater microbial communities from the Aspo Hard Rock Laboratory (HRL) deep subsurface site, Sweden - MM_PC_MetaG | ecosystem: Environmental > Aquatic > Deep subsurface > Groundwater... | reverse complement strand
TTATGAATAATTTAATCAAGAAAACTTTCTTGATCTCCATGATAGTAATGACCAGTTTATGGGGAGTTATGGGTGTGGTCAACGTGTCTGAAGCTGCTATAGCTACAGCCGGTGATCTTATTAAAACCGATAGTTCTCCTGCTGTTTATTACTTAGGTGCGGATGGTAAAAAATACACCTTTCATCATTCCAGAGAATATTTTACCTGGTATAATGATTTTTCCGGTGTAGTTACCGTTCCTAGCGATGAAATGGTTAGTTATCCTTTAGGAACTACCATTGTGGTTCGGCCAGGTTCCAAATTAGTCCAGTACGTTGAAGTACAAGGCGATGGTACCTGGAATGTTTCCAACACACCTGAAGTTTATGGTGTAGGAACAAATGGTACTTTGCATCAAATTGATTCTGCTGCTACAGCAGTAGCTTTATATGGTGCAAATTGGGAATCAATGATTGTTCCTTTACCTAACTATCTAAATGCTAATTACACTACCGGAGATCAATTAACAGCGTCTTCCATGTACCCAAGCGGTACTTTGGTAAAGACTGCTGATGATTCACAAGTTTATTACGTTGACGGTTCTACCAAAAGACCGGTGACTGATGATGGTGCAACCTATAATCGCTTTAACATGGATTATGTAGTAACGGCAGGCGATTTATCAGGTTATACTGATGGCACCTCTATTACTGGATTAGAAGGCGATCTTGCCAATCCACAAGGTGGTGCCAGTTCAACTATATCTGGTACTGGTTTAACTTTGGCTTTAGGTACTGGTACACCTGGTGCTCAAGTTGTTCCTTTAAAGGCCACTAATGTACCTTTAATGGACATTAACGTAACTGCTTCCAGTGACGGTGCTGTTACCTTGAATAGTTTAGTAGTTAAGAGAATGGGCGTTGGTGCTGCTGCTGATTTTGAGGCATTATATCTTTATGATGGCATAATCAGATTAACTAATGGTAAGTCAATAAACAGCACTACTCATAAAGCTACCTTTACTAACTTGAATTACCAGATTGCAGCTGGCGCTACTAAAACTTTAAAGCTGGTAGCTGATATGGACACTAGTTCAGCTGGTACTGGTGATGTGCATTACTTCCGGATTGAATCAGCAGACGTTGGTACCTCTGCCACAGTTAATGGTTCATTCCCCTTACAAAGTAACACCATTTCTGTTGGTGCTACTACAGCAGGTACTGTAACTGTAACCAAATACGGTACTTTAACCAATCCAAACGTTGGTCAAACTGAAGCTGAAGTTGCTCAATTTAAGATGGCTGTTACTGGTGAAAACGTGACTGTAAATAGAATTTCTTTATATCAAGGCGGTTCTACCAGTAATAGTAACTTAACCAACTGGAAGTTATATCAGGACACTGAATTATTAGCTACTGCTAGTGGTGTTAATTCTGATAGTTTAGTAGTCTTTGATTTAAGTGCTACCCCATACACCATTACTAAGAATCAGGACAAAGTTTTAGTAGCTAAAGCTGATATTGGAACTGCTTCCAGAAACACCGAAACTGTCAAGACTTATCTTGAATACACCACTGATGTATATGCAGTAGGTGACACTTATGGTTATGGCGCTTTTGTTGATATTGGTACCAGCGGTACTTATGATGGTACTAGTACTAATTATTCAGAAGTTACTATTCAGGGTGGTCAGGTAACTGTAGGTAATAATGGACCATCTGCCACTAATTTAGCAGTTAATAATGATAATCAAGTTTGGTTAGATTTCACTATTACAGCTGGGGTTAACTTAGAAGTTAAGAGTTGGAGAGTAGAAATCCATAATGATGGTACAGACTTAGATATTCTTGATACCCAGGTTTGTAGTGGTACTACTTCTTACTTAACTAATGTTAGAATTGCGGCAACTGATGGTTCCTTTACTACTGATTATACAGATGCTTGTAATTTTACTGATATTGCTACAGATGGTGGTATTTATACTACTTACACTGATACTTTGGAAATGGCTGCTGGAACCAGCAAAGCTTTCCAGATATTAGTAGATACTGAAACAGATTTTGGTACCACTGGCAATTATTATGCTGTCTTAGGTAATACTACTTCTGGATCAACTTCTACTTTTAGCAGTACTGCTATAAAAAATGTTGATAATAATCAGTACATTACTGATATTGTTCCAAGTTCCTTTACTCAAGGTAAAAATATGACATATGCAGCTTCTTCCTTAACAACTGCTTTGGGTAATTATCAAGGCAGAAAGGATGTGGTTAAGGGTGCTAATGATGTTGAATTGTTATATTATAACTTTACTGCTGGTTCAGGTGGTGCTGTAACTGTTAAGAGCATTAAATTCGCTTCTTATGTTAATGCCGCTGGTGATGCTACTTCTGTCATGTTTAACCGTGACCAGTATAATGGTGACGTTTATGCTAAGGATGTAGTAGACAGTTTAAAGATTTATGAGAAGAACGGTTCTACCTATACTCAATTAGGTACAATAAAAGCTATTGACAGCTCCGGGTATGTTACTTTTAGTAGCTTAAGTTGGAATATTCCTTCAGGACAGACCAAGACAGTAGTCTTAAAGGGTAATATTAATCCTAACGCTTATTATGGTAGTACTGCTGATGAAGTGGCCTTTGATATCTTTACTACTTCGTCTACTGCTACTCATATTTCTGCTGTTGATCAATCAGGCAATACTATTTCTGCTATTACTGCTCAATATAACGGCGGTTCTTCTACAACCAGTAGAATTTCCGTTTCCGGTACAGTCCTTACTTATATTAGAGTAGCTAACGCCGGTAATATATATGTATCTGATAATGATAGTCCTGTAGGCGGATTAGTAGTAGCTGGTACCAATGATTTACCTGTGTTGAAGTTAAAGTTTAATGCTACTGACGAATCCTTTAGCATTAATAAATTGAGAGTTTCTCAAACCTGGAGTACTACTAACAGAGCAGTGTCTTCTATTAAGATTTCCTACAAGAATCAAGCAGGAGATACTGTTACTGCTTCACAAGGATTATCAGGTAGTAATGCTGACTTTAATATCTCTAGTAATCCAATTTATGTCCCAGTTAATGGTGTAGCTTATGTTGATGTTTATGCTAACATCAATGGGATTAACGGTACTAATGCGGCTTATAGCGGTGATGGCTTAAAGTTCTTCTTTGATGAAAATGGTAACTTTGAAGCTGTTGGCAGTGCTACTAAGACACAAACCGATAGTACTAGTGATATTACCGGTAGTACCATGGTAGTTCATAAAGCTGTTCCAACCTTTGCTAAGGTTAGCCTAGGTACTTCTACTTTTATTAACGGTGGCTTAAATAATATTTATAAGTTCACTGTTACCGCTTCAGAAGGTTCCTCTGTTGATCTTAAGAAGCTCAACTTAAAGGTTACCTTAGGCGGTCCTGATCCTGGTGCTTCATTAACCTTGGATCAAGTTACAGTGTTAGAAAATGGTTCGGCTTTAACTAAGGGTGATACTGGTTCTAGTTCTTATCGGGTGTACAGTGGTAAATACTCTACTGCTGTTGCTGCTGCTGTAATTTCTGGAGATGTAGATGGTTTATCTTCAACTGTGTCTACTGCCCAAAATATGTTCATCGTCTTTAATGACGCTAGAACAGTTTCTGAAGGCAGTACCAAGACTTACACCGTCCAAGGTGTTTTAGAAGGTGCTACTACCGCTAACTCCACCTATTCCATCCAAACTTACTTAACTGACGGTACTACTTCTACTGCTACTGCCAATAAGTATTTGGATGCTTGGTGTGCTACTGCTTCAGCGGCTGGCGCTTGGTCTAAATATTGTTTGACCAATGCAGCTGAAGATGCAACTACTGCTCCAGCTTATATCTGGTCTGATTATTCAGGTACAGATGGTAATGGTGTTCATACAGATGTTGATCAACCAGAAGACAGTGCAAGCTCTGCTGACTGGTTTAACTCTTATGAGTTAGATGAGTTAGGTATTACCAGTGCTAGTGTACTTGAGAAAACCACTTAATGATCTGATTGTAACTATTGCTATAAGAATTCCCCCTGCCGAGTCTGACTCGGCAGGGGGGTTCTGTTATATATCCCTTGAAAGATTGATTATTTATTGTTATACTGGTTAAACATTATGCTGGAAAATAAAATTGATAAAATTTTATTTAAAATTATTTTTATTAGCTCAATTGCTTTGCTAATTGCGCCGTTATTAGTAATTTCTTACAGTTATTTTCCTTATACTTTTATAAAAACAGTAGTTGTTTTCTGGCTGATAGAAATTATTTTTATCAGTTATGTAATTTTAGCTTTAAGAAATAAAAATTTTCGACCAAAGTTTAATGCTTTAACAGTTTCTTTATTAATTCTAGCAGTAATTTATATTATTACTTCTATTACTGGACTAAGCTTTAATAGAAGTTTTTGGGGGGATTGGGAAAGATTTGAAGGAGTTTATTTATTTTTACATTTTATTGTTTGGTTTGTAGCCATATCTTCTATTCTTAAAAAGTTAGATCAATGGAGGACATTATTTAAGGTAAGTTTGTATGTTAGTTTAGGCGTAGCTTTTTTTGCGTTTTTACAGGCCTTTGATTTAGGTTATATTAAACCTTTTTCTTATATTATTCCACCCGCTTTAGGAGGACGTGTTTTTAGTACTATTGGAAACGCTGCCATGCTTGCTACTTACAGTTTGATTCATTTATTTTTGGGTTTGTATCTTTGGACAAGCAGTCAATTGAAAAGCCGCTGGTTGTTTTTTTCCATCGCTGTTATTAACTTAGTGACTTTACTTTTAACAGGTACCAGAGGAGCAGTAGTAGCTTTAGCTTTGTCTATTATTTTTTATATCTTTTTGGCTGTTAAGAATAAACTTTATCAGCAAAGGAGTTATAAGTTGCTATTTGTTTTTAGTTTAATAATTGTGGTATTGGGTATAGCCTTAGTTTTGTGTAGAAATATCAGTTTGGTCAGAAATAATGATTATCTGATCCGTTTTGCAGATTTTAGTTTTTCTTCTAATACCATTAAAACCCGTTTAAGTGCCTGGCAATATGGCTTAAAGGGCTTTAAAGAGAATTTTTGGTTAGGAGTGGGACCAGAAAACTATAATGTAGTTTTTAACAAATATATTAATGCAGAGCTTTACGCCAATAGTGGTAATGAAGTGTGGTTTTCCCGCGCTCACAATAAATTTATTGATCAAGCAGTTATGTCAGGAGTATTTGGTTTGTTAGCTTATCTTTCAATTTTCATTTTCTTATTTTTATATTTATTAAAGTTATTTAAGAAACAAAGGATTGATCTTCATCTTTATATATTTTTCTTTTTACTTTTGCTTTCTTACTTTATTCAAAATCTGTTTTTATTTGATAATGTTAACAGTTATTTATTGTTTTTTCTGGTAGTTGCTTTTATAAATTTTTTAATAATCAGAAAAGATAATGAGGAAAATTTAACATTTATTGAAGAACCACGGAAATTTATTTTTATGCCCTTAATCATCGGTTTGGTGATCATCATATTATTTAGTATATTTAATATTAATTTTATAAGATCAAATTATTATGTTTTCCAAGGGGTGTTATCTTTTGATCGCCGGAATTATCCAGCCTTTAACGAAAATTTCCAAAAAGGTATTGAATTATCAGTTAATCCTATTCAACCAACAGATGTTTACGCTGAAAAGATGGCTGATATACTAACCCACATAGGAGCAGAGAATTTAGCCCAAGAGGAAATAATAAAAAATTATGATAAATTGGCAGATTATTTTGCCAAAGTGAATAAGTTAGATCCAGATAATGTATTTAATAGTTTTCAAGAAACAAAAAGTTATATTTATTTAGCAGAGATTGAAGGCGGTCAGGAGCATTATGATAAGGCTTTAGAATTAATAAGTAAATCACATCAATTAAGCCCCGGCAATATCAGACCTTATTGGCAGGAGTTTATGATTTATGACATGTTAGGTGATTTTGAAAAAGGTAAAGAAGCTTTAACAACAGCCATTGAGCTTGCCCCAACTGCACCTGACACTTATTGGTTAATGGCGATTGTGTATTTTAAAAATGAGGAGAATGATAAAGGTTTTGAATATGCTGATAAAACTATTGATTTAGGGTATAATTTTAGATTAAAAAATGATATTGGGATTCTTTTACCACACTATACTGAATTAAAAGATTGGGACAGGGTAATTAAATTAATGAGTAATGTAATTGAATTAGACCCTAAAGACATTGATGCTTATTTATATTTAGCTGATGTTTATATAGTTAAGAAAGATTATAATCAGGCAATATATCTCCTTAAAAAACTTATAAAAGTTGATCCATCACTAACTGATAAAGTAGTAAGTATTATTAATAGTATAAGAAAAAATAATTTAAATGATTATGAATAAAAAAATATTAAGAAGAATTATTTTTTTGTTTATTTCAGCTTTGATCTTAATGGTTATAATTTTTTTAGTTTATAATTATTTTTTAAAGACAGAACCCGTTTATCAACCTAAAGAAGACTTAACTGCTGAACAAATAGCTGAATTAAATGAAAGAAAAGCCCAGAATCTTAAAACTCTTAAAGAATTTCCCGATTACTATGAAATTTATCTTGATTTAGGAAATATTGAAAGAAGATTAGGAGATTATGAGCAGGCCATTAAACATTACAAAAAATCATCGGAAATAATTCCTAGCAGTAGTATCCCTTATTTAAATACAGCAGCAGTGTATGAGGATATGGAAGATTATGATAAAGCTTATGAAGCTTATTGGCAGGCTCAAGAAGTAAGCCCTAGTTATTATTTAGTTTATCAGAAAATAGTTGATTTTTATCGTTGGTATTATCCTCAAAAAGTTGATGATATTGAAACTGTTTATAAGTTAGGTATAGAAAAAGCCAGTAATAAAAAAGGTTTAATCAGGAGTCTGGCTACCTATTATTTTAACAATGAAAGATATGAGGAAAGTTTGCCGTTTTGGGAGCAATCTGTAGAAAAAAATCCTGATGATCAGTATTCTAAAGATAAATTAGAAGAAACTAAAAATATATTAGGTTTATAATTTTTTGCGTTTCTTGCCGTCAGTTTCGTCGGCTAGGCGGGATGGGGGAATAAGTTATGTTATAAACCGTCAATTGATTTTTTAAGATTTTATCTATATAAAGAAATAGTTTGAGCTAAAAAGTCTTGAAATGATTTTTCGGAAACACCTTCCTTGCCTTCATTAATATTTTGCTGGCAAGTTTTTATTATTTTTTCAGCCAAGGCCAGATGATTTTTCGGTTCAACCAGACACATTTGATCAATAATTTCCGGAATACCTCCTACCTTAGTAGCGATAATCGGCAGATCAGCTGCCTTGGCTTCTAAAATTGTATAAGGCAGACCTTCTTTAACAGAAGAGAGGACAAAAAGATCAAAGGCTTGTAGGAAATCTCCGGCATTTTTTATTTCACCAAGAAGAAAAAAATTATTATTCAGCTGATATTTATTGATTAGAGATTCAAGATAATTTCTTTGTTGCCCCTCGCCCAAAACCAGAAATAAAACTTTGGGATTTTCTTTAATAACAAGAGGAGCTGCCTTGATTAAATACTCAAGTCCTTTGGTAGGATATAAATTAGCTATAGTTCCTATAATTTGATAGTCAGTCAGAGAGTTAATATCAGGATTAATCCTAGAAACAATTTCTGCTAATTTGCTTTGCGCTGTTTGGCGATCTAAAAAATTTATTTCCGTTGGATTTAGTTGATTATGAATGGTAATAAATTTTTCCGGCTTTGTCAGCTTGTTATTGATGGCAATCTGATAATCATAATCAGAAACTATGATAATTTTGTCTTTCCATGAGGCAGAAATTTTTTCCAGAAGATAATACAGTTTTTTAAGCCAAAAAGCTAAAGGTTCGTTAAAAACCCAGCCGTGCACTGTATAAATTATTAATAATGATTGCTGAGTAAATAGGTTTATCAGCTTTCCTGCTAAAGAGCCCAAGACGCCTATTTTAGAACTGTTTAAATGGATGATATCGGGCTTTTCTTTTTTGAGTAATTTAATAACTTCAAAGAAAGCTAATATCTCATAGAAAGGTTGAATGCGGCGGACAAGATATTTTAGTTTAATAGTAGGAATTTGTTTATTTTTCAGCTTTTCTGATAATTGATCGTTACCTTCGCCGAAAGCCACTAAAACAGAAAATTCATCTGGCAGATTTGTAGCCAGATTATAAATATATTTTTGGGCGCCGCCCCATTCTGATTGGGTTACTAGATACAGAATTTTTCGCTTATTTTCCATTATTTTATTGGTTGACTTATGACAATGTTTTAAGTATAATACTAGGGTATAATTTTTTTACAATTTTAGCAAATTTAAAGGAAAAAATTAATATGGAAAATACTAAAATCTGTGTGGTTGGCTTAGGTTATGTGGGCTTGCCTTTGGCCTGTTTATTTTCTCAAAAATACGAAGTTTACGGCTATGAACGAAAGCCGGAAAAAATTGAAGAATTAAAAAAGGGCAATGATCGTACTGGCGAAGTCGTTGGTTCTTTAGCTGATTATAAAATAAATTATTCCAGTGATCCAGTAATTATAAAAAAATGCAATTTTATTATTGTGGCTGTACCTACTCCCATAGATAAAAATAAAAGACCTGATTTAACAATGGTGGAAGGAGCTTCCAAAACAGTAGGCCAAAACTTAACCAAAGGAGCAATTGTAGTTTATGAAAGTACGGTTTATCCGGGTTGTACCGAAGAAGTTTGCGTGCCGATTTTAGAAAAAGAATCTGGTTTAAGATTAAACCTAGATTTTTTTGTTGGTTATTCGCCGGAAAGAGTCAGTCCTGGTGATAAAGAGCACACTTTGGAAAAGATTGTTAAAGTGGTTAGTGGCTCTACGCCTCAAACTCTGGATAAAATAAGTGAAATTTACAGTTCAGTGATTACAGCCGGGGTTCATAAAGTTTCCAATCTTAAAACAGCAGAAGCTACAAAAATCCTGGAAAATGTTCAGCGGGATCTAAATATTGCTTTAATGAATGAGATTTCTATAATTTTTGAAAAAATGAATATAGATACCAAAGAAGTTGCTGAATCAGCAGGCACTAAATGGAATTTTGTTAAATATTATCCGGGTTTGGTGGGTGGACATTGTATTTCGGTTGATCCGTATTATTTAACTTATAAATCCGCAGAATTAGGATATCATCCTCAAGTAATTTTGGCAGGTCGTGATATGAATGATTATATGCCCCGTCATGTTGCTGAACTAGTTATCAAATCATTAAATAGTGTAGGTAAAGTTTTAAAGGACAGTAAAGTTTTGATTTTAGGATTAACTTATAAAGAAAATGTGCCTGATTTAAGAAATAGTAAAGCCAAAGAGTTGATTAAAGTCTTACAAAGTTATCAACTTACTGTTTTTGGACATGAACCATTAGTAAGAAATAATTATTTGGAGAAGGAATTTGATATTACTAATTCAGAATTAAATGATCTTCCCTTGATTGATGCAGTTATTATTTTTAGTCCCCATCAACAATTTAAAGAGATTACTTTAAATCAGCTTAAAGCAAAAATGAATTCAAATCCGATTATTTTTGATCTAAAAAGGTTTTATAGTAAAAAAGAAGCAGAAGAAATGGGATTTATATATAAATGTTTATAATGTTTTTTCTTAAGTATATTTTTTTAACCTTGAATGTTGAAAAAAATAATAATTTTTATAACCAATTTTTCATATAATGTCCTGCAAAAAATAGGAATTAATATTGCCAAAGATTGGTGGGAGCAATTTATAAGATTTTTTATAGTAGGGGGTTTTTCTACAATCGTTGATTTTGCTTTATTGTTCAGTTTAACTGAATGGGCAAAGTTATGGTATTTACTTTCAGCTACCGTTGGTTTTAGTGGTGGTGCTATCACAAATTATAGTCTAAATAAAAATTGGACATTTCAAAACAAAGATAAACGAATTGCCAGACAGTTTACTGTTTTTTTTATAGTGGCTCTTGTTGGTTTAGCTATAAATAATACTATTTTGTATTTAGGCGTGGAAGTGTTCAATTTATGGTATATGTTGGCTAAAGTTATAGCCGCGGCTGTTACTTTGATCTGGAGTTTTATAGGTCATAAATATATAACATTTCGGCCGCAAAACACTCCTGCCTTATAAATCATTATGGAGAAAAAGAAGAAAATTTTAATTGCCACTGGTATATTTCCACCTGATATTGGCGGACCGGCTACCATGCTTGAGGCCTTAAGACAATCATTGATTGAGTATAATTTTGAGGTTAAAGTAATCACTTTTTTTAGTACTCCAGAAAAAGACTATTCAAAGATCAATGAAAAATGGTTGTATCGTATTAATCGTCAAAATAATCCAGTTTTTAGTTATGCTAAATATTTTTTCAAAATGTGGAAATTATCACATTGGGCTGATGTTTTATATGTTACCGATACTTATAGCGTTGGATATTTTGCTTATTTAATTAAGAAATTTTCTGGCAAAAGATATATGGTGCGTTTTGCTGGTGATAGTGCCTGGGAAATTGCTTTGTCTCGTGGTTGGACTGATGATTATATTTTAGATTTTCTGGATAAAAAATATAATAGCCGTATTGAAAAACTCAAGAAAAGAAGAAAAAAGATTTTAGTAGAGGCAGATAAAATTATTGCTGTCAGTCAATTTATTAAAACACTTGCTGAAAGAATTGGAGTTTCTGAAAATAAAATTAAAGTTATTTATAATGCTATTGATTTTATGGATAAAAGTTTTGATCCAGCTAAAGTGAATGAAATCAGGGAAAAATATAATAAAGATTCCAAAATAATCATTACTGCCTGTCGTTTAACTCCTTGGAAAGGAGTGGCCGGGGTTATCAAGATTTTAACTCTTTTAAAGAATAAAGTTGGTAAAATAAACTTTTTAATTTTAGGCAGTGGTCCAGAATCAAATAATCTAAAAAGATTAGCCGCTGATTTAGGTGTTATTGATAATGTCCATTTTTTAGGCAAAGTTGAGCATAATAAAATATTGAATTATTTTAAGGCCGCGGATTTATTTGTTTTAAACAGTAATTATGAAGGATTATCACATACCTTATTAGAGGTAATGATAGTAGAAACGCCAATAATCACTACTAATATTGATGCTAATAAAGAAGTAATTGAAGATGGCAAGGAAGGTTTATTAGTCAATTACAATAATCAGGAAGAATTATTAAAAGCTGCTTTAAAAATTTTAATTGAAAAACAAACCGCAGATTTTTTAACAGCTAAGGCAAAAGAAAAATCAAAAGATTTTAATTTTAATAAGACAGTCAAAGAAACAGTAGAATTACTAAATGAAATTTTCTATGAGTAGAGTTTTATTAATTAATCCTCCTTTTAATATTGCCAAGGAAAATTATGATAGTTCTGTTTCCGTAGGACTATTAAGTATTGCTACTTATCTTGATAGCAGGGGAGTATCATCAGAAATGATTGACGGCGCAAGGCAGGTTAATTATCTAGATTTGATAAAAGAGAAAATTAATGATTGTGAATTTTTTGGTATTTCGGCTATGACCACTCAAACAGCTAATGCTTTAGAAATTTGTCGTTTAGTTAAAGAAATCAATCCTCGTTGCCAGATTATTTGGGGAGGTACTCATCCCACTTTTTTTCCAGAACAAACCATTAATAATCCTTTGGTAGATGTCGTTTGTATAGGAGAAGGAGAATTTACTTTTTATGAGTTAGTTAGCGGCAAAAATCTAAGCGACATAAAGGGTATTATTTATAAAAGAAATGGGCAAATTTTTGTTAATCCTCCTAGAGAATTGCACGATCCTGTTAAAATGCCTTTATTTAAATGGGAATTAGTGCCTAAAGAAGTGTTATATAATCTTGTTTTAATTCCTTCTTTGACTTCCAGGGGTTGTCCGCATCGTTGTACTTTTTGTATTAATGCTATTTTAAAAAATAATTGGCGCTCAAGAACCGCTGAACAAGTTTTGCAAGATTTGGAGATTATTAAAAGTAAGGAATATTTCCGCAGTAAAAAATTAAGGTTTTGGGATGAAAATTTTTTTGTGGATATTAAAAGGGCTAGAAGTATTATTGAAGGTATGATTAATAAGGATTTGACTATACCTTGGGAAACTACTGTCAGAGTCAATTATATCAGGGATAATATGATTGATGATGATTTTATAGCCAAACTTAAACATTCTGGCTGTTATTTATTATCCTTTGGCGCTGAATCAGGTAGTCCACTAATTCTTACTAAAATAAAAAAAGATATAGTACCAGAACAGATTATTCATTCGGCAAAAATGTGTTTAAAAAATGATATTATCCCTCAATATTCTTTTATGACCGGTTTACCCGGTGAAACAAAAAAAGACATGATGATGACCGTAAAATTAATTGATCAGTTGGTTAAGCTAAGCAGTAAAGTTCAGGTTTTAGGACCACAAGCCTTTCGTCCTTATCCTGGTTCAGAATTATATCAAGAATGTTTGCAGTCTGGCTGGCATGAACCCTCTTCACTAAATGAATGGGCTCGTTTGATTAAGAATGAACTTAATTATTTAACGGTAAAAAATTTCCCTTGGGTTAAACATAAAGATTTAGTGGAATCAATGGAAGCTTATGTTCGGTTTGGCGCTCATTCTCTTAAGAATGCAATGCAATCAAGTGTAAAGACAAAGAAAATATTAAAGCTAATTTTCTTTCTGATTTGCAAATTACGTTGGAAGTTAAAGTTTTTTACTTTGCCAATTGAATTTAAATTGGCAAAAAGATTTGTTACCAAATAAATTATATGAAATTATTAATGATTTCAGGCGACAGAAATTTGATTTATGGGCAAAAAGGACCTTTTTATTATTTTCTAAAAGAGTTTTCCAGGTATTGGGAAAGAATTGATATTATTTGTCCTAAAGCTGCAACGGAGGATCAAGAGTTGGAATTTTTTAATAATGTTTATTTACACGGTACTATAAACTCATCAAAAAGTATCTTTAAACAAGCTAAGAAGATTTATCAAAATTCAGCATTTCAGATTGTAGTTAGTCATGATTATCCACCTTTTAGACATTCTCAAGCAGCGCAAAAAATCCAACGAGTTTGCCAGGTACCTTATTTTTTAGAAGTTCATCACATTGTTGGTTATCCTAAAGCTGCTGATTTTAAGGAATGGTTGCTTAAGATTTATTTTCAATTATTTTTCAAGAAAGCAGCTAGATTTGCTAAAGCAATTCGTGTTGTTAATCAGATGCAAGTGCCGTCATTTTTAGAAAAGTTAAACATTCCCAAAGAAAAGATTATTTATTTACCTTCTTATTATATTGATAGAGATATTTATTTTCCGCAGAATTTAAACAAAAAATATGATCTGCTTTTTGTTGGCCGTTTAGTCAAAAATAAAGGAATTGATTTATTGATTAAAGTTTTATTAAAACTAAAAAAAGATTTACCTAATTTTAAAATGGCTATTATTGGCGAGGGTCACTTAAAAAAAGATCTGGAGTTTAAAATTAATCAGTCAATTATTAAGGAGAATGTTGAATTATTAGGCTGGCTGCCAGATAACGAAGCTTTGGCTACTGCTTATAATCAAGCTAAAATTTTGTTGGTCACTTCCTATAACGAAGGCGGACCAAGGGTAGGATTAGAAGCAATGGCTTGCGGCACACCAGTGATTTCCACTAAAGTCGGGGTAAATGTTGATTTAATCAAAAATGGGGAAAATGGGTATTTAGTGAATTGGTCTGCTAACGATTTTGTCAACAAAATAAAAATAATTTTAAATGATCAAAAAATTTCCCAAAAAATCAGTCAACAAGGAATTAAAGTTGTTCAGAATTTTGATTACCATCAAATGATTGAAAATTATACACAAGCTTTACAAAAATTAGTTTAATGTTTTAGGGCTTTATGAAATTTTTAATTTTAACTCAAAAAGTAGATTTAGAGGATGACATCTTGGGTTTTTTTCATGGCTGGCTTAAAGAATTTTCTCAAAATTTTGAAAAGGTAACAGTGATTTGTCTTAAGGAAGGGAAACACAATTTACCGGTTAATGTGAAAGTTTTATCTTTAGGCAAAGAAAGCGGAAGATCAAGATTAAAATATCTTTACCGATTTTTTAAATATATCATAAAAGAAAGAAAAAATTATGACAGTGTTTTTGTTCATATGAATCCAGAATATACTGTACTGGGTGGAATATTATGGAAATTAATGAATAAAAAAGTCGGTTTATGGTATGCGCATGGTTATACACCCTTAAGTTTAAGGGTTTCTGCTAGATTAGCTAATATTATTTTTACTTCCACGGCCAGCGGTTGCAGAATAAAAAGCCAAAAAGTTAGGATTGTTGGACAAGGTATTGATACCGATAGATTTAATAAAGATACTTTTAAGCAGTCAAAAAAGGATTTTTTTCAAATCATTACAGTAGGCAGAATCTCGCCGGTTAAAGATTATAAAACATTAATTAAGACAATTGAATTTTTAATTAAAGAAGATAAGATAACCAACCTTAAAGTAAATATTATTGGCGACATAGGTCTACCTGAACAAAAAGAATATTTAATAAATTTAAAAAAGATAGTTTCAGAGAAAGATTTAAATAAAATAATAAATTTTGTCGGTAGCGTGCCTAATAAAGACATTTTAGACCATTTAAAAACAGCTGATCTATTTGTTAATATGAGTTATACTGGTAGTTTGGATAAAGCGATTTTAGAAGCCATGTCTTGTGGTTTACCCATTTTAACCTGTAATGAGGCATTGACCGAAGTTTTAGGAGATTATCAAAGTAAGTTGATGTATGCCAAAGGTGATTTCCAAGCTTTAGCTGAAAAAATAAAATATATCATCAATTTGGATATTGAATCACAAAAGAGAATTTCTGCTGATTTAAGGGCAATGGTAGTTAAAAATCATAGTTTAAAAGATTTAGTCAAAAAGATTGTGGCAGAATATAAAGCAATTTTCTAAACCAGGATAACAATTATGGATAAGACATTAAAAAATATTTATGAAAAACATCATCAGTTGAAAAAAAGAGCAGCTTTTTCAGTCTTAGAAAAACAAAGAGGGGAATTGATTAAAAATACAATCGGCACTGGCAAAAAGATTTTAGACCTTGGTTGCCGTGATGGTACTTTGACAAAATATTTTGTAGAAGGAAATCAAGTTTTAGGAATTGATATTGATGAAAATTTATTAACCCAAGCAAAGAATAATTTAGGTATTGAGACATTACTTTTAGATTTAAACGATGACTGGTCAGCTCTTAATGAAAGAAAATTTGAGTTAATTGTTGCTGGAGAAATCCTTGAGCATTTATTTTTCCCAGAGGAAATTTTTAAAAAAGTTGTAGAACATTTAAGCCAGCAAGGAGTATTTTTAGGCACTGTACCCAATGCTTTTAGTTTAAAAAATAGAATCAGATATTTATTGGCAAAAAAGAAAAATACGCCTCTTGAAGATCCTACACACATCAATCATTTCAATTATTGGGAATTTAAAAACTTACTTAAAAAATATTTTAAAGAAGTGAATATCATAGGTTTAGGAAGATATAAAATTTTAGCTAAACTAATGCCGAATTTTTTTGCTTTTGATTTATTTTTTATGACAAAATTATGAAAAAAAGTTTATCTCTTTTAAGAAGATTAGAATATGAAGAGTTAGCTAAAATTGAATTTGAGGGAGAGATTCTGGATTTGGGTGGTTCCCAAAAAGCTGATTACCATCAGTTAATAAAAGGAGAATATCAAATAAAAGCTGCTAATATTGATAAAAATTGTTTAACTG
>Ga0180007_10004042_pt1 | contig 15813 bp, 11 predicted proteins | sample MM_PC_MetaG_FD_121122 | JGI IMG/M metagenome (GOLD analysis project Ga0180007, IMG submission 121122) | Groundwater microbial communities from the Aspo Hard Rock Laboratory (HRL) deep subsurface site, Sweden - MM_PC_MetaG | ecosystem: Environmental > Aquatic > Deep subsurface > Groundwater... | reverse complement strand
TAACTTTTTTCCCAAAAAAAATCAAATCTGGTATACTAAAGATAATGAGTCAAAGAGAAAAAAAATTAAAGTTGGCCTGCCTATTAATCTTCCTGTTTATTCTTGCTTTTAGCTCAATTTTGGTCTTTCAAATAACCTCTAATCTTGAATTAGTCGAAGCTAATCAAGTAGAGCCCAAACCAGAGAAAACAAATATTATTAAGTCGATCTTAACCCTTGATTCTGATAAAGATAAACCCTCGTCTAATATTCTAGTTTTAGGCCGACCAGGTCAGGGCTATTCAGGTCAAGATTTAACTGATACTATTATCATAGTTCACTTAGAGCCAGCCCAAGAAAAAGCAACTCTAGTTTCTCTGCCCCGCGACCTATTAGTTAAGGTTCCTAATACCGGCCAATTCACCAAAATTAATGCCCTTTATAATTTAATCGGCATTGAGGGCCTTAAAGAGGAAATAACAAAAATTACTGGACTAACCATTGATCATCATATTTTAATTGATCTTATTGTTGCTCAAGAAATAATAGAACTAGTTGATGGTCTTAATATCTATGTTCCTCAAGATATTAACGATCCGTATTTTCCTGGACCAAATTATAGCTATCAAACTTTTAGCTTGGCTGCTGGTTGGCGATATTTAGATGGACCAATCGCCCTTAGGTATATTCGAACCCGCTACACTTCGCCTAATGGCGACTTTGACCGAATGGCTCGCCAACAACAAGTGATTACCCTTTTAAAACACAAGGTCTTGGAACTTAATCTTCTCTGGGACTTCCCTACTTATCTAAAAATGTTTAACTCTCTTAAAAACAATATTGAAACCGATTTAGGTATTCTAGAATTAAAAGATCTTTGGCAGATAGCCAAGAAGATTAAAGCTAATCAAATCACTAATTTAGTTATTGATAAAAAAGAAACAGGCCTTCTCAGAGGAGATCAAGTTCCCTTTGGTCAAGAGATAGCTTCTGTCGTTTATCCTGTATCTGGCCAAGGTAATTACGAAGAAATTAAAAAATATATTGAATTAAAGATAAGACCTTAGGATTCCCGATATGAGGTCAGACCTTCCCCAAAGGTCTGACCTCTGCGGAATGTAGTAACCCCAAAAAACACATGAAATTAATCATCGGGCTAGGTAATCCAGGAAGTAAATATGAAAAGACGCGCCATAATCTTGGATTTATGGTAATTGATTTTTTAATTGGAAATGAAGAATTTGATTCTAAAAAAGTTAAACTTATCAAACCACAAACCTTTATGAATAACTCTGGTCAAGAGGTAAAGAAAAATGCTGATTATTACAAAATTATTCCTGAAGACATCGTTGTTATTCATGATGATCTTGATTTACCATTGGGAGAAATTAAAGTCCAGCAAGGACGGAGTTCGGCTGGGCATAAGGGCGTCCAATCAGTTATTGATGCCTTAGGAACTAATAACTTTATTAGAATTAGAATTGGCATTAGACCAGAAGAACTAACTCTAGATACAGAAAAATTCGTTCTTCAAAAGTTTACATTAGAAGAACAAGAAATCATTAATCAAGCAACGAAAAAGGCCGCCCAATTGGTTCAGGCGGCCCTTGTTGACTGACTTTGTCAGCCCTTTTTTCCGTTCAGGTATGAGTACCCTGATACAGATAGGATCATCACGATCCCTCCCACCAAAGCGATCCATTTAGTCACCTTGGTTTCCATGTTTATGTCCATCGTACCGACGGACCCTAACATTACCAGGAAACCGACAACGCCGAGAACAGTTAAAACAACACTTAAGCTTTTTTTTCTCTTTCTATTCATCGCACCCTCCTTTTGAAAAAAAACTATTTTTAATTACATCACCATTATAACAAAATGACAGAATTTGTCAACCCCCAAGCTAAATATTACAACGCTTTTAACTTAATTAACGGAATTGGTCCGGTTACTTTTAAAAAACTCTTAACTCACTTTAAAACTTTAGAGAATGCTTGGTCAGCCAATATTAACGAATTCTATTCTTTAGGTATAAATAAACCAGTTCTTGAGCAAATTAGAATCCAACGACCTAAAATCAATCCCGACTGGCAAATGGAAAGACTAGCTAAAGAAAAGATTGATTTGATTACAATTGAAGATAAGGATTATCCTGAATTATTAAAAGAAATCTATGCTCCACCAGCCCTATTATACATCCGAGGCAAATTTGAACCAAGTGATAAATTTAGCTTGGCTATAGTTGGGACTAGAAAATTAAGTGACTACGGCTGTCAGATTACTCCCTTAATCACAACTGACTTGGTCAAAGCTGGCCTAACTATTGTTAGTGGTTTAGCTAAAGGAATCGACACCATCGCTCACCAGGCTGCTCTCAAAGCCAAAGGAAGAACTATTGCCGTTCTCGGTGGCGGCATAGACAAGCAAAGTGTTTATCCTGCTGTTAATAGATATTTAGCTGAAGAGATTATTCAGTCTGGCGCCTTAATTAGTGAATTTCCTATTGGAACTCAACCCTTAGCTCAAAATTTTCCTCAAAGAAATAGGATTGTTTCGGGATTAAGTTTAGGCGTTTTACTTATTGAAGCCCCAATCAAAAGCGGTGCCCTGATCACTATCCGAAATGCCCTAGAACAAAACAGAGATGTTTTTGCCATCCCAGGACATATTCTTTCGCCCAATTCTTTAGGACCTAATAGCTTAATTAAAATGGGTGCTAAATTAGTTAGTCAAGCAGATGATATTCTCAAAGAGCTAAATTTATAATATAATAAACCTTGTGAAATTAGTAATTGTCGAAAGTCCAACAAAAGCCAAAACAATAAGCGAATATTTAGGCCGTGATTATACAGTGCTTTCTTCATATGGCCATATTCGTGATTTACCAACTAAAGCTTTTGGCGTTGATTTAGAACATGATTTTAAACCCAAATATGTTATTCCAACTAAAGCTAAAAAAGCAGCTCGAGAATTAAAAGAGGCAGCCAAAAAAGCAAGCCTAGTTATTCTAGCTACTGATCAAGACCGTGAAGGAGAAGCCATCGCTTGGCACATTCTTCAAATCTTGCCAAAAGATAAAGCTAAAAATTACCAAAGAATTGCTTTTCATGAAATAACTAAAAAGGCAATTGAAAAAGCATTAGAAGATCATCATCAAATCGATATGGATCTAGTTAATGCTCAGCAAGCCAGACGAATTCTAGATCGTATAGTTGGGTATAAGTTATCGCCCTTCCTTTGGAAGAAAATAGTTAAAGGATTATCGGCTGGTCGAGTTCAATCAGCAACTGTCCGATTAATTGTTGATCGAGAAAGAGAGATTAAAGATTTTCAACCAGAAGAATATTGGAGCATCGAAGCCAATCTTAGAAAAGATAAAAATTCAAAAGATTTTATCGCTCAATTAATTAAAAAAGATGGCAAGACAATCCCTAAATTAGGATTAAAGATTAAAGCAGAAACAGAAGAAATACTAAAAAATCTAAAAGAAGCCGAATATAAAATTGCGAAGATCCAAAAGAAAGAAGTTCAAAGACATCCTCAAACACCCTTCACAACTAGCACCCTCCAACAAGAAGCAGCCAATCGGTTGGGCTTTTCAACTAAACAAACTATGATGATAGCCCAAAGGCTCTATGAGGGTATCAAATTGGGCGGAAAAGTGCGAACTGGTTTAATTACTTATCATCGTACCGATTCCCTAAATCTTTCTAATGAAGTATTAAAGGCTGCTCAAAAATTTATTAGAACTAAGTTTGGAGAAAAATATTGTCCAGCCAGTCCTAAATTTTATAAAACAAAAAACAAAGGAGCCCAAGAAGCGCACGAAGCCATTCGACCAACTTCAGCTAGTCGTCACCCCGATAGAATCAAACAATATTTAGATCCAAAACAATATAAATTATATAATCTTATCTGGCGTCGCTTTATCGCCTGTCAGATGAATTCAGCTATTCTTAATGCCACTTCAATCGATATCCAAGCCAATGGTTCGACAGGCTCACCATATACTTTCAGAGCTAATGGCTCAACTGTTGAATTTGATGGTTGGCTAAAAGTTTATCCTAATAAGTTTAAAGAGAATATTTTGCCTCAATTAACTAAAGATGAAATCCTTGAGTTAATTAAACTTATTTCTGAACAACACGCTACCCAACCACCAGCCCGCTATACTGAAGCATCCCTAGTTAAAACTTTGGAAGAATATGGTATTGGCCGACCCTCAACTTATGCGCCAATTATTAATAATATTCAAACCCGTGGCTACGTTCAAAAAAACGAACAAAAAAAATTCTTTCCTTCAGAAATTGGTTTTATGGTCACTGATTTGCTTAAAGAAAACTTTGCTCAAATCGTTGATATTAAATTCACTGCCTATATGGAAGAAGACCTTGACCGGGTGGCTTGCGGGAAACAAAACTGGCTAGCTGTTCTTAGAGATTTTTATGGACCTTTCGCAAAAAATCTTGAGAAGAAATATGAATCAGTTGAAAAAAAGAATACTGATGAACAAACCGATAAGAAGTGCCCTGAATGTGGCAAAAATTTAATTATTAAACTAGGTCGCTTTGGTAAATTCTATGCTTGTCCTGGTTTTCCTGATTGCAAACATACTGAAGCTTTAGTTACCCTAACTGGGGTTAAATGTCCTGAATGCCAAGAAGGGAATATGGTTGAAAGGCGAACAAAAAAGGGTAAGATCTTTTATTCTTGCTCTCGATATCCTAAGTGTAAATATGCCCTTTGGGATAAACCAGTTGATGAAAAATGCCCCAAGTGCAAATCAATTTTAGTTGAAACAAAAGCTAAGAAAATAAAGTGCAGTAAAAAAGAATGCGATTATAAGAAAAGTTAAAAGCCACCTCTTGATAGGCCTCTTCCAATGTCTATGTTCAAAACATCAAATTTACTATAAGATAGAAATATGACCATTGAGCAGGTTGTTAATAAATTCCGTCAAACTCATCCATTAGCTAATACTCAAATAATTGAGAAAGCCTATCTCTTTACTAAGGAAGCTCATGATGGTCAAATGAGACTTAATGGAGAGCCTCGCTTAGAGCATCTCCTTCAAACTGCTTACACTTTAGCCGAACTAAAATCAGATGCTGCCTCATTAGCGGCTGGACTCTTACATGATGTTTTAGAATACACTCCTATAAAATTAATTCAAATCAAAAAGCAATTCGGAGACGAAATTGCTTTTTTAGTTGAAGGGATTACTTATGTTGATAAAATTAGATACCATAAAAAAGACAAGGCAACTAAAGATCAAGCGGAAAATATCCGTAAAATTCTATTGGCTATGGCTAAGGATATCCGAGTAATCCTCATCAAACTAGCTGACCGCCTCCATAATATGAAAACGCTGGACGCCTTGCCAAGAGAAAAGCAGAAAAGACAGTCTTTGGAAACCTTAGAAATCTATGCTCCTCTAGCTTATCGTCTAGGTATTGGTGAACTCAAAGGGCAACTAGAAGACTTGGCTTTTCCTTATGTTTATCCCAAAGAACATCAAGAAATTATTAATCAAGTTAAAGATAAATATTCTCAAAGCAAAAGATATCTTGAAAAGATTACTCCTTCAGTTAAAAAAACCCTAACCAAAAAAGGAATTCGAGTTATTGAAATTCATTCTCGAACAAAACATTACTATAGCTTATATAAAAAACTTCTCCGTTATGATATGGATTGGCATAGAGTATATGATTTAGTTGCCCTGCGAATTATTGTTCCTGATATTGAAAATTGTTATGCCACTTTAGGAATTATCCATAAAAATTGGCGACCGTTAATTGGCCGTATCAAGGACTATATTGCTATTCCCAAACCCAATGGCTATCAATCTATTCATACAACCGTTTTTTGTCAGGAAGGTAAAATAACAGAATTTCAAATTCGGACTCCTCAAATGCATCAGGCGGCCGAGCATGGTATTGCCGCTCACTGGTATTACAATGAACAAAGAGGATTTAAAAACTATATCAAAAAAACAATCTTCCGAGAAAGAACAGATAAAAAAGTACGTCAATTAATAGAAGAATTAACTTGGGTTAAACAACTTCAAGAATGGCAAAAAGAACAATTTTCTTCACCTCAGGAATTTATTAACTCTTTAAAAATTGATTTCCTAAAAGACCGGATCTTTGTTTTTACGCCTAAAGGAGATATCATTGATTTACCCGAGGGAGCGACACCTATAGATCTTGCCTATGAAATTCATAGCGACGTTGGTGATCAATGTACTGGTGCTAAGATTGACGGTAAAATGACCGCTTTATCTGAACAATTAAAAAACGGACAAGTAATTGAAATCATTACTCAAAAAAATAAAAAGCCAAGCAGAGATTGGCTTAAGTTCGTTAAAACTAGTCAAGCAAAAACCAGAATTAAAAATTATTACAAGAATAATTAATTCCTCGATAGATTTACAACAAATTTATCTAATTCTTTTTGATCAATAAATTCAATATTAATAAAATTACGATCACCTCGTTTAAGAATGCTGACCCGGCGACCCAAGACCTCTCCTAGGTCTTTTTCTATTTGTTTAAAAAGAGGGTTTTTAGGACCAGCGCTTTGGGGTTTATTCAATGAAGCTAAAGCTCTTGCCCTATCTTCAGTCTGACGAACGCTTAAGCCATTCTTAAGGACAATCTGGAGAAGTGCTTTTTGAGCTTCTGGCTTAGCTAACAACAAAGCTCGACCATGACCTTCGCTAATTTTACCAGCCGAAACGGCTTTTTGAGCTTCATTCGGCAAAGTCAAAAGACGAAGAATATTAGTTATAGCTGTTCGACTTTTTCCCACTCTTTGAGCAATCTCTCTGTGTTTTAAACTAAAATCATCCTGAAGCTGTTTATAAGCCAGAGCGGATTCTATGGCACTAAGATTTTTTCGTTGAATATTTTCAACTAAAGCAATTTCTAGTTTCTCTTGAGCAGCGCTATCTCTAATAATAACCGGAACATGAGGTAATCCAGCTTTTTGAGCAGCTCGCCATCTTCTTTCTCCAGCTATTAATTCATATTCCACTTGTTGGCCTCGATCGGTTGGCATTTCAATTTTAGTAACAATTAAAGGTTGAAGAACTCCATGCTGTCTAATGGAATTAGCTAATTCAATTAACCCTTCCTCATTTAAATCTTTACGAGGTTGATTGGGATTGGGTCTAATTTTATCAACCTCAATATTAAAGATACTCTCTTTTCTAGATTTTAACCAATTAATTGATTTACTCTGGCCTTTAATTAAACTTGTTATCTTCGATTCTTTTTTTGGAATTAATGGAATTAATGATTGAAGACCTCTTCCTAATATTTGTTTTGCCATAATATTATCTATCTAAATTAATGACTTCCTCAGCTAATTGCCGATAGGCCTTAGCCCCTCGAGAATGAGGATTATATTGAATAATAGACTGGCCAAAGCTAGGCGCTTCAGCTAATTTAACACAACGGGGAATAATAGTTTCAAAAACATGACCAGCAAAATTTCTCTCCATTTCTTTACGAACTTGGCGAGAAAGACGATTCCGTCGATCATACATAGTTAACAGGGCCCCTTTGATTTTTGTGGGACTATCTAAATTCTCCTGAACTAATTCAATAGTTTTTAAAAGTTGACCCAAACCTTCTAAAGCATAGTATTCACACTGAACTGGAATAATAACTTCATCAGCCGCCACTAGTCCATTAATCGTCAAGAGTCCTAAGCTGGGCGGACAATCAATTAAAATATAGTCATAGTTAGTTCGGATACGACGAAGAAGTTCATAAAGTCTGAATTCCCGATTTTTCATACCAACTAACTCAATTGTTGCTCCAGCCAAATCGGGAGAAGATGGTATAATATCATAAGCAAAAAGACCAGTTTGGAGAATAACCTCTTCAGGTAAAAGACCGCCAACTAAAGAATGATATAAATTCAAAGGAACAGTTTGAGAATCAACCCCCAATCCAGAAGTAGCATTGGCTTGAGGATCCATATCGACTAAAAGAACATATTTCCCCATAGCAGCTAAAAAACCAGCTAAATTTACGGCTGATGTGGATTTTCCAACGCCTCCTTTTTGATTAACTAAACTTATTATCCGAGCCATATATTTTAATTATAGTCCAATCTTTCTTAATTGACAAGAAGAGTGTTTTAAGAGAGAATAAAACATATGGGGATGTGCTGGAACTGGTATACGGGGTGGTCTCAAACACCACTGGGCGCAAGCTCGTGAGGGTTCGACTCCCTCCATCCCCACAACTAACTTTCACGGAATTGATTACTCCGCTCGCCCTCGCTTTTCCGCCGCCAAATTTCGTTTTTCGCTTCGCAAATTGCGTCTGATTATTTCAAACAAGACCGATAAAGTTTAAGGTGATCAGAAACCAAACGAGGAAATAAAAAATTTTTAAATACTGTTTTTCTTGCCGCTTTCCCCAATTCATTTCTCTTTTTCGGATTTTTTAATAAAAAGATAATCCTCTGGGCTAACTCTTCGGCGCTTTTCACAATAAAGCCGTTTTTGCCATCGCAAATTTGTTTGCGAATGCCCGAGGCGGGGCCGCCAATTACCGGTTTTTGCTTCCACATTGCTTCCGCCACCACCAAACCGAATCCCTCTTTGACGGAGTTATTGACAATAATGTCGGCGCCATTTTGCGCCATCGTTGTAAATTCTGAAATGTTTTTATTTTTCGGGTCAAAAAACAAAAAAATCTCTCGCGACTTACCGACTCTAGCCGCTATATCTTTATAAACTACTACTGCCGACGGATTGTCTTTGGCTTCGTTGAAACCGACAAGGGCAAGCCTCGCTTTAGGATATGACTTTTGCACCATGCGGAAAGCTTGAATAACGCCTAACGGATTTTTCCAAACATCAAAACGCGAAATCTGCGCGATAAGTGACGCGCCCAGAGGTATACCGCCATGATTTTTTAGATATTGGCGGGCTTTTTTTTTGGAAACGATTTTTTGCTTCGGCGCCAAAGGGTCAATGGCGGGGGTAAAGATTTTTATCTTGTATCGGGGCAAGCTACCATTTACAAAATTGATGTTACTAAAGACAATTCGATGATAAGATATAATACTGGGGAGTAATTTTTCCCAAACAGGTTTAAAAACCGCGGAAGTGTCAATATGGCTGAAATATATTTTGTGTTTGCTGCAACGCGAATAACATCCCGCAAGAAGGGGTTGAGGATCGTTTATTGCTAAAATATCGCAATCAATCTTGTCCAGCTCCACAGCAATAAGTTTGTTTGTTTCTTCATATTCAATCCATTCTCGGTCGGTAATTTCTACCGGCGCACCCTGTAGCGCGTCATGAATCTTATTGGTAATTACAAAGAAGTTTGCGCCGACTTTAGGATCAATGGCATACCAATCACTTTCTATACCCAAAGCTCGCAAATACGGAATCAAGCTTTTTAGAATTTCTGCCACACCGCCCCCCGCTGTCGTCGCGTTTATATGGACCACTCTTTTGCCTTGAAGATGAGAGGTTTGATTTAACAACTCTTTTTTCTTCCGACTAGAAAGAAATTTTAAAAAATCTGCCGGGTTGATCTGTTCTTGAAAGATGACTTTTTTAAGAAATGTGCGCGATGACATAATATTTTACAAATCAGAGGGTCTTTTAAGAGGACGGCTGCGAGTGAATAACCCTTTGCTTTCCTAAGTTTTCTAAGTGTTTTTTAATGTTTGATATACTAATACCGTGATAGTAGAATTAGAGTATAAGGTTATATTTCTTTTCAACTACTTCAATGCTACACCAAAAATCAAAAAAAGTAAATAATAATTCTTGGCGACGGAAAAGTGAGGGCGGGCAAAAATTTCTCCCCTCCCACTTCCGGTACCACTAAAAAACTGACCCTCGGGTCAGTTTTGTCATTTTAACATTTCCATGAGATCTTTTTTGCTAACAGGACCAACACGAGTAATTTTGGGTTGCGAACTAGTTAAATCTAGGACAGTTGAGGGCGGACTTAATGGTAATTCTCCGGCATCTAAAATTAGATCTGGTCGGGGATAAGTATTATTAAAAATCTTAATAATTTCAGCCACCGAACCCAAAGACGGTTCTCCAGAAAGATTAGCTGAAGTAGCTGTAATTGGCTCATCTAAATTCTCTATTAAAAGCTGAGCGAAATAATGACTAGAAATCCTTAAGCCAACTGTTCTTAAGCCAGCCGTTAGAACATCTGGAACAATTGATCTTTTTTTTAAAATAACGGTCACCTGTCCAGGCCAAACTCCTCTGAGAATCCTTTCTGTTTTAGCATCAATGTAAGCCAATTTTTTAGCCATCTCAATATTTTTAACCATAATCGGAGCTGGCTTACTTTCTGGTCTTTTTTTAATTTTAAAAAGTCGCTCTACAGCATAAGGCCTTAAAACGCTGACACCTAATCCATAAACAGTATCAGTTGGATAAACGATACTCCCTCCCCTTTGAATCACCCCAACAGCCAATTCAATGGCCTGATTATTATCAAATTTAATAATTTCCATTAAATTACTATATTAATTAGTCGATTAGGGATATAGATAACTTTTTTTAGTTTTTTATTACTTAACCACTTTTGAATTTTTTCTTGAGACAAAGCTAATTTTTTAGCTTCTTTTTCAGAGATTCCTTTTTTAACTTCTACTTTATCTCTAATTTTACCATTAATCTGAATAATTAACTGTTCAGTTTCTTCTTGAGTTAGTTTCTCGTTATACTTGGGCCATTCTTGCTGAAAAATACTTTGTTTATCCGCCGAAGCTTTAGCGAAGGCGGACCAAATCTCTTGAGAAATAAAGGGGGCAAAAGGAGAAAGTAAACAAAGAAAAGATTGAGCATCTTTTTTAGATAAAACTCTTTTCTCTTCAGACCAAATATTAATGAATTCCATCATCATCGCTACAGCTGTATTGAATTTCATATTTTCTATATCCTGACCTACCTTTTTAATTGTCTGATGTAATTTAGTAATTAATTCTTTATCGCTCTGTTTATCTATTTTATTTTTATCATTATATAAAACCCAGACTTTGTTTAGAAATCTAAAAACACCTTGAACGCCCTTAGTACTCCAAGAAATCATTTGGTCAAAAGGACCCATAAACATTTCGTAAATCCGTAAAGAATCAGCTCCATATTTTTCAACAACATCATCGGGATTAATAACATTATCAAAACTTTTACTCATTTTACGATTATCCTCAGCTAAAACTATACCGTGAGAATAACGTCGTTGATACGGCTCCACTGTCGGGACAACTTTAATATCATATAAAAACTTATGCCAAAAACGAGAGTAGAGTAGGTGAAGAGTAGTATGCTCCATCCCCCCATTGTATAAATCGAGCGGTAACCAATACTTTAATTTTTTAGGATCAGCTAATTCTTTATCATTATCAGGATCAATATATCTTAAGAAATACCAAGAAGAACCAGCCCAGTTAGGCATAGTGTCGGTCTCTCTTTTAGCTAGATGGCCACACTTAGGACATTCGACCTTAACCCATTCTTTAATATCAGCTAAAGGGGATTCGCCTGTATTTGTTGGTTTATACTTTTCAACATAAGGTAATTCAACTGGTAAATCTTTTTCTGGAACTGGGACAATCCCACAATTCGGACAATGAATAATTGGGATTGGCTCACCCCAATAATGCTGACGTGAAAAAATCCAATCTCTTAATTTGTATTGAACTGTTTTTTGGCCTGTCTTGCTTTTAGCTAACCATTGAGTAATTTTTTCAATCGCCTCTTTAGAAGATAATCCATCAAATTGACCAGAATTAATTAACTTACCGTATTCACAATATGCTTCTTTAGAAATATCTCCTCCGCTAACAACTTCTTTAATCTCGACATCATACTTCTGAGCAAATTGATAATCTCTTTTATCGTGAGCCGGAACAATCATAACCGCCCCACCACCATAAGTAGCAATGACGTAGTCAGAAACCCAAATAGGAACTTTTTCTTTATTAACTGGATTAAGACAATAGGAACCAGTGAAAACACCCGTCTTCTCTTTATCTAATTGAATTCTTTCAAACTCGCTTTTCTTTTTAGAAGAGATGACATATTCTTTTACTTTTTGTTTATTCTCCTTAGTAGTTAATTTTTCTACTAAAGGATGCTCTGGAGCAACAACCATAGCTGTAATTCCAAAAGAAGTATCAACCCGAGTGGTAAAAACAACTATTTTTTCGTCTGAGTCAGCTACCTGAAAATTAATTTCTGTTCCATAACTTCGACCAATCCAATTAATCTGCTGAATCTTAATTTTTTCTACATAATCAACTTTATCTAAATCCTCTATTAACCGATCGGCATAAGCTGTAATTTTCAACATCCATTGCTTTTGTGTTTTCCTGATTGTCTCTGCTCCGCAACGTTCACATTTTCCACTGATAACTTCTTCGTTAGCTAAACCAATTTTACAACTAGGACACCAGTTAATAGGCATTTCAGATTGATAAGCTAAACCTTTTTTAAAAAGCTGTAAAAAAATCCATTGAGTCCATTTGTAATATTTGGGATCAGTTGTATTAATTTCTCGAGACCAATCAAAAGAGAGGCCCAAAGAATTCATTTGCTTTTTAAAAATCTTGATATTTTGCTCAGTTACTTTAGCTGGATGGATACCGGTTTTAATAGCGTAATTCTCTGTCGGTAAACCAAAAGCATCCCAACCCATGGGATAAAGAACATTATATCCTTCCATTCTTTTTTTACGAGCTAAAGCATCTAAGGCACTATAACTTCGAACATGACCAACATGTAAACCATCACCTGAGGGATAAGGAAATTCAACCATAATATATTTCTTAGGTTTTTTGGAAAAATCTTCAGCTTTGTATAGATCTTGATCCTCCCATTCCTTCTGCCACTTCTTTTCTATTTTATTTGGATTGTATTTAATCATAATCATATCCCAAACAAATCCCTAGCATTCTTGGTTGTTTGCTTGGCGACGTCTTCAAATTTAATTTTTTTGATCTCAGCAATTTTTTGAGCCACGTATTTAAGATTAATCGGTTCATTCCTTTTATCTCGATCTGGCTCTGGAGTTAGATAAGGAGCATCAGTTTCTAAAAGAATTCTCTCTAAGGGCATTTTTTCTATTACCTTATCATAATCCCGAGCATAAGTAATTAGCCCATTGAAACTAAGATAAAATCCAATTTCTAAAAGTTTCTCTGCTTGAGACCAACGCCCCATAAAACAATGAACCACGCCCCTTAATCCTGGCGCACAAGTATGAGGACAATGCGCGCAACCAACACTGAACATAGTTAATAATTCAATTAAATCATGATAGGCCTTGCGACAGTGAAAAATGATCGGCTTATTCATTCTTTGAGCTAAATCGACTTGTTGAAGAAAAACATCTCTTTGTTTATCCTTCATTTCTTCAGTTATATCATCCTCGCCATAATCTAAGCCAATTTCCCCAAGAGCAACAACTTTTTCGTTCTTTAACAGTTCTTCGTATTTGGCTTCGTCATATTTTTCATCAGAAATATGACTTGGATGGAGTCCGACAGACGCATAGACTCCTTCTTCATATTTATCGGCATATTTAACGGCTCTTTTGCTGGTGCTATACTGAGCACCAATATTAATCATCCAAATGCCATGTTTAAGAGCACGATGAACCACTTCATCGCCATCATCCTTATAGGCGTTAAAATTTACATGAGCGTGAGTATCAATTAGTATTGGCTTAGACATATTATAATCGCGGAAATAGAATCGCGCTTTTATTTTTCTTAATCTGCTCCAAAATCTTCTTAGAAGTTTCTGGCATAAAAGGCTCTATTAAATTAGCAATCTCTTTTATAGAAACTAATAAATTAGAGAGAATTTTTTTAGCTTTGTTTTGATCATTTTTAATTAATTCCCAAGGCTTAGTTTTTTCGATCTGTTCATCACAAAAACTAATCAGTTGCCAAACTGCTTCTAGGGCCTCATTAAATTTAATTTCTTCTATTGCTTTCTGATATTTTTCTCGGGTAGATTCAATTTTTAAACTAAATTCTTTATTTGAATCTCCGACTTGAACATTAACTTTTTCTGATAAAGTTAAAACTCGACTGACTAAATTACCTAAGCCATTAGCCAAATCAGAATTATACCTCTCCTCCAATCTCTTAATACTAAAATCCCCATCCTGACCAAAAGATATCTCTCTTAATAGAAAGTATCTGACTACATCAACACCATATTTATCTACTAGATAGATTGGATCAATAACATTGCCCAGGGTCTTGCTCATTTTTTTGCCTTCAACTGTAAAAAATCCGTGAACAAAAACTTTTTTAGGTAGTTCTAATCCAACTGCTAAAAGGAGCGCTGGCCAAAAGATAGCGTGGAATTTAACAATATCCTTAGCAATTAAATGAATGTCAGCTGGCCAATATTTTTTGAAATTCTTTTCGTCACCTCCGTAACCAAGAGCGGTAATATAGTTTTGTAAGGCCTCTACCCAAACATACACTCTCTGTTTTTTATCAAAAGGCAAATCAATACCCCACTTAACTTTTTGACGAGAAATAGAGAGATTGCCCAAGTCTTGTTTTAATAAGGAGAGAACCTCTTTCTTTCGTTCTTTAGGTTTAATCAATATTTTATCATTTTCAATTAATTCTTTAACTTGAGGTAGAAAATCAACTAATTTAAAAAAGTAGTTTTTTTCTGAAATCAATTCTGGTTCTTTGCCGTGGTAAGAACACTTGCCATCAATTAAATCCTTTTTAAAGATAAAATCTTCGCAACCCTGACAATACAAGGCCTTGTAATCATCTTGATAGATTGTATTAACTTCTTTTAATTTGGTTAAAAACTTAGCTACACCTTTTTTGTGTCTTTCTTCAGTAGTTCTAATAAAATCATCATATTCAATATTTAATTTAGTCCACGCCTTTTGAAAATCTTTCACTACTTGATCAGTAAATTCTTGTGGAGATTTTCCAGCTTTTTTGGCGGCTTCAGCTACTTTATCACCATGTTCATCAGTGCCAGTTAAAAAGAAAACATCCTCGCCCAATCGCTTATGATAGCGCGCTAAAACATCTGCCGCAATTGTAGTATAGGCATGACCGATATGTGGCTTATCATTAACATAATATATTGGGGTGGTGATATAGAATTTTTTAGTCATGGTTGATAATAACAACGAATTCTCCTTTTATTTTCCCACCGGGAATTGGAGTTAGTTGTTCAATAGTGTCTTTAACTTTACCTCGATAAACTATTTCAAATTTCTTAGTTAATTCTCGGCAAACAACAACTTGTTTTTTAAAATTAATTAATTGATTCAATGTTTTTAAAATCCGGTGAGGCGATTCATAAAAAACAACTGTATATTTTGAATCAGCTATTTCTTTAAAAAATTTATTCCTTTTCTTTTTAATCGGAGGGAAACCAAGAAAAATAAATTTATCAGCTGAAAATCCGGAAATACTTAAAGCTGCTATTACGGCAGATGGGCCTGGAATAGAAATAATTTCTAAGTCAGGTATTTCTTTAACCAGATAATCAATCAACTTAGCGCCAGGATCACTAATGGTTGGCGTCCCCGCATCTGAGACCAAAGCAATATCTTTATCTGATTGTAACTTTTCTAAGATATATCTACTTTTAGTTAGCTTACTATGTTGATGATAGCTAATGGTTGACTTAGAAATCTCGTAACGAGTTAATAGTTTTTTAGTGACCCGAGTATCTTCACAAAGAATCAAATCAACTTCTCTTAAAATCCGCAAAGCTCTTTGGCTAATATCTTCTAAATTCCCGATTGGTGTACCAATAACATATAGTTTAGACATGAC
>Ga0180007_10004041_pt1 | contig 15814 bp, 11 predicted proteins | sample MM_PC_MetaG_FD_121122 | JGI IMG/M metagenome (GOLD analysis project Ga0180007, IMG submission 121122) | Groundwater microbial communities from the Aspo Hard Rock Laboratory (HRL) deep subsurface site, Sweden - MM_PC_MetaG | ecosystem: Environmental > Aquatic > Deep subsurface > Groundwater... | reverse complement strand
GGATCTCGGTGATCGCTGCGGTCAGGGTCGTCTTGCCGTGGTCCACGTGGCCGATCGTACCGACGTTGACATGATCCTTCGTTCTTTCAAACTTTGCGCGAGCCATGGCTGGCATCCTCCCGTTTGTTCTTTCAACAAACATGTTCTCTCGGCAGACTTGTGTCTGCGTCGACTGGTCATCTACGATCTGGTCCAGATACCCCGGTACTTCTGGGCTATCTCCGTAGCGATCCTTTCAGGCACTTTTTGGTACCTTGAGAAGCGCATCGTGTAACTGGCCCGCCCCTGCGACAGTGATCTCACCTGCGTGGCGTAACCGAACATCTCACTCAAAGGCACCTGCGAATCCACGATCTGAACATCTCCGCGCTGCTTCATCCCGTTGATGCGCGCGCGCTTGGTGTTCAGGTGCCCGGTTACGTCCCCGACAAAATCGGCGGGAACAACCACCTCCACGTCCATCAGCGGTTCCAGCAGAGCCGGACTCGCGTCCTGGAGCGCCAGCCGGAAGGCTTCAGCCCCAGCCGACCTGAAGGCCGCCTCGCTGGAGGTCTCCTCATCGAAGGATCCACCTTCGAGTCGGATCACCACATCGACGAGGGGATACCCTGCGAGAACTCCGCTGCCACAAGCCTGAAGGCACGCTTCTTCAACAGCCTTCACGTACTGCCGCGGCAGAATCTCCTCGCTCACATCGGCGGAGAAACTTTCTCCGGCCCCCAGTTCCGCCGGCGAAACCGCCAGTCGGACATGAGCGAACTGGGCCTTGGTGCCGGACTGTCGCTCCAAGCGGTAATCCCGCATGGCGCTTCCGGCGATCGTCTCGCGGTAGGCGACCTGGGGAGTTCCGACGTTGGCTTTGACCCCGTATTCGCGGAGAAGCCGATCGGTGATAATCTCCAGGTGCAGCTCGCCCATGCCGCTGATCACCGTTTGACCGGTCTCGGGATCCTTCCTCACCGCGAAGGTGGGATCCTCGTCACTGAGTCCGGCCAGGGCCTCGACCATCTTCTCCGCGTCGGCCTTGGTCTTGGGCTCGATGGCGACAAAGATCACCGGCTCGGGAAACGTCATTTCCTCGAGCAGAATCGGCCTCTCGAGAGCGCTCAGGGTTTCCCCCGTGCGAATCTGCTTGAAACCGACGATGGCGACGATCTCGCCAGCCCTGGCCTCCTGAATCTCCTCACGCTTGTTCGCGTGCATCAGGAGGATTCGATTGACCCGTTCCTTCTTGCCCGTGCCGACGTTGAGAACCACTCCGCCGGCTTTCAGGACCCCGCTGTACACCCTGATAAAAGCCAGGCGACCAACATAGGAATCCGTGACAATCTTGAAAGCCAGCGCACAGAACGGTTCTTCGTCACTCGCGCCGCGGTACTCGGGCTCTCCGTCCCTCGGTCGCTTCCCCTGCACCGGGGGCAAGTCCAACGGCGAAGGCAGAAAATCGACAACGGCATCCAGAAGCTTCTGCACTCCGTTGTTCTTGAACGCCGAACCGCAGAGCACCGGCACCAGTTTCCCGGCCAGGGTCGTGCGCCTCAGCGCCGCGAGAATGAGTGGCTCCCCGGGCTCAGCCTCTTCCAGGTAGAGCTCCATGACCTCCTCGTCGAGGTCAGCAAGGGATTCGATCATCTCGCTGCGAGCCGTCGTCGCAACTTCAAGCAAGTCGACTGGAATCGGGCCGTCGATCCAAGTTGCCCCGAGGTCGTCCGCATTGGCGAACCGAGCCTGCATGGTCACGAGATCAACAATCCCGCGGTAAGCGTCTTCAGCGCCGATCGGGATCTGGATCGGTACGGGGTTCGCCCCGAGTCGATCCGCGATCATTCCGACAGCCCGCCGGAAGTCCGCCCCCACTCGATCCATCTTGTTGATGAATGCGAGACGAGGCACCCGATACTCATCCGCCTGACGCCACACGGTCTCTGACTGGGGTTCGACACCCCCGACCGCACAGAAAACAGCCACCGCTCCGTCCAGCACTCTCAGCGATCGCTCGACCTCGACCGTGAAGTCGACGTGTCCTGGCGTATCGATGATGTTGATCCTGTGGTCCCGCCAGTAGCAGGTGGTCGCAGCGGCCGTGATGGTGATGCCGCGTTCCCGTTCCTGCTCCATGTAGTCCATCTGGGCCGAGCCCTCGTGAACTTCTCCTGGCGTGTGCACCCTACCCGTGTAAAACAGAATCCGTTCAGTGGTCGTCGTCTTGCCGGCATCAATATGGGCCATGATGCCGATGTTACGAACCAGTGCCAGACTCTCGGGCGCTCCCACGTATTCTCCCGGGGACCTGCTCCCCTGCCTGCAGCAGCAGCTGCACGTATTCATCCGGTCAAAGAGATCCAACGCGCACAGCTTCCATCCGTGGATCTGCACGTCGCCTTTGCCTCTGGTTCGACACATCCGCATCGAACACCAACCGGCTATTGTGTTTTCTCGTTCTCGTCAAGTCGCGTTCCGTGCTTGAATGCGGTCGCGACAGCGCTTAGCAGCTCACGAGAGGGACCATTACCAACGGCAGTGGGCGAACGCCTTGTTCGCATCAGCCATGCGGTGTGTGTCTTCGCGCTTCTTGATAGACGGTCCTTCGTGCTTACTTGCCAGCATGAGCTCGGCAGCCAGTCGCTCGGCATAGGTATGCTCGGAGCGCTGACGGGAATAACCGATCAACCAGTTCATCGCCAACATCTGACGACGATCGTGACGCACTTCGATGGGCACCTGATAGGTCGCACCACCGATACGTTTCGATTTCACTTCGAGACTCGGCTTCACGTTGTTCAGGGCGGCCCGGAAGACATCGATGCCTTCCTGCCCTGTTTTGTCCTTGATGATGTCCATGGCTCGATAGATGTGCCGCTCAGCAACGCTTCTCTTGCCGTCCGACATCACGTAATTGATGAACTTGGACACGATGACGTCGTTGTAACGGTGATCCGGAGTGATCTTGCGACGTTCCGGTCGTCTGCGCCTGGCCATCTTCTGATCTCCTCAAGAGCTTCGTCTGCCCGGGATCCCTGATCCCGTCGGCACGAAGCCGTCAAATGACACTGAAACGGATGATGCTCGAGCTACTTGGGTCGCTTGGCTCCGTACTTGGAACGTCCCTGGCGGCGTGAGTCGACAGACGAGGCGTCCTGGGTCCCGCGAACGATATGGTAACGCACGCCCGGAAGATCCTTCACGCGCCCGCCACGGACCAGCACGATGCTGTGCTCCTGTAGGTTGTGACCCTCTCCACCGATGTAAGCGGTGACTTCGATTCCGTTGGTCAACCGCACACGGGCGATCTTCCTGAGGGCGGAGTTGGGCTTCTTGGGCGTCTGCGTATAGACACGGGTGCACACACCCTTGCGCTGGGGGCAGCCCAGCAACGCAGGGCACTTGCTCTTCTCAGCGGCCTTGTGTCGGCCTTTGCGCACCAGCTGGCTTAGAGTCGGCAATGATCTCTCCTGGACAGGGCCGGAATCCCAGGGATCCGACTTCATTCGATAGATTGGTCCGGCCGAGGCAAGCTCACCCCGAGACAGGGCAGCGAACTCCCCCGATTCCGGCACAGAAGCGTAAGGTTATGACCGGGCGACGGGTTTGTCAAGAAAATCCATCGCCGATCACATCTTCTTTCAGATCAACTGGCTGCGTCGGTCGCCTCGCCCATCTCGGCTTCCTCGAGAGCCGCCCGGACGGCGGCGATCTCAAGCTGCTCGATGGCGTCCAGAATGCCTTCTTCTTCGAGGTCCTGATCCGGATCCTCGACCATAAGCGTCTTGTAGGACGGCAGGCCGGTACCGGCGGAAATCAGATGCCCCATGATGACGTTTTCCTTGAGACTCCTCAGCTCATCCCGCTTGCTCCTCGTCGCGGCATCGGTCAACACTCGCGTCGTTTCCTGGAAACTGGCGGCGCTGATGAAGCTTTCGGTGCTCAAACTGGCCTTGGTGATGCCTAGCAGAAGCGGCTCAAAGGTCGCAGGCGCCATCAACGGCTCGCCCTTGCCACGCAGCTCCTTGTTGCGAATCACGATGCGCTGGTTGGACTCTTCGACCTCCCGGCGCAACACTTGCATATCCTCGAGGAATTCCGTGTCGCCCGAATCCAGGATGACAACCTTCTGCAGCATCCGCGAAACCACGACTTCAATGTGTTTGTCGTTGATCTTCACGCCCTGCAGACGGTAGACCTCCTGGATCGCGTTGACCAGATAGGTCTGGACCTCCTGGACACCCTTGACCATCAGGATATCCATGGGGTTGATCGGGCCTTCGGTCAGACGCTCGCCGGCCAGGACCCGCTCTCCCTCGTACGTTCGGATATGGCGTCCGTGAGGAATCAGGTATTCCTTCTCGGCCTCGTGCTCGCCTTCGACCACGATGCGGCGCAGGCCGCGGGTGGTACCCCTGAAGTAGACCACGCCGTCGATCTCGGTGATGATCGCCGCATCGCGGGGCTTGCGGGCTTCGAACAACTCGGCCACGCGCGGCAAGCCTCCGGTGATGTCGCCGGTCTGGGAGACCTCGCGAGGAATCTTGGCCAGCTTGTCGCCGACCCGGACCTCATGCCCGTCTTGCACCAGGAGGAAGGCGCCGGTCGGAACGATGTACTCGCCGAGCTTGCGTCCGGTCTTGGCTGAGACGATGCGGATCGCCGGATGAAGCGACTTGTCGTTGGCTTCCTTGATGACCGGCTGCTTCAGGCGGGTCTTTTCATCCAGCTCCTCGGACAAGGTCACGCCCTGGATCACGTCGACGTATTCCACCACGCCGACCTTCTCCGAAAGGATGAAGTCGGAGAAGGGGTCCCACTCGAACAGGGCATCGCCCTGCTTGACCTTCTGATTGTCCTTGACGGTCACGACAGCACCGTAGGGCAGACTCATATGACTGCGGGTCACGCCGTTGTCGAGGACGAGGTTGATCTGCCCCTTGCGGCTGATCGCCACACGATTGCCTTCAGCGTCGGTCACGAGTTCGCAGTCCTTGAAGATCACCTTGCCGTTGGCGGCCGAGGTCTTCACGTTCTGGGTCGCCGTGCGGCTGGCCGTACCACCGATGTGGAACGTCCGGAGAGTCAGCTGGGTACCGGGCTCGCCGATGGACTGGGCGGCCATGACTCCGACTGGCTCCCCGATATCGACCAGCTTGTCCTCGGCCAGGTTGAAGCCGTAGCACAGGGCGCAGACGCCCCGACGTGCACGGCAGGTCAGGATCGAACGGATCTGGAGGGATTCGACACCAGCCTCCTCGATCTGTTCGGCCAGTTCGATATTGATGAGTTCGCCGGTTGCGACGATCGCATTGCCCTTCTCGTCGATGACGTCCTCGGCAGCGGTGCGACCGATAATACGATCACGCAGAGGCTCGATCGTCTTCTCGCCTTCCTTGAGCGACTCGACATTGATTCCCAGCAGGGTACCGCAGTCGTGCTCGGCGATGACGACATCCTGGGATACGTCCACCAGGCGACGTGTCAGGTAACCGGCATCAGCGGTCTTGAGTGCCGTATCGGCCAAACCCTTGCGGGCACCATGGGTGGAGATGAAGTACTCGAGCACCGTCAGGCCCTCGCGGAAGTTGGCGAGAATGGGCTGCTCGATGATTTCACCGTAGCCGCCGGTCACCTTCTTCTGGGGCTTGGCCATCAGGCCACGCATACCGGCCAACTGCTTGATCTGGTCTGCCGAGCCTCGGGCACCCGATGCGTTCATCATGTACACCGGGTTGAAGCCCTGATCATCGGTACTCAGGTTCTCGAACATGCGGTCACGCACGTCGTCGGACACCTGCGTCCAGAGGTCGATGACCTTGTTGTAGCGTTCGCGGTTGGTGATGATGCCGTTCTGGTGCTGCTTGACGATCTCGTCGACCTTCTTCTGGGCGACACTGATGATCGCCGCCTTCTCGGTCGGGATGATGATGTCGTCGATGCCGATGGTGATGCCGGCTTCGGTGGCGTGATGGAAACCGAGACGCTTCAGGCGATCGAGGAAATGCATGCAGATCGTCGTTCCAAAACGCTTGTGCACGACACCAACCAGGTTGGCCAGTGACTTCTTGTTGAAGCTCTGGTTCGCATAGGGCATCCCGGACGGCAGGATCTCGTTGAACAGGATCCGACCGGGGGTCGTCTCGATGATTTCCTTCACACCAGTCTCGGGATCGGTGAACCGCACCTTGACCTTGGCATGTTTCGTGATGATCCCGGCGCGGAAGGCAGCAACAGCGTCTTCGCAATCGCTGAAAGCCTTACCCTCGCCCTTGGCGCCAGGACGATCGATGGTGAGGTAGTAGCAGCCGAGAACCATGTCCTGGGACGGTGTCGCGATGGGAGTACCGCTGGCCGGCGAAAGGATGTTGTTCGGCGACAGCATGAGCACGCGCGCCTCGATCTGGGCTTCATAGCCCAACGGCACATGAACGGCCATCTGATCGCCATCGAAGTCGGCGTTGAACGCGGAACAGACCAGCGGATGGATCCGGATGGCCTTACCCTCGACCAGCACCGGCTCGAAAGCCTGGATGCCAAGCCTGTGCAGCGTCGGCGCTCGATTCAACAGGACCGGGTGATCCTTGATGATCTCCTCGAGAATGTCCCAGACCTCGGGCCGCTCCTGTTCCACGAGCTTCTTGGCGCTCTTGACCGTCTGGACGTACCCCTCTTCCTCCAGTTTACGGATGATGAAGGGCTTGAAAAGCTCCAGGGCCATGGTCTTGGGCAGACCGCACTGGTAGAGATTGAGCTCGGGACCGACCACGATGACCGAACGGCCGGAGTAATCGACGCGCTTCCCCAGCAGGTTCTGGCGGAAACGACCCTTTTTGCCCTTGAGCATGTCGCTCAAGGACTTGAGGGGGCGGTTGCCCTGACCCTTGACGGCCCTCGAGCGGCGACCGTTGTCGAACAGGGCATCGACAGCTTCCTGGAGCATGCGCTTCTCGTTGCGCAGGATCACGCCGGGAGCCTTGATCTCGATCAGCTTCTTCAACCGGTTGTTGCGGTTGATGACGCGGCGGTAAAGGTCGTTCAGGTCACTGGTTGCGAACCGACCGCCGTCCAACGGCACAAGGGGACGCAGGTCGGGCGGCAGCACGGGCAGACAGTCCAGAATCATCCACTCAGGACTATTCTGGGAATCCTTGAAGGCCTCGAGGATCTTGAGACGCTTGAGAACGGCCTTCTTGCGCTGAACCGAGGTCTCGTCCTTGGCCTGCTGACGCAACTCGGGGCTTAAGGCTTCGAGGTCGAGGGAGCCAAGGAGCTTCCGGATGGCTTCGGCGCCCATCTCGAGCTCGGCCTTCCACTCGGGGTGCTCCTCCTGGAGATCCCACCACTCCTCCTCGCTGATAATGTCGCCCTGATGAAGATCCGTGTTCCCCGGGTTCATCACGACGTAGGATTCGTAGTAGAGAACCCGCTCGAGGTCCTTCAGCTTCATGCTCAGCATGTGACCGATGCGGCTGGGCAGGCCCTTGAAGAACCAGATGTGGGCTATGGGCACGGCCAACTCGATGTGGCCGAGCCTCTCGCGTCTCACCTTGCTCTGGGTGACCTCAACGCCGCATTTGTCGCAGACGATGCCACGAAAGCGGATGCGCTTGTACTTGCCGCAGTTGCACTCCCAGTCCTTCACCGGACCGAAGATCCGCTCGCAGAAGAGCCCGTCTTTTTCCGGCTTGAAGGTCCTGTAGTTGATCGTCTCCGGCTTGGTGACCTCACCGTAGCTCCACGACCGGATCGTATCCGGCGACGCGAGCTGGATCAGGATCGAATTGTGGTCGGCCGTCGACTGGTGGTCGTCCATGGTCTTGAGACCCAGCATGGATATCCTCCTCGCTGCTCCCCCGAGGGGATCAGCGGCTCTTGTTCAACTGAGAAGCTACTTCGAGGCGCACGTCCAGACACAGGCTCTGGAGTTCCTTCATCAACACGTTGAAGGACTCCGGGATGCCAGGCTCAGGCGGATTCTCGCCCTTCACGATGGCCTCGTAGATCTTGCTTCGACCGGTCACATCGTCCGACTTGACCGTCAGCATCTCCTGAAGGCAGTTGGCTGCGCCATAGGCCTCGAGGGCCCACACCTCCATCTCTCCGAATCGCTGACCACCGAACTGGGCCTTGCCGCCCAGGGGTTGCTGGGTCACCAGCGAGTACGGCCCGATCGAACGAGCGTGGATCTTCTCTTCCACGAGGTGGTGGAGCTTCAGCACGTAGATCGTCCCGACGGTGACTTCCTTGTCGAAGGCCTCACCGGTCCGGCCGTCGTAGAGCGTCGTCTTGCCGCTGCGGGGCAGGCCGGCCTCCTCGAGCGCATCCTTGATCTCCTCGATCGTCGCACCGTCGAACACGGGCGTCTGGATCCTCACGCCCAGCTTGGTGGCTGCCCAGCCGATATGCGTTTCGAGAATCTGACCGAGGTTCATTCGACTCGGCACGCCGAGGGGATTGAGCACGATGTCGACGGGAGTACCATCGGCGAGGTGCGGCATGTCCTCTTCGGCCATGATCTTCGACACGACGCCCTTGTTGCCATGGCGTCCGGCCATCTTGTCGCCCACGCTCAGCTTGCGTCGACGTGCGACGTAGACCTTGACCAGCTTCACGACTCCGGGGGGCAACTCGTCGCCGCGCTGCACACGTTCGCTGAGCTTTTCAAAGTCGACGTCGATGCGGTCCAGCTCCTGGTAGGCCGAGTCGAACACCTCGCGGATACGGGCGTCCTGTTTGGCGTCCTTGACCAGGGGCAGGCCCCAGTGGACGGAGGCAAGCTCGAGCTCATCGAGCGTCTTCTTGGTGAGCTTCCGGCCCGCCTTGATCATCACTTCTCCGGTATTGGAGTCGATGATGTGATGGGCCGTCTGGCCGAGCATCAGCTCGGCCAGACGCTCCTGGCGCAGGTACTCGACCATCTCGCGCTTACGATCCCTGTCGAGGCGCAGTCCCTCGAGCTGCTTCTTCTCGTCCTTCTTGGAACGCTCGGCGCGATCCTGACGGGAGAAGACGTTGATGCCGACCACGACGCCATCCATACCGGGAGAAGCCTTCAACGACGCATCCTTCACGTCGCCGGCCTTTTCCCCGAAGATGGCACGCAGCAGCTTTTCCTCGGGTGACAGCTCAGTCTCGCCCTTGGGCGTGACCTTGCCGACCAGGATGTCACCGGCCTTGACGTGGGCGCCGATATAGATGATGCCGTCCTCGTCGAGGTTGCGCAGGGCCTCCTCGCCGATGTTCGGAATCTCGCGGGTGATCTCCTCCACGCCGCGCTTGGTGTCACGAACCTGGAGATCGAATTCTTCGATGTGAAGCGAGGTGAAAACGTCCTCCTTCACCAGCCTCTCCGCCACTAGGATAGCATCCTCGTAGTTGTATCCGCCCCAGGGCATAAAGGCCACCAGGAGGTTGCGACCGAGAGCGAGCTCACCCTTGTCAGTACTCGGACCGTCGGCCAGAACCTGACCCTTGGACACCCTTTCTCCGGGTCGCACAAGCGGCTTCTGGTTGTAGCAGGTGTCCTGGTTGCTCCGGGTGTACTTGTTCAGGCGGTATTCCACGATGCCGGAGGCGTCGAAGAAACTCTGGGCCTTGACCGCGTCGGGGTTGTCGTAGCGGACCGTGATGATGTCGGCGGTCACCCGCTCGATCGTGCCGTTGTCCTCGGCGACGACCACAGCTCCTGTGTCGATGGCGATCTTCTTTTCCATGCCGGTGCCCACCACCGGGGCGTCCGCCCTCAGCAACGGCACGGCTTGGCGCTGCATGTTGCAACCCATCAGGGCGCGGTTCGCGTCGTCGTGCTCGAGGAACGGAATCAGCGAGGCCGCGGCCGAAACCATCTGCTTGGGCGATACGTCCATGAACTCCACGTCCTTTGACGGGGTGTTCATGTACTCGCCCTTGTTGCGGGCGAGCACGGTCTTGCTCGAAAACTTGGCCTTGGCATCGACCGGGGCGTTGGCCTGGGCGATCGTGTACTTGTCCTCTTCGTCGGCGGTCAGATAGACCGTCTTCTTCATCACCGTGGCACTTTCGACCTTGCGGTACGGGGTCTCGATGAAGCCAAAGCTGTTGATCCTGGCGTGTGTGGCCAGACTGGCGATCAGGCCGATATTCGGCCCTTCCGGCGTCTCGATCGGGCACATGCGTCCATAATGCGTGTAATGAACGTCCCGCACCTCGAAGCCGGCGCGATCTCGATGAAGACCGCCAGGTCCGAGCGCCGAAAGTCGGCGCTTGTGCGTCAACTCGCTCAGCGGGTTGGTCTGGTCCATGAACTGGCTCAGCTGGCTGCTGCCGAAGAACGACTGCACCACGGCCGACACCGTCCGAGCATTGACCAGATCGACAGGCGTGATGGTCTTCTCCTTGTCGGAGAGATTCATCCGTTCCTTGATGATCCGGGCCATGCGGCTCAGGCCCACCGAGAACTGGTTGCTCAGGAGCTCGCCGACCGACCGAACTCGTCGATTGCCGAAGTGGTCGATATCGTCGACTTCGCCTCGCCCGAGGTAGAGATCCACCATCTCCTTGATGATGGCCAGGAAATCCGCCGGAGTCAGCGTCGTGGTGGTCTTGGCCACGTCCAGCTTGAGGCGATGATTCAGTTTATAGCGTCCAACTTCAGCCAGGTCGTAGCGCTTCTCATGGAAGAACAGACGCTCGAACAGGACTTTGGCGACTTCCTCGTTCGGGGGATCGCCGGGCCGCAACAGCTGATAGAAACGCTTCAAGGCTTCGACCTGGTTTGTTGTCGGATCCTTGCGCAGGGTATTCAGGATCAGGCTGGGCTCGTTGAGGGTCACTTCACCCAGACCCACCAGAGACATATCCCCGGTGGCAGAGTCGAGAATGGTCTCGAGCAGCAGAGGATCGACGACCTGACCGGCCGTGGCGATCTGCTCGCCCGTCTCCGCGCTGTAGACGTCGGCGGCCAGGATCCGGCCCTCGATCGTGTCGGACTTCTTGGTGCCCTTGCGAGGGACCTTGAAGGTGTCGACCTGATGAAAGAGCGAGATGATGTCCTCATTCGAACCGAAGCCGAGCGCCCGGAGAAGCATCGTCACCGGCTGCTTCCGCTTGCGATCGATGTGCACGTACAGCATGTCGTTGATGTCCGTGCTGAACTCCACCCAGGAGCCCCGGTAGGGAATGATCCGCGACTTGAAGAGCTTCCGTCCGTTGGGATGGAATTCGTCGCTGAAAAAGACGCCGGGCGAACGATGCAACTGACTGACGATGACCCGTTCAGCTCCGTTGATCACGAAAGTGCCCTTGCGCGTGATCAGCGGCAGCTCGCCCAAGTAGACCTCGGACTCCTGGATGTCACGGATCTGAAGTTCGGCCGAGCTGTCGTTCTCGTCCTCGTCCTTCACAACGAGCTGCATCCTGACCTTCAGCGGCGACGCATAGGTCAGCCCCCGCTCACGACACTCGTCGATATCGTACTTGGGCTGCCCGAGGGCATAGCTCATATACTCCATCGTCAGGTGCCGACGCGTGGACTCGATGGGAAAGATGGACCGGAATACCGACTCTAGGCCGGCATCCTTGCGCTGCTCGAGTTGCACGCCGGTCTGCAGAAAGTCGTTGTAGGACTCCAGCTGGACAGCGAGCAGATTGGGCATTTTATCGTCGTGGGCAATCTTGGAGTAGTTGCGTCGCCCTGTGAACTTGTCGACGGGAGTCTTCGAGGTCACGTGATCACTTCCTGGCCTGAGGTATACCGGTCACGACCTGACGGCGCCGATGCGCCGAACAATTCTCCCCGCCCGACCAGAGCCGGGCGGGGAAACGAAGACTCTCGATCTACTTGATATCTATGATGGCGCCGACTTCCTCGAGCTTTGTCTTGATGGCGCCGGCTTCGTCCTTGGTCACGCCTTCCTTCACGCTGGTGGGCGCAGCTTCGACCAGGGCCTTGGCTTCCTTCAGCCCGAGGCCTGTGATGGCGCGGACTTCCTTGATGACCTGGATCTTCTTGTCACCAACGCCGGTCAGCATCACGGTGAACTCGGTCTGCTCTTCTTCCTCAACGGCACCGGCAGCCGGGCCGGCCATCATGGCGACCGGAGCCGAGGCGCTCACACCGAACTTCTCCTCCATGGCCTTGACCAGGTTGGCGGCCTCCAGAAGGGTCATGCTCTCGATGAGCTCCAGGACCTTGGCACCGTTCTCGTTCAGCTTGATGTCTTCGGACATTGTTCTCTCCTTTTTTCTCTCAAGCGTCGGCGTTGTTCGCAGCGACGCGGGTAATGATCGACACTCGTTAGGCGACTAGGCTGCGGCCTTCTGCTTGGCCACGGCATCCACAGCGCGGGTCAGGGCGGCAACGACACCGTTGATGGTGCCCACGATTCCGCTCGCCGGCGCGTTGATGCTGCCCATCATCTTCGCGATGAGTTCCTCACGGTCAGGAATCTTGGAAAGCTCAATGACCTGCTCAACCGAGAGGTATTCGCCGTCCATGAATCCGCCCATAAGTCCAAGAGCTTCATGGTCCTTGGCATAGTCGACCACGAGTTTCGCGGCATCGACCTGGCTTTCGTTCCCGAAGATCAAGGCCAAAGGGCCCGTGAGATACTCCTTCAATCCAGACATGTCGGCCTGGTCGGCGGCGAGCTTGGCGAGGCGATTCTTCACCACGCGTACGCCGACGTTCTTTTCGCGACACCTGTTGCGAAAATCGGTCATCTGCTCCACCGTCAGGCCCCTGTAATCGGTCAGAACAATGCTCTGACACATCTTCAGGGATTCGGTGATCACCTCGACCTGGGCGACTTTCTTTGGACGTGCCATCAGGCACCCTCCTTATCTATCGTGACATGACGACCGGGGGTCGTCGCGGCTCAGTAGGACTAGCGGCTGACTTCGGTGATGTCCAGGCGAACACCTGGAGTCATCGTGCCCGACACGAATGCGGACAGCACGTAGGCGCCCTTGACGGACGACGGCTTGACCCGACTCAGCTGCTGAAACAATGCCCTGGCGTTGACTGCCAGATCAGGCGCCGCAAAGGAGCGTTTGCCGATGCCGCAATGGATGATTCCCGCCTTGTCGACGCGATATTCCACACGACCGGCTTTCGCTTCCTGGACGGCCTTGGCGATATCCATGGTCACCGTGCCGACCTTGGGGTTCGGCATGAGACCACGGGGACCCAGGATGCGTCCGCGCTTTCCGAGCTCGCCCATCATATCAGGGGTGGCGATGATGACGTCGACGTCCGTCCACCCGCTGTCGATCTTGGGCAAGAACTCATCGGCGCCGACGAAATCGGCTCCTGCGTCCTTGGCCTCCTGTTCTTTCGGACCACGTGCGATCACGAGGACGCGCACATCCTTACCTGTTCCCTTGGGCAACACGACCGTCCCACGCACCATCTGATCGGCGTGACGCGGGTTGACGTTCAGGCGGACGGCGACGTCCACTGATTCGTCGAACTTGGCCTTGGGGAAATTGGCGAGCAGGTCCAGGGCTTCGTCCAGGGAGTAGGTCTTGTTGATGTCGACCTGTTCCTTGGCCTTTTGCCACATTTTGCCATGCTTCATCTCGAATGACTCCCGTTGACTGTGAGGGTTCGAAGGGGGCTTCCGCCTCCTGCTTCTCCGCCACCGGCGGCCTGACGAAGTCGAAACTTCCGGCTCCGGCGCCGTGTCTTCTCAGCCATGGGGAAGGTCTACTTGACCTCCATACCCATGCTCCGAGCCGTACCGGCGATTGTTTTCATCGCCGCCTCGACCGATGCGGCATTGAGATCCACCATCTTCATTTCCGCGATTTCGCGGATCTGAGCGCGGGTCACACTGCCACACACGACCTTGCTGGGCTCCTTGCTGCCGGAATCAAGCCCGGCCGCCTTCATGAGAAGAACAGCAGCAGGAGGAGTCTTGGTGATGAACGAGAAACTCCGGTCGTGAAAGACGGTGATGACCACGGGGGTCACCAGGCCCATCTGTTCCTTTGTTCTCTCGTTGAAAGCATTACAGAACTCCATGATGCTCACGCCATGCTGTCCCAGTGCCGGGCCCACGGGGGGGGCGGGGTTCGCCTTGCCGGCCTGGATCTGCAGCTTGATCTGAGCCATGACTTTCTTAGCCATTCTAACGACTCCTGATGCTGAGGCTGGATTCCCTTGGCGAAACCAGGTAGCGACTCCACAATCGCCGGTTTCGAGTCGGGTCTCCTGTTAGTTCACGAGTGCGATCATCGAAGCTGAGAGAAACCCCGACAAAAGCTGCCGACACCAGGGCCAGACAAACCCCGAGGCCGACGTATGAGAAACGATCGTCAGACGTCCTTCACCTGAAGGAAGTCAAGTTCGACCGGCGTCTCCGATCCGAAAATCGAGATCATCACCTTGAGCTTGCCCTTGTCGTGATTGATCTCGTTGATGATACCGACCCAGTCGCTGAACGGGCCGTCGATCACCTGGACACTGTCCCCCACCTGGTAGGGGATCTCGAGTAATCCGCCCTTGTCCTCGATCTTGGTCATGCGACCGAGGATGCGATCCACTTCCTCGCGGGAAATGGGCTGCGGGCGCAGCTGGGTTCCTCCGATGAAGCGAGTCACACCCGGAATCGAGTTGATGAAGTGCTGGGTCGTCTTGGACATCACCATTTCGACCAGCACGTAACTCGGGAAGAACTTGCGTTTCGAAGTGACCCGTCGGCCGTTCTTCATCTCGGTGACGTCCTGCGTCGCGACGAGGATCTCTCCGAACACGTCCTCGAGAGCGTTGGCCTTGATGGCCATTTCAATGTTGCGCTTGACCTTGTTTTCGTGCCCCGTGTTCGCGTGAATCACGTACCAGCGCATGCCCCGGCGTCGCTTCTCTTCCTCGACGATATCGACATCGCCCGAATCTTCAATGAGGGCCTCGACCGGAGTTTCCCCAATCGACGCGGGCTCAACGGCAAGGTCTTCATCCTCGATATCGTCGAAGGAGAAGAGATCATCGCCCGACAGGGGAGTGTCAGCTGAAACATCCGGGGCAGAAGAGGCCTCCCCGCTCACGACCGACTCTCCATCGGCGAGCGAACCGTCCTGGTTTTCCTTGTTCTCTTTCAACTCGGGATCCCCTCAGCAGACGAAAACCGCCCCATACCCAGACAGACAAAGAAACGCCCGGGCCAGACTCTCCAGTCCGACTGGGCTCCCTTTATCGTGAACCGCACTGCATTCATCGCCACGTCTTGCGACGTCGTCCGTTGAATGAGTCAGGACATCAGGATGAGCTTCTTCTGGATGAAGCTCAAGATCTGATCGACAAAGAATACGAAGACCGTCACAACCGCCACAGTCGCGATGACCACTCTGGTCGACTCACTCAACTCGGCAAGGGTGGGCCAGGAGACGCGCTTCATTTCACCGGCCGCCTCGCGCATGTAACTTGTCATCTTGCCGAACATTTGATTCCCTTCGCGGCCGCGAGAATGGCAGGGGCGGCAGGGCTCGAACCCGCGACCCTCGGTTTTGGAGACCGATGCTCTACCAACTGAGCTACACCCCTACGATCCCTCGACCCGATGCGCCTACCTGGTTTCCTTATGCAGCGTATGCTGGTTGCACCTGGGGCAGAACTTCCTGTGCTCCACCCGATCAGGCTGCAGGCGCTTGTTCTTATTCGCCGTATAGTTCCTGGCCGAACATTCACAGCAGGCCAGAATAACGACTTCCCTCGTCATCTCGTCCTCATTACTCGAGAATCTTGGCGACGACGCCGGCGCCCACGGTGCGGCCGCCCTCGCGGACCGCGAAACGGAGGCCTTCCTCCATCGCGATCGGCGTGATCAGGTCGACAACCATCTTGATGTTGTCG
>Ga0180007_10004040_pt1 | contig 15816 bp, 12 predicted proteins | sample MM_PC_MetaG_FD_121122 | JGI IMG/M metagenome (GOLD analysis project Ga0180007, IMG submission 121122) | Groundwater microbial communities from the Aspo Hard Rock Laboratory (HRL) deep subsurface site, Sweden - MM_PC_MetaG | ecosystem: Environmental > Aquatic > Deep subsurface > Groundwater... | reverse complement strand
CTATCTGTTGGATTAGAGAATTAATTACTTCATTTTTATGAAAGGAAAAGGTGCTTAAATCAGCCACAAATTTTTGGACCCCTAGTTCACAAAAATCCGCTGGCAACACGGCCTTGGGGTCGATGAAACCGTGAGGATACTTTTTTGTAAAAGGTTTCGAGATGCCGAAAACATGAGCTAAGACATCAGATGTCATTTGTATAAAATATGGGATGCGTATAATTTTATAACCTAAACTTTTGTATTCAGCATCCTTTTCATGGTCAGAGATTATTCTGGCTGCCTTGCAGTAGTGGCTATCACCGTCAAATTCAATGATTAGCTTTATCTTTTCGCACCTATAATCAGGCCGCCACCTTGCATTCTTTGAGCCAGGGACAGACTTATCGTGGACGAATTCTAAAGCAGGGAAAATCACAGACAGGATCACACCCAAATCTGCTTCTGTCAAATATGAAGGCATAGGTTAACTCTTTACAATTACAGGGTTCAGCTGGAGGCAATTTCTACCAGTTCTGTATAGTGGTTTGCATCTAAGTTCTCAAGAATAGAAAGAATTTCACCAACTATGTTTGTGCTTTCGCCCAGAAGATTGTCAATTGATGAGTCACCGGCTTCAATTGTTTGATTGTGAGAGTATTTGTTGATAAACCGATATACTCTTTCTCTTTTTTCTACGTCAGCAACGCCAGCTTCCATCCATTGAGAAAAATTGCCCCGTCTTCGAGGAAATTTAAAGGCAAAGAATGCTTCTAACAATTTACGTGCAATATTTCCAACGAGAAAGGCCTCATTCAAATCAAGCTGAATTTTTTCACGAAATGAATATAATTTTTGAAATAGATAATGATACTCAGAATCATAATCAATCAGGCTAGCCAAAGCATTTGCCAATCGCGCTTTTCTTTCATCACCCGGCGTAATTTCGATTGCATAGAAGCAAGACTTAATCTTGTCAGGCTCGCCGTTTTTCCCTTTCTTATTTTTCCCTTTCAACCAATCCCTGACAAGTTTAAAAAAAACAAAGCTATGAGTAAAAACAAAAAGCTGTTTTGCTTCAGCAAATTCTGACTTTAAAAAAGCATAAGCAGAAAAAATGTTATTTGAATCAAAGCTAGAAACAGGGTCATCGATAACAATTATGCTATCCGAAATTTTGTTATCCTTTTCTCTAAGCTTGGTCATGAAATAAATGAATGCAACAGCCGTTTTTTCGCCCTCGCTAAGATTCTTAGCGTGTTGCCCCGCTTGAAGGCGCTGAATCTTATAACCTTTTTCCAGGGGGTCGAAGACAAGAGAGATTTCTTTGTGCCCCAAAAACTTATGCAGACGATGATTAAAATGAACTGCACCAAGTGATTCATTTGAAAGACTGTTTTCGATCGCCGTAATTTGCTCTGTTGTGGCCTTGATTTTCTTTGCAAGCTCAGCTGTGCTGACTGAAAGCGAGTTTGATTCTGTCTTCTTTTCCACAAACTTGAATTCAAGCATATCCTGACTAGTGTAATGGAGTTCTAGTTTCTTTTTCAGCTTTTTCAATTCTTCTTCAAAATTTGCGGTTTTAGCATTATGCTGGGAAACCAGAGCAACAATTTTTTTTAGTTCGTCTTTAATATTTACAAATACAGCTTTATCTAGCTTGCTCGATAATGAAATCGTTTTAAACGGGTCTGAAACCCGCTGTTCCAAACCCTTCAACACCTCTGCTATTTCCTTGTTAAGAACACCAATTCCTTTGATGATGTTTGCTCTCGCAATATTGAACTCGCTTTTATACTCTGGATAAAAAATTTCAGGGTCAGGAATTTTATTTTGGTCTATCAAAAGGAGTTGTAAACTTTGCTTTGCATCTACAAGAGAAGCTTTAAATTTAACCAAATGATCGCTGAAATGTTCTTCAAGCTCTTTTAGTCTAGAGGAAGGTATTGCCTGGCCGCAGAATTCACAAGTTGTGCTTTGTAGTTTCTTTGTTAGATTTAAGCCTGTTTCTACCCAATTATTAACATCAGGAAAGTCTTTTAAACGTTGAATGGTTTTAGCAATGACGCTTTCAGCTATTAGAGCAAAACCCGCTTCAATGGCACCGGAAATAGAGGCTTCATCTATTACTGGTAAAGAGACAGAAATTTGTGGTTTTGCATCGGGTCTTATCGCTTCAGTTACTTTTTTGGTGTCTTCATCAGAAAGAACATTAACGAGCAAGTTTGAAAAATCTATGTTTGCTTCTATTGATTGCCGGAGTTTGGCTTTATTGTAATTCAGATAATACGTGTCTGACGTGTCTATAACCTGCATTTTTTGTTTAATATTTCTTGCGGATGTGGTGCAGAAAGCCTCAATAGAATCATTCAATGCTGTTATTTTTTTTGTATTTTCTTCACTTTCCAACGCGAGCTTATCCCGCAAGGATTTGAGAGATTCTAATTGCTTTCTTTCATCAATTTTTTCTTTCGAAACTAAAAGAACGCTTTTAACCGTTCTGCTCCAATCGATGTTTTCGGCAACAAAATCTTGATTGAAAACAAATAAACGAGAGGCATGAGCAGTCAAAGTTGTTTGAGTTACCTGGGAATTCTGTGACTTTATTTTGAATAATGGCTCCCCATAACCTTCAGGAAGAACTCCAGTTTCCATAGAACGAAAAAGCTTTGACAATGTAGTTTTGCCACTGCCGTTCCAGCCATAAACAAGGTTGTAATTCAAAAAATCACAAAGATCCCCAGAATGTGAAAAATCCTTGAAAATGCCAAAGCTCTTTATGCTTTCGATCCGCTCAAACATGGATATAACCTCTGTTTATTATGTAAATTTTCAAAAACAAGTAAATGCCATAAATAGCTAGCTGGATGATAATTGAGTGCTTTGTATTGCAAAAATATGTTCAATATTCAGTTTCCATGCAGGTGCTTCATGGGATGTTCTAATTGAGCCGCATTTTTCTAGAAGATCTCGGATTAATTGCACTTGAATTGTGCCAGACTTAAACAAAGCTTCAAAAAAGGATTTGAAGCTTTCAAGTTTGACGGGGATGATGTCCAGCTTCATCTTGCTATCATCATTAGCATACCAAACGCCGATTCGGAAAGTTTCTGCGGTATTTGAGTCGATTTTGTTGGCTATGAATAAGCCGTAAACAGGTTTGCCCGTTCGAGCCTGGTGTTCTATGACAAGATTTGCAACATGGCGGCGCACCGGCTCGCCTTCAGCTGCTTCCTGTCTGGAGTTGGTGGTAAGAGTAACTTCGACAACAAGAACAAAGTCATCGAATTCAAAAATCAGATCAGGGCCATTGCCTGGTGCCGTGCCAACGGGTAAAAAGTCTTGGTCTATTTTAAACCGCCGGGCTTCATAGGGCTTGTTTACCAAGCTATCGATGGCAAGAAAAGCACGCCACAACACCCATTCAAAGTATGCTGGAACTTCAGCCTGTGGAACCTTTATTTCTTCACCATTTGAAAGCGTTTTAGAGCGCCGCGGATTGCTGATGAGTTCCATATAAGCTGCGATTTCTTCCCACTCAGCTGCTTGCTTATTGGCGTATTCTTCTTCGTTTTTCTCTGCTAATAACCCCTCAATGTTGTGCCTGATTACTGCAATTTCAGCAGGAGAGTTGACCGGCTTATTTGAAGCATCAAAAGGAATACCGCGTTTATTGAGCTGCTGCAAAAGATCGTCAAGAACCGACAAAGCCTGATCTTTGTCATCAGTAGGCAAGCTTGCGCCTTTACATAGGTTTAAAAAATATGATTTGTCAGAATCTGGAGTGCTTTTGTCTTGAACAAGTTTTTGTATAAAAACATGCTTTTCCGGAGCCAGTGAAATACCACGGCCCTTGCTTTTAACAAGACCTGTCGCCTTTATATAACGAAAATTAGTATCTGCATAGTCGTTAAAAGTGGTGGGCTGATAATCATAATATTCTGCCGCCTCTTCACGAGCGGCCCCGTCAAATTGTCGCTTATTCTGTGCTTCATCTCGGCGTGATCTCAGATCAAGTATTTGATCAATAACAGCCTGAAGGTTGTCATCACAGCTGGTAAGCTGCACCACCAAAGCCATCTCGATAAAATTGATGTGGCCTTCCCCGGTTTGGCGTTCAAGTTCCAACATAACAGAAAGAGTGTGACGAAGAGGGGAAAATACTGAGAAGTTAAAGTCTCGTTCAACAGGGGAAGGAATGTAATGGGCAGCCAATGAACGCAGAAAACATTCTTGCATTGCCGGCACTGTTTCAGCACGAACTAAACGCCAGCCATTCGGGGTAATTGTATCAACCGGGCCTATTTCAGCCTGGGAAAACCCCAATGACGAAGAAATTGCCGGGTAAAGAAACCCCAGCTTGCTTAGGGCAGACCGCCACTTACGCCCCACACTGTAAGTTTCATCTTCGCCCAATTCTACTACACCACATTCACCCAGCACCCGGCGAAAAGCTATTTCTTGATCTCTACCGTGCAAATTGCCTTGCAATTGTGACGATGCTAGAGCAACCAAGCCATCTCTTAATCGAAACGGACTTCGGACTGTAGTATTGCCAAAATGCCAGGGCTTCATGCTGATTGTTCTTCAGAGGTTGTCAATGTCGCCAAGCGATTTAAGCGGTCTTTTATAGCAACTGCCTGTGACAATATTTCGATGGAAATGTCTGCCAACAAAGGATTTTGAGCCTTTGCCAAGGACATGAGTTCCTGAACAAGGAAGTCGGCGGAGTGACTAGCTTTCAAAAGATTTTCTCTATCAGTTGTATTCAACAAAATATCACCTCAATAACCTATAAACAGGAATTCCTTAACATCATTGTTGTTGTTACCGACTTTGTTTCCCTGGTTTCCAAAGGAATATTTATAATCAACCGGCACTACTTCAACTTTTTTGTATTTACTCATTATTGAAACCATTTCATCCTGGCTGGGCAATGAATTTGATGAGTAAGAAACAAGCAATATATTGTTTCTGAATTTTTTAAACAAGTAATCAAAAGCTTCGGCGGCACCTTTCCTTGTCGAAAAAGGCGTGGGATAAGACTTAAACTTCTTGGTTTGAGTGTGTTCCTGAATTTCAACGCCTTGCCAATCCCTGGCCAGACCTTCTATAAAGTGATAGCGACGCACATACTCATTGTCGCCAAGAGGTGTATAGTAAGGCGGGTCAATATAAACCAGAGCCTTGTTTACCGGAGGCAACTCCAAAGCATCGCCCTGGCGTGATTTATTCTCTTTATCATTCGAAAATATAGCGGCATTTATGGCCTCAACGGCTTCTAGAAACTGGTCTCTCAGACTCAAATGAATATCTCGACGGCCATCGTCGTAACGCATACCGACATAAGTAAAAATGCCTCTGGGTCGCTTTTTTGTGCAGGCGCGAATGAGGGCTGCCATTGCAATAGCTTTTTTGAAAGGGTTCCGCAAAGCCTTGATATTAGCGCGGAGAGTATCAATCAATCTGTTGTCTTCATCAGAAAAATACAGATCTTTGAATTTTGTTGCCACAAAATGATCAGAGCGGCCCTTTTCTTCGAGTAACTTGATTAAATCTGTATTTGATAGAGTAATGCTGTTGTTTTCTATCATTGCTTTTGAAAAACAAGCAGACATGGCCATGTGATCATTAGAAATGACCTGCTTCTGTTGCGATTTAAACATGTAACCAACTATGCCACTACCGGAAAAAAGATCAACGGCAGTTTCAAAACGAAATTGGGAGGCTACACCCCAAATTTCTTTCAGCAACTTGCTTTTAGACCCCATAAATCTTGTTGGTGGATACATGCCAACCTGGGCTGATAATGGTTCTGGCACCAATCTTAAATTCAGCCTTGCGGGCGGCTTTATTTCGACTATTACATCTTCGCCGACTCGTTTACCGCCATTACAGCTGATATGCCGTTTCGTACTGATCACTTCCATGCCATACTTGCCATAAAGTTCAGTAACTAACGGATGATTTGAATTGGTAAGAACGATGTGACAACCTAGTTCATGCAGTCGCTGGACTTCTGTTGCGAGTTCCAAATGATCTTCTTCTAGAAACTGCTCTTTTGTATACCGCTTAAAATCGGCATAAACAGAAACCGGTAAATAAGGTGGATCTAAAAATATAAAATCGCCGGGCTCTGCATAATCTTTCAAAACCGCTTTATAATCGCCTAATACTATGGTGGCGCGTCGCAATAATGCGGATGCTGAGCGCAAGTTGTCTTCGTCAAGATAGCGCGGGTTTTTATAATGACCAAAAGGAGTATTGAATTGTCCTTTTTTGTTAACTCGGTAAAGGCCATTAAAACAGGTTTTATTAAGAAAAATAGTTCTGGCTGCAGCCTGAACAGGTGATAGCAATGTTGGTTCCTGTGCCCTTACCTCATAAAAAGCTTCTTCTGTGTTTTTATATGATTTGAGGGCCTTGATCACGCCATTAACATCTGACGCAACCAATCGGTATAAGTTGATTAACTCCGGATTGCTGTCGGAAATAATTGCCTGGTTCGGTCTGGCTGCAAAAAATAACGCACCACCACCAAAAAATGGTTCAATAAATTTGCCGTATTTTTTGGGAATTTTGGGTAACAATTCGCTTAATAGCTGCGATTTACCACCTGCCCATTTTAAAATGGGCCGACCAGGTAGTTCAACAGTCTCAAATGTCAAGTTAGTATGTTTCAAAACCATAAGTTATTAGCCTTGCACTTTACACGATAAAATTTTCTAATACAACCTTCGACAAAAAAGAGCCTCAACTCTAAGAATAAATACTTTGCCAGAATTGGCTTAAGGAGGCCCCTGGGGGCCGGTGGGAGGGATTGCGCCATTTTATACAGTTCCTTTAAAACCTTTTGGCACACGGCCCCAATGTCCAGATGACACGGCTACGCTCACGCTGAGGCGCAACCGAGCCCAAGCGATGACAATAAATGACAAACAGTAGAGACCTGGCCGGGTCAGCTGGACATTGCAGCGACCTGCGGAAGCCCGAAGGGCTTTCCGGGAGGTGACAGGTGTGGAGGCGGCGAAGCTGCCGGAACCCTGTCACCTCGACAGGACGCGGGCCGTGTGCCTTTTTAGGGCGGTAGCCGCTTTAGCGGCGTGCGGCTCATCATTACCCCTGGCAAGTTTGCATAATGCTTCATTATGTAAAGCCGGACCTGCCGGGCTCCCGGCAGGCAGAGGCCGGAGAGGCGCAATGTAAAGGGCCAAGTCTGATAAACGCGTTTATCAGACAGTGAGCAAAGCAATTATCGTGACGGCACGAGGCCGGCGCGATAATTGCGCGAGCGGTTTGCCCGGTGCCTGGTTTTGCGCCAGCGAAACCAGGCATTACATTGCGCCTCGGAGCTAGCCAGGGGTAATGATGAGCCGTGGTCAGACGGCTTTGCCGGCTGGCCAACCGCCCGGAGTTGTTTAGCACCGTTGGCGCAGCCCTGGGTGGGCGGGGGATCTAAACTGTCCTAAAGAGCGGCGTCCGCTGAACCCGGCTCCGGGATCGCGGCGGCGCAACAGGCTGGAGGCGGCCAGGGCTCTGACTGGTCGCCGGTCTTTTTCTTACAGCAAGCGGCTCCGGGTGCGGCCTGCTCCATCTGCGCCGGATCGCAACGAAAGTCACTGCGAACCGGACAGCGGCCCCAATGTCCGGACTGCCGGAGCGACTGGCGGCATGGCCGGCAGTAAAAAGTCTGCCGATGACAATAAATGACAGAGGCAGAAACCTGGCGCAGGCAGGCCGGGCATTGCACGCACCTGCGGAAGCCCGAAGGGCTTTCCGAGACCTAGCCAAAAGCGGAGGCGGCGAAGCTGCCGGAGTGTTGGCCAGGTCAACAGGACGTGGGCCGCGTTCCATTTAGCAGCGTTTTTCCTTTTCCTGGCCTGCTTCTCCTGGCTTCATATGTCAGATTTAAATGACTAAGAAATCCTTAACGTGCGTAAAATTCCGTTTGGTGTCGTGACCCCTGAATAGCAAAAATTCCTTAACGGAGTTTTACGTTCCATTGTTCCCTAAAGGCTCTTTTTCGCTCTATGATCTTACCATTTCTTGTTTACAGCTTCACGTAAGGCTTTGCCCGGAGCGAACTTAACCAGCTTCTTTTCCGGCACCTGAACTGGTTTTCGGGTGTTGGGATTGATGGCAGTTCTGGCCGGCTTCTGTTTTGTGTAAAATGAGCCGAAACCAATGATCTGCAGGCGCTTGTCCTTCTTCAGATTTCGCTCAATAATGTCCAGCAGGTTGTTAAGAATGCCTTTGGCAACAGAATGGGTAAGTTTGGATTTCTTCGCCAGGTCCCTGACAATTTCCATTTTAGTTACAAGATTATCGCTAGAAGCTGTTTTCTTCATGCTTTTGTCCTTTTTCGACTATTGTAGTTTGAGAACAGTCAAAATTACGCAGCCATTTCCAAAGTTTGCTGAACAGGCTTACTGGCATTGATTGCGGCAAGCTTCTGCAACGCAATGTTTTCCATGGCTACATTCAACATAATCTTGCTGCCAAGACCCTTTTTCAGAACTATTTCTTTGATGCTGTCAGACATATTGGCCATAGCTTCCGCCTGAAGATCTGACCTGGATTCTTCGGAGAGGCTTTCAATATATGCCTGGGCGCGTTTCTTGTTTTCTTCCTGCTCTTTCCGGCGTTTTTGCTCGGCAACTTCACTTTGGGCAATTTCCTGCGCCTTCATGGCTTCCTGGGCGATAACCTGCCGGGCGGCTTCTTCGTCTTCCTGCATTGCAAGGCCGTAATCATTTTGCAAAGCCTTCAACAGATAGGGCCGATAATTGTTTTTTGCGTTTTTGTTGGTATAGCGGATGTTCCGGGCCACATAATCAGTGCCGCGCATTTCATAAAAGGCTATTACAGGCTCAAGTATGGTTCTTTGTGATCGGCGCGGCTCTGGAAGAAGATTGATTAAAACAGTTATTTCAGGCTTATCAGGCATTACAAAAGCCTTTCTGTCTGTCTGTTGTGACAGTAACACAGATTTTGAGACAGTTTGTTTTTTGAAACACAAAATAGTCTGGCCAGCCTTAATCTGTCGAGTTTCCAGAACATACTGAGTATCAGTGCAGCGGTTGATACGGTTAATTGCTGTTTTGATTTTTGGAATGATGTGAGCTGGAAAGCGCTCTTTCATCGGGATCTTCTCAGCCATTTTGATAGCGTTGATTTCCCAAGTATCCCGGCCATGGAAAGACTTACATAGAATTTCATAGAGTCTGGTAGCAAGCGGTGAACGCAGTTTTTTGAACTCAGCGAAGTTGATATATTTAAAAAAACCTTTTCCCATCATCATTGTCAGAAATTCTTGGGAGAATCTGATATGCAGGTTCTTTGTTGTCTTGTCGATCTTCCATGAGTCTATAACGCCAAAGTTGATTGAAGAATAGTTTTTCCCATCATAGAAACTGCCTTCAAACCGAACGCCCACCATCTTCCAGCGTTCAAGACTATCTTCAAGCCGATCATACCAAACTTGAGAAGGCACCAGGCTGCAATCTTTTAAAACCTGATACCTAGTTAAAACCATTTCTGGAGCATAGTCGCTACGCTGGCTCTGCAACAGTAAATACAAAAGAAAGATCCCATCTGTTTTAACAGGAACTTTGTAACCAGCCCGATAAATATAACCTTCACGATCAGACCAGGTAACACCGCGACTGTTTTCTGCCAAACATTCATTTTGAAACCACAACGGGTATTCCAAAAGGTTTACGCTATGTTTGATTAAGTTTCTCTCCACTATGTCGCCTCCGCTAAAATCATTGTAGTTTTCTAACTTCAACAAAATAGCATATAAACAGAGCTCTTGGAAGTGAGAATTTTACAATAGAACTCAAAAGTAACTATTGTAGTTTGAGAACACTTTTATTGTAGTTTGAGAACACTTTTATTGTAGTTTGAGAACACTTTTATTGTAGTTTGAGAACACTGGTGTTTTTGTAAACGCAGATTGCAAAAGGTTTACAGCGGGGTGTTTTTAGGTGGATATATTATAGATGTACTTTAGATAAACTTACGACTAGAGACCTTAGAAAATTTATAAGCAAAACTGGTCGATTTAGTTAAAGGTTCGTTTGTCTGTCTTTTTTGTAAACATATTCTTTGAAATCAGCAAAAAAAGAGCTTATTGCTTGTTAGCAAGGTCTATAATGTGCAATATCAAACAACTTAAATCCCTACTATTGTAGTTTGAGAACACTTTTTCCTGAAACCCATGATCCAATCGAGGATTCGTAAATTTAGAACTACCGATATTTGAAAACACTCAAGAAACAGAAACACCCGTGTTTTGAAAACAGTTTTTTAAAACAGACATAGAGAAGCGACAGATATCTCATAGATGGTTAGACATGCAAAAGCAATTGTCGATTCTGTACAGGGCACGCCAGAGGGTCTAAAATGAGTTTTTAAACGGCCGGTTGTTTTGATGGCACAACACCAAACGGAATTTTACGTACGTTAAGACCTGACCGATGCCGGCAACCACCGATAAAGAGTAGGGATAGAAACCCCTAGGTCATTTGCAATATCTTTTGGAAGAGCCCCAGCCTCGAAAAGTTTTTTTGCTGCTTCAATTTTACTATCTGTCATTCGCCGTTTTCTACCGCCAATTCTTCCTTGTTTACGAGCAGCTGCAAGGCCGGCTCGTGTTCGCTCTATTATGAGTTCCCGTTCCATTTGTGCGAGACTGGCCATAACGTGAAAAAAGAATCGACCGGCAGGAGTTGATGTATCAATCTGATCGGTCAGGCTCTGAAAATGAATGTTCTGGCTTTCCATGTTTGTTACCATGTCGATTAAACCTTTCACACCGCGGCCTAATCGATCTAGTTTCCAAACAACCAGAGTATCTCCGGCGCGAAGATGCGAAAAAGCTGACTTTAGGCCTGGTCTATCAGATTGATTGCCACTGATCTTATCAGTGAATATTTTCTCACAATTGGCCTGTTCCAAGGCAATCATCTGTAGCGAAAGATCTTGATCGTCAGTGGAAATTCTGGCATAACCGATTAGCATAAACACCTCTAGTTCTCAAAATTCATCTTGAAGATAACGAATCGAGAACATAGAATCAAGAATGAGTTTTGAGAATAATGAAAGCCACTTTTTTCGTTGTAATTCCAAAACCCAGGAGACTTTCTTGAAAACCTTGGTTTTCGAGAATAGCTTAGATTGCGTTAAACTCTTTTTGTTGTCGCAACCCCATATACCAAAAAATACATCACTTGGTTTTTAATCAGATTGCAATTGTTGCCGATAGAGTTGGTAACTAGTTGCAAAGGGGTTGGTAACCGTGAATAAAGAAAAAGTCTCATCAGTAGCGAAACAGTTGGGTATTACCACTCAAGCGGTTTACAAAAAGTTGGCAAAGGTTGGTAACCAGATTGACAATCATTTAATCAAAGAAAACGGGGTTACCTATCTTACTGATGAAGGTGTTGAATTGCTTCGCTCTACTTTGCAAGCAAAGCCACAGGAGCAAGTTTCGTCGGTTGGTAACCTGGTTGCAACTCTGCAAAAATCAGCTGAAGAAAAGCAGGCTATTATCGATAAGCAGCAGAGTTTGATTGAACAACTGATTTGCAACCAGACCGAAGAAAGACAACGTTCGGATACGATCATTATGAAACTTTCAAATGACTTGGGAAATATGCGAACTTTGCTGGAAGAAACCAAAAAAACGAAAGTTCTTTTAAGTGAACCTCTGAAACCAATTAAACCTTGGGAGCCTCCTGTAAAAATAAAAGATCCTCTAGAAAATAAAAGCTGGCTACAAAAAGTATGGATTAAATATTTTGAACCTTGGAAAATGAGACACCAGGCATACTAAACATCATCGCAGAAACAGAAACAAAGTAGTAAACTGTTTCCGTGAAACACACAAAAAAGCCGTGAACCGGCTGAAAACCACGCGAAATTTCAAAGACTTCGGAGAATTTGCCGGAGTTTAGATTATACGGGCCTGTGGGCTGTTTGGTGTAATTTGAGGGCTGCAGGCGGAACATTGAAATGGGGGTTAAAGAGATGGCGAGAGGCGAAACTGACCTGTTAAAGCAGGTGTTAGAGAAACTTATGTATCTGGACCCGCCAATTAAAAAGTTTCCGGTCACTCCGGAAGATCCGGCAATGGCGGTTTTCTTTCTGGATCTGAAAGACGTTTGTTACATCACCACCAAATCAGACCAGGGCCGTGACGAAACCATGTTTATGACTTCCGGCGGCAAAGCGTATTTCAGCAATCTGCGCCTGACGGAGATCGAAAAGAGACTGTCTGAACATCCGCATTTTATGCGCACCAGCAAGTTTTATGTAATAAATTTGACGAAGATCCGGGGCTTGAAGGTGTCTTCAGCGCGTGATCTGTGGTTTGAAGGGCTCAAAGAGCCGGTAGCCAATGCAGTTACCAGCACATATCTGGCTGATTTCGAGAAAAAGCTGCAATGAGCGAACTGCTCAAGCGGATCGAGAAGCTATTACTGACGGAAAAGGCAGTAATAGCCAAAGACGGCACTTTTGTGCCGGTGAAAGATATTCTTTACCTGACCAGCAAACGCGGCGATGTTCTGGCCAATCTTGCCGGAAAGAAGCCGATCACGCTGCCGGGAAATTTGAATACCTGGGAAAAACTTTTGCGCGGGTTGTTTGTTCAAACACACCGGCAGTATCTTGTCGCTCTTGATAGAATTGAAGGGACTTTCGAAAGGTTTCCCGAGGAACCTGAAGAAGAAAAACGACTGACCAGGGCGGAACTTCGGGCAAAAGATGATGAATGTGAAATCAGTCTGCGCGGAACCGAGAAAAGGTTTCCGGTAACGGCTCTCTATGGGCAAAAACTCAAAAATACTCTTGGTATTACCAGGTTTCATTATCTTGCACCGGAAAACCCTTCAGACAGGGCTTTAAGACTTTACGGGCTGATTGACTTCGGCTGGCGGGAACTTTACAACCTTGATAAGAATGATAAAGCGGCAGTTGAGGCTTTTAAAGCAAAGTGGGATATCAAGCAATTTGATAAAAGGCGTATGCTCAGCTATTTCCGGCTTTATGGCGCGAATGAGATAAACACGAAACGGGTTATTAAAAACCTCATTTATCAGATGTGGCGCTGGATTCAGAAGGGCATCGAGGAGCCAAGTGACGGAAATATCAGATCACTCTGGTATAAGATCAAAGGCGTTCTGGCGCAACATTCCAATATTCTTGGTTCCGGCGATGTGGACACGTTTTACAGCACTTTGCAGGAAATGGTCGAGGATCAGGAACTTTTCAGATACAAAGACTTTGGATTCATGGACATGAACGAACCATACCGCGCGATCGGCGCGAAGAATCCGGAAATTATTCTGGCATCTGAAAAACTCGGACATTACCTGTTTATCAAGAAACTGGCCGACGCGCAGGGAGTTTCATTCATTTGTTTGAAAGGTGAGCCGGCGGTTATTTCGATGGAATACTTTTCAGACGATCTGAAAGAAAAGTGCGGCGGAAAGCCGCTGACAGTCTTTTCTATTTCGGATGTAGATCCGGCAGGCTACTCGATCGAGCGCAACCTGCTGAGAGGTCTGGGAAAAGCGCATCAAATCAACAAAGTTATAAAACTGGTTGATGTAAGCGCTTTTACAACGGAAGAAATAGGTTTTGTGCGGTTTCCGGTGGTGAGTTACGAGAAGAAAGGCGACCAGGTGAAACCGATTGCCCCGGCAACGACTGGCCAGATAACCAAGGGCCGCGCATGGTTTGAAGGGGAAATCAAGGATGAACGGCTTTTGACCGAGAAAGACAAGGGCGGCGGCTGGAAAGTCATTACTATTCACGGTATCGAGAGTGATGCGGCAGACCGTGAAATAATCAAAGCCAGGTTTCTGGCCGGACTCGGCAGATTGAGAAGAAAACCCGGAAAGAAGCGCTGATCAGCTGTTGTCTTCAATCTCAACAGAAACGTAATCACCTTCCTGGGGCGTTCTCTTTGTGAATTTTTCAATGGGAACGTATATTTCCTGGTAAACATCTGGTTCATCCGGGTGTTTGATGACAACAACGACAATACCGCCGGTTACTCGGTCAACGCAGCCTCTGACACGCTTTTTCTTTTTGCTGCCGTATAAACTGCCTTCGTGACGCTTGGCGCTCATAAGATTCCCTCCTGAGTGTGCTTCTATCTTCATTCTAACAGGTAAAATCAATAAATGACAGATTGTCATTTATTGTCATCGGTCGGGCGGGGTTTGCGCTCGGGAGCTATTTTTACATGGCCCCAATGTCCAGCTGACCAGGCGAACTATAGCCGGTTAACAGGAAAAGTTAGAAAATTACAATAAATGACAAACAGTAAAAACCCGGCCTGGTCAGATGGGCATTGCCGCGCCTGCGGAAAGCCCGAAGGGCTTTCCGGGAGTCGGACAGGAGCGAGGCGGCGAAGCTGCCGGAGCCCTGGCCGGCTCGACAGGACGCGGGCCAGGTTCCGAAACCCCGTTTACTTCTTCAGGCTTTTGAAGCTGATCGAGCGCATTCCCTGTTTTTTCAGCTGCATGTTTATCAATGGTAACTGGCGCTGCAGCCCTTCGCGGATAAATTGAACCACATATTTTTCTTTGGTTGCTGCCAGGACATCCCCGGATCTGAGCGCGGCAAGCGCGAGAGTGTGCAGGTCGCGCATCTGGTTGAATGGAACCAGGACCACGGAACTTTTAAAGTGTTCGTTTTCGCGAAAGATCGAAAAATTTTTCAGGCCGCGATATTGGCGCTGTTCGCACATTGCGGCAGCGTCGACCAGGTAGCGGGCAAGTTCGCGCATGTTGTCCGGAGTCATTTTCACATTCGAGCCGGGAAGATTCTGCAGCAGGGCGTAAGGATCTTTATCCTGGTCGGCAATTGAGATTTTGAATTGTGGAGCCCATTCCGTGAGTGGGGCGGGTTTTTCCGGCTTGCTTTGCGGTTTCTCGGTTGGGTCTGCCGGGGCCGGGTTGGTGATCCAAGTTTCAAGTTCTTCTTTGAAAAACAGAACATGTTTCCCGACTTTATGCGGTTTTAAACGACCCTTTGAAACCCAGTTGCGCAGAGTGCCTTCCGTGATTTTCAGGTATCTGGCCGCTTCCTTGTAATTCATGGTCTGCATGCTGAACCTCCCCTGGGAAAAGTAATTTGTCATCTATTGATAATATATGTAATTTATTGTCATTTTCAAGCGGTATTTTCTTGAGTTGAAAAGGGTTTTCAGCGGTTTGCCGTTGCGGCAAAATATTCTGGCCCGAAAACCTTTCCCCTGCGGAGCCGCCCGTCGATGCCCCTGGCCAACCGGCCCGGGGCGGCAAAGTCAAGGCGGGGACCCGGCCGGCGTAGCCGGCTGGGGTGGGGGCCTTTACTTTGTCGATCCGGGCGGTATCTAAAAGTTTCGACGGGCGGTGCAGCGGGGAAAGGATTTACGGAAGAGATATTAACCGGTTTCCCCTGTGGTGAGCCCAGAGGGAGTTTGGTAGTTGACGGGCAAGCAACACACAGCCCGTTGGCGGAAAAAGTCGCCAAAACGGCATTTTTATAGCGTTTTTTGAAAAAATGCCCGGTGGGTGTGCTGCGGGGCTGGATGGTGTGTTTTTTAAGTCCCTGGCGGGTAAATATGCCGGTTTTGGGCGCATGGCAGAAAGGCTGAAACGGCCCTGGGGGACGCGAACGGGCTGAAAAGATACGCTGGCCCCTTCCCTGAGACATAAGAGTTTTAGGGAATGAGAGACAGGCTAAAATCTCCAGCCCTAAAATTCATTGGATTCATTCAGTCAAATATTGAATAGAGGGCGGCAGAACAAGGTTTATATTTTTTTTCACGGCTATCTG
>Ga0180007_10004039_pt1 | contig 15816 bp, 15 predicted proteins | sample MM_PC_MetaG_FD_121122 | JGI IMG/M metagenome (GOLD analysis project Ga0180007, IMG submission 121122) | Groundwater microbial communities from the Aspo Hard Rock Laboratory (HRL) deep subsurface site, Sweden - MM_PC_MetaG | ecosystem: Environmental > Aquatic > Deep subsurface > Groundwater... | reverse complement strand
GCTCGGCGATCTCTTTGGCATGGAGAGGCTTTCCGGCGGCCTTCAATATCTGTATGGCTGCGTCTTGAACGTTCATTCCACGCTCCATTCCTTACAGAGCACTTCTGCCTGCTCGATTACCAGCTCAGTGGCAGCTTTCTGCAAGTCTGGTGGATAGCCGTATTGGCGGAGTATTCGTTTAACCATTACCCGGATTTGTGCCCGTGCGTTTTCCCGCAGAGTCCAGTCTATAGAGACACTGCGCTTTACACGATCAACCAACAACTGTGCTATGGTGCGAAGCTTTTCATCCCCAATCATATCCTTGGCACTGCCGTTGTCGGCCAGTGCATCATAGAAAGCCAGTTCATCATCAGTTAAACCAAGGCTGTCGCCACGTTGTTCTGATTTGCGTAGTTCCCGAGCCAACTCGATTAATTCCTGAATAATCTCGGCGGCTTCAATAGCTCTGTTTTGATATTTCTTAACCGCAAGCTCAAGCATCTCTGCAAACGATCGAGCCTGAATCACATTCTTTTTGGATCGAGCCTTAATCTCATCATTGATCAGCTTTTTGAGCATTTCCAGTGCGAGATTCTTTTGCGGTAATGCTTTGACTTCTTCTAAAAACTCGTCGGATAGAATCGAAATGTCTGGTTTATCCAATCCGGCAGCTTCAAAGATATCAACGACCTCTGCCCCCGCAACTGCCCTGGAAACCAGTTGCTTAATAGCCGAATCTATTTCATCTGGAGTCCGTCCGCGCTCATCACCGGTGGTTTTGACCAGTGCAGCACTAATTTCTTGGAAGAAGCCGACATCATCTCGAATTTGAAGAGCATTTTCATGAGGAACCGCGAGAGCGAAGGCTTTGGTCAAAGCTGAAACTGCTGGTAGATATCGTTTTTTCCCATCTTCGAGCCCAAGAATAAATTCCATCGCCTGCGTTATACCGGATATTCTCTTGGCTGGGATGTCTTCAATCACCATACGATAGTCAAAACTGTGCATCATATCGCGCACAACTTCGTACTTTTCCATAAGTACAGCTGCAGCCTGCTCCTGATCGATAGTGGCATCGCCTCTACCACCACTGGCGGTGTAATTGGCAAGAGCTTTTTTCAACGAATCCGCCAATCCAATGTAGTCAACCACAAGCCCGCCGGGCTTGTCTCTAAACACACGGTTTACACGGGCAATAGCCTGCATCAGATTATGCCCGCTCATCGGTTTGTCGATATACATGGTATGCATGCTGGGGCAGTCAAAGCCGGTCAGCCACATATCGCGAACGATGACCAGCTTGAGACTGTTGCTTGGATCTTTAAACCTTTTGGCTAAATCCTCGCGACCAGCTTTATTTCGTATATGTGGCTGCCAGTCAATATGGTCAGACGCTGAGCCGGACATCACGATTTTCATAAAGCCTTCTGAGTCATCATCGCTATGCCAGTCAGGGCGGATCTCTTTGAGAGCATTATAGATATCAACGCAAATCCGGCGGCTCATACATACAATCATGGCCTTGCCATCCATCGTATATAGTCTCTTCTCAAAATGAGCAACCAAATCCCTGACGACCAGACTGATGCGGTCTTCAGCGCCCACCATGGCTTCAAGCGCGGCCCATTTCGTTTTGAGCTTCTGTTTTCCAGACTCTTCTTCTGCTTCAGTAATGTGCTCAAACTCAGGGTCTATTTCAGAAAGGAGGGCTTCACTCAGTTCGATTCTGGCAAGACGGCTTTCATAGTAAATAGGAACAGTCGCTCCATCTTCAACGGCACGCAGAATGTCGTATTTATCGATGTAATTACCAAAAACGGCTGGTGTACTTCTATCATCACTTTCAATCGGTGTACCCGTAAAACCAATAAATGATGCGTTTGGAAGCGCATCGTGCAGGTGCCTTGCAAATCCATCAATAAAACTATACTGGCTGCGGTGCGCTTCATCGGCAATTACAACGATATTGTTACGATCTGAAAGTAACGGATGGACATCACCACGTTCGTCAGGCATGAACTTCTGAATCGTCGAAAATACAATTCCACCGGAAGCGACTCTAAGCAGATCTCTTAAGTGTGATCGGTTGCCAGCCTGGACCGGAGATTGACGAAGCAGGTCTCTGCAGTTGGCAAACGTACCAAAAAGTTGATCATCAAGGTCATTCCGGTCGGTAATGATGACCAAGGTCGGATTTCCCATGTCCGGGTGTCGGACAACCTTGCCTGAATAAAACGTCATGGAAAGGCTTTTTCCGCTGCCTTGCGTATGCCAGACAACCCCAATTCTCTTGCCATCGAAATGCTTGGTGCCTTTCCCATAGACGGGAGAATCTTCCCTTACTTCCAAAGAATCTTGTTCAGATGGGAAACGACCAATCAGCTTTGTGGGATCACCATCGATCCCGCAGGCAGAAAGCGTGCAGGCGAGAGCTTTATTCACAGCCCAATATTGATGATAGGCCGCAGCCTTTTTTATCAGCTTTGAACCATCATCTTCGAAAACTACAAAGTTAAGAATGTAATCAAGGAAGTAACGTTTTTCAAAAAGACCACGCACCAGCGTTTCCAGCTCTGGTGTACCTTTGGGTGCAACCTCTTCGCCGGAAATTGTTCGCCAAGGCATGTAACGATCCCAACCGCTGGTCAACGTCCCCGAGCGTGCCAATATCCCATCGGATATCACCAGCAATTCGTTTGTGGTGAAAAGTGATGGAATATCCTTTTTGTAAGTCTGAAGCTGATTGAACGCATGCTTAATGGTGGCATTCTCATCGCCGGGATTCTTCAGCTCAAGCACTGCTATGGGCAGGCCATTGAGATAAAGAACAACATCAGCGCGACGGTTTACTTCAGATTGTCCGGCAACAGACTTTTCAATAACCGTCAACTGGTTAAGGGCAAGCCAGTCATTGTTTTCTATTGTCTCGATATCGACCAGCCAGACCTTCAGATGCCTCGTTCCACCATACTCGTCACTTGACGGCGCTTCGACATCGACACCATCCGTTAAAAGGCGGTGAAAATTCCTGTTGTTGACAAGAAGGTCCGGAGAATCGGTTACGAGCAGCTTTTTCACGGCCTCATCAATGCCGACAGCAGGAACGTTAGGGTTGATTTGTGAGAGAGCAGTTCTAAGACGATCTTTCAGGATAACTTCAGAGTAGCTATCGCGTTCAGCGTCAGGCGTATCCGGTGCTATGTCCGGCCCATGGATCGTGTTCCACCCAAGCTCTTCAAGCCAGTACAGGCATGTTTCCTCAAGAATATTTTCCGTCATATTGCCCATCAGGAGTCCTCCGTATTTTCTTCATCAGGCTCCTGCAAAGACAACAGCTCTTCTCCGATTTCCTTGTATGCCTGATAGTCTACGTTAAATAATATTTCACTGGTGTAGTATGATATGCCCGCAATGTCGGTCATTCCGTGTTCTGAATCTATTGCGCGATCCTTTTCAAGTTCACGGATATGAGGATTTTCATCGCGCCTTGCCGCTTCGACTTTTTCCCGCAGGATTGTGTCGGTGTCTGTTACATCAAACAGTGTGCTGAAAATCCAGATTGCCGCCTGCCGGATACCTTCAAGTTTATGAAACTCCGGCACTCCGGCTCCACCATTGTGATATTGATCGTTTCTATTCTGGTGGTAGAAAATGATATCGGCTTTCTCGACCAGCTCCGGAAGACTTCGAGTACCGACTTCCTGATAGAAAAAATCCAGCTTTGTGTGATAGTTCTTTTGCCACTTCTCAACATCATCCTTCTTATACGTAGCATTTTTACGCTGTATAGGATGCAAGGCAAGGTAGGTAGTGATCGCCACCTCAATAGCATTGTCAAAAGAGATTAAGGCAATCCTTCGGTCAAAATCTTCGCCTTTAAGGAAGTGCGTCTCTGCATGATAGAGCATTTCAAACGGGCCAACAGCCCATGGCTTGATTCCAGTCATGAGCTATCCCTTTATAGTTGAAAATAATGATTCCATCAGATTTGCCCTCCAGCACGAATTTCAACTGCAGGTGCAATCCGAGTACGGATCTCATTGTAGATTGGCAAATTGACACCCTCGGCTACCTCAAGGGAGACAACGAGACCATACGCAACCGGAGTCTCAATCTTCCGGGCATCCTTCCGGCAGTTCACTTTTATCTGAAGCGTATCTCCATCAGAAATAGCGACGGCGCTTTCGCCTTCGAAGACTTCATGCTGAACGGTTCCTCTTCGGGTTGCATCGCTGTCGCTGTCAATGCCGGTTACGCGTAGTTTACCGTTGAGTTTCTCGCGTGATTTTTTCCCATCTTCAAAGTCAAACCAAAGCTGGGCTTCCCGGTAACGTTGGGTAGTTGATGCCACAGGCGAAAGCCATGCAAGTGTGACGGTGAATTTACGCCATTCACGCTGGGCACTCAATGATGGAGGCAATGGCAGGTTATAGACATGTGCCTCACCATCATTTAACTTTCCGAAACCTATCAGGGTTGCCCGCTGATCATTGCAGCCCAATGTCTTTTGAAGATCAGGGACACCATAGCCAACCCACCTGGAGATCCAATTCTTTATCTGCCTGCCGTTCTCATCGGTTCGCAATAGCTCATCCAGTCTGCTTCCCAATTCATTCCAGCTGCAACCATGCACCAGCATGGCCTTAAGAATGGGAACACCGAAGGCCGAGAAATCATCGTCCGGGGCCTGCTCGGAGAAAATCGATGCCAGATAGTCATAGCAGATGCTCGCAGCGCGGCTCGTCAATGCTGCAGAGTTACTGCTTCCACAGCAGAACTGGCTTTTATTCAGTTCACCGGCTTGGGAGCTCGGAGCCGCCACTTGATTCCCGGGGGAGATTCTTCTATTACTGAGTTGAAGAGAGGTATTTCCAGATCCGAGGGATTGACTGTAAAGCACCCGCCCGCCGGAGAATAATAGATCTGGTTTTATGGCTCTTCGATAACCGGTACCAAATGCAGAAACCGGACTTGGTAAAGCTGATTCAAAGACATCCACCAAGTACCCAATCGGGCCATTTTGCGAACTGTCGTGGTGAATGGCTCCAACGGTCAGTCCATTGATGCTTTCTGCCGGTGATAACAATCTCCGATGTCGAGCATCCTCATAAATTTTCTTTACGACCAGAGCTTCGCGGTCGCTGGCATTTAAAGCTTCAAACTCACGACTGGAGATACCTGTATCAATTGGCTCGGGATGATTTCCTGAGCTGATGATAAACAGTAGATTATATCTCGAACTGAGCCAATCCAGCAGCCGTGCAAGCGGGCTCACCACTTGAGAGAAATGCCGGGCTTCATCACCAACAGAGAGATTTATAATTTTTACCGTAGGTGCCGCAGCCTCATCATCTCCTTCATCTTCCATAATCCGTTTCACGGCTCGGTGAATATAATCAACAAAAAGAACATCCTCGGGAATGCACTCTTCCTTTGGCGAGTTAAAGTCGGTCGGGTTCGGCTTCATAATCGGCCTGATATATATAGGCCTGCTTAACGGATTGGAACCCTCATTGAGATCGCCGTGGACGATGAGGGAAGTCATGGCCGTACCATGTTGACGATCAATGGCCGGGTATTCCGAGGCCCAGTCATCCGGATCATCCACAATCAGTCTTCCAGCAAGAAGTCTGTGATTCTCAAGTGGCAGACCATCAAGCACAGCCACAACCGGATCACCTGTTGGTAGATCATCAGCGGAAACTGTGCAATCAGCGATGTCACCTTCAACCGGCTCTTTTCCTGTAGCCATCTGACCGGTTGGCCTGAAGAACATGACGTTTTCACACTTGATGAGATCCACTTCCGGATGCTCAAGAATTTGCAGGGCTGTCTGCGCCGGGATTTCTCCGAGAACTGAATGGTAAGCAATCGAGGGGATCACGCATTGAGAAATTACACTGCCACCGAGTTCTTGGATTAATCCAGAAACAATGCCTTCGCTTTTTTTGCGCTTATCATCACTCCCGCGAAACCAGAGCTCTGCTTCGAACCGGACATTGCGCTGAGCATCAAACTCAAGGTTCTCCTGCCATATTTCAAAAACTTCACGTTCGGCCAGTCGGTCTTCAACGCCCCACCTGCGAATATCCTTCAGGTGCAGAAACACATCCTTGAATTTTGACAAGCCATGATATTCACCGCTTTTGAAATTCATCGTATCCGGATTTTCAGTGTATCTCTGCCAGAGTGACAGCATTTGCGTGAGCGCGGTCTGGTTGCTCATGATCAGATACAGACGACCACTCAATTCCTTTTCTGGATCTTTTTTGTCCTGAAAATCATCATCAGGTGAAATACCATCGAGGGCAAATTCACCCATCCATTCCAGCCCTTCGACTTTTTTCACCGCATTCGCAAAATCCTCGACATTTCCTACAGTTTCAATAACGAGTACCTGCTCAGGGTCGATGCCGGTTGGCGTTTGTTGCAATTCAACACTCCGGGCATTAAATGAGTTCTGGAGCTGCTGAAAAACGGGATTTAAGCGTTGGCCCTGTCTGGCCGCCGTAGGGTGTTTCAGGTTTCCGCCGAAACCATGCCCCGGCGTTTTTGAAGCCACCTCCGGTGACGGGAAAACTAAAAGTGGTAACTCCGCCATTAATCAGTCCCCCCGGTATTCTGCTCTATTTTTGCGGAACGGGCAGCCCAGTGTTTCAGCGTCCGGCTGATAATACCTTTCATATCAGCGTCAGGCTGTTCCAACACATATTGACGGAAGACCGTTGTTCCGAACTCTTCGATCTCGGCAAAATTTAACCCATAGAGTTTTTTGGCCAGCGTTCCTGAAGTGTATCCCAGGTCAATATCAAGCCTTCGCTGAAAGCGCTCAAACCATTCTTCAAGTCGGGCGCGAGTTGGTTCAGGTAAATCCATCCTTACCTGAAAACGACGCCAGACAGCCCGATCCAACAGCTCGGGATGATTGGTCGCACCAATCACCACCACATGACTTGGCAATGAATCAATCTGCATCAGCAACGAACTGACAACACGTTTGATCTCTCCGGTCTCATGGGTGTCGCCACGCTCTTTACCCAGCGTTTCAAACTCATCAAAGAAAAGTACGCATTTACGGGTGCAGGCATGATCAATCAACCGGCGCAGCCTGACAGCAGTCTCCCCAAGGTACGTTCCGACAACACCTTCATAGCGGACCACATAAAGCGGTACCATCAATGATTCAGCAAGCGCTTCCGCAAGCGATGTTTTCCCATTTCCGGGAGGACCGATCAGAAGAACACGGTTGCGAGGTTCAAGACTGTAGGAACGTAACAAATCCACCCGGTGATGTTCCTGTACCACTTCCCGGCAGATCTGTTTTACATCTTCAGGCAGTATGAGGTCATCCAGCCGTTTTTGCGGTGATACTTCATGCAGCAAGTTATCAATCCGCTGGGTCGAAAGCGGAGAGACGGTTCCGTTGGTCACTGGCTTGTTTTCCGGTTCGGAATGCTGTAGCAGCTTTTCGAGCTTGTCCGCCAGAACGGTATGCTGCTTGGCGCGTTCTTCGGCAATAATGGTTTCGGCCACTTTGCGAAATCGGGCCTTGTCACCACTCACACCGAACTTAACCAAGCTGGTTAATAAGTCAGCTCTTGCCATTGCCGCCTCCGTTTCTATCTAAGTCCTCCACCAGCTTTACAGCTTCGGGTATTCGTATTTCACCAGACAGGAGCTGGGGAAGAATAGTGTCGCGAGCATGTGATAACACATCGATGCTCTTTTGATTTGAAAGAATCTTTTCAAAATATGGACTAACTTGGCCGTTGAAATGTATCTGAACCTCGTTATTTCCGAGTAATATTTTAAGCTCTTCAAATCTTCCTTTGCTCAGGTTCGAAAAGACAGAACCGCCACTACCGGCATTTCTAATTTGCTCACCAAGCCTGGACAATACCTCGTAGGCGAAGAATGCTGTTTCCATATCATTCGGTATAACACTGTTTATTTGTTGGTTTGTTTGTGACTCCTCTGAATTCAAGACAACTAACCCAGGGGTTGCAATGCAACTTACACATATTGAATTTATAGGTAGATATTTCTTTTTTTGCGTATCAGCACCTTTTCTGGATAATGTTTTGCCAGTATGAGTTATGTAAACGGTGCCATGCATGTCAGGAATGGTAATGAAAGGAATCTCAGTCCCGTAATTCTCTGGATCATTTGTTGGTGGCGTTTTGCCGCAGATGACTTCCCCCAAATCGCAAACTTTTCCGGTGTTCCACTCCTTCGGAATCCAGCTCATCTCTTCGGTGTGTTCAAATTCGGATGGGAAAAGGTTCTGGATCTCTTCCGGCAGTGGTTTACGAGCATCACCAAGGGCTTCGCGGATGTCGGCTCGTTCCTTGAGCTCTTCCGGGATCTCGTTTCCGGCAGCAAGGGCGTTGTCGATGACCGGATCAAAATCCACAAACCAGCTTTTAAACAGCGCCTGCGCCATCTCCTCCAGCGTTTCATTCATCCGCCGGTTCAGTTCGATTTTGTCATCCAATGAACCAAGAATCTGTGCGATGGCTTTTTGTTCGTCCTCTGTAAAGAATGGAACCTGATGTCTGCTAACATGATTCCACTTTGCCCGAGGCATCTTGGTGCCTTCAGATCCCTGCATGGAAAAATCAACAAACTCCTGTGAAGCCATCCAGTAATACAGGAAGCCTTGGTCTATTCCATTTATTGAGCGTACAACCCAAATGTCGGTTGAACATACGCCATCGAAGGGTGCCCGGACGACTTTCCTGAAATATGGGCGCAGCTTTCCAAAGAGAATGTCTCCCTTTGAAAATTTAGATTTAGTGCTGGAAACGTCATTAACTGAACCAAAACCATTTAAGTGCAGGGTCCCTTGTTCAATATGCTCAAGTCCAATGTACCTCGCACCATTGGCACCTTCAGGCTGAACTTTGTCGCGCACTTCAGTTGCGCATTCGCCAAAGATGAAGCGGTTATTCTCCATAGCCCAGTACCTCCAGATTCTTTCGAATCACCGCATCCAGCTCGATGGATTCCCGCATCTGCTCGTAAAGGGTGTCGGAAAGCTCAGCCATCTTCTCTTCAAAGGGAATCCCGTCATCCACAATGGCTTCAGCACCAACGTAACGGCCGGGAGTCAGTACATAGTGGTGAGACTTGATGTCATCCAACGTAGCGGATTTACAGAAACCGGGCTTGTCTTCATAGTCGCCGTCCTTTTTCTCTCCACGCCAAGCATGATAGGTGCGAGCTATTTCAGCAATTTCACTTTCCGGGCCATCAGATGAAAGCTCACGATGTGTCCGGTCAATCAACGAGCCCATTTTACGGGCATCGATGAAGAGCGTCTCACCTTGGCGGTCACGAAATCCGCGTTTGGCATCGACTTTCTTGGAGCGGGTCATGAACCAGAGGCAGACAGGAATCTGGGTGGTGTAGAAGAGCTGGCCGGGCAGCGCAATCATACAGTCCACCATGTCGGCCTCGATCAGTTTCTGACGAATTTCACCTTCGCCGGAGGTGTTGGTGGACATGGAGCCGTTGGCCAAAACAAAACCGGCTGTTCCTCCCGGGTTCAAATGATGAACAAAGTGCTGAATCCACGCATAGTTGGCGTTTCCGCCATCCACGTTGATGGTTGAGCCATCCTTCTGCTTGCGAGGTCCGCCTGCCGGAGGGGTGCCGAATGCCCAGCGGACATCTTCTTTCACCTTTGAAAATCCCCAGTCCTCGTCATTGAACGGCGGGTTGGCAATGATATAGTCGGCTTTGAGATCCTTGTGTTTGTCGTTCTGGAAGGTGTCGGCCCATTCAATGTGTGCATCAATACCGCGAATAGCCATATTCATCTTTGCCAGACGAAAGGTGGTGTAGTTGGATTCCTGCCCGTAAATGGCAATATCCCGTTTCACACCATTGGGCATGCCATTACCGTTGCCATTTCCATTGGAATGGGCTTGAACGAACTTAATTGCCTGAACAAACATGCCGCCCGAACCGCAACAGGGGTCATAAACACGCCCGCTGTAGGGCTCCAGCATTTCAACCAGAAGCTTGACCACACACTGAGGCGTATAGAATTCACCGCCTCCTTTGCCTTCTTTTTCAGCAAACTTGGCGAGGAAGTATTCATATACCCGACCCAGAATATCTTTCTTTCGGCTCTCCGCATCACCAAGGCCGATGGTGGCGATCAGGTCGATCAGCTCACCAAGGCGGGATTTATCCAGCGCAGGGCGGGCATAGTCTTTGGGTAGAACGCCTTTGAGCGTTTTATTGTCCCGCTCAATAGCCGTCATGGCCTCATCAATCAACTGGCCGATTTTCGGGTCCTTGGCCTTGCCCTGTAGAAAACTCCAACGGGCTTCCGTGGGTACCCAGAACACATTGTCCGCCAGATATTCATCACGGTCTTCAGAATCGGCAAACTCTTCAGCCTGCAATGCTTCGTATTTTTCGAGAAAAGAGTCGGAGATGTATTTCAAAAAGATCAGACCGAGCACTACATGCTTGTACTCAGCAGAATCCATCGTGCCGCGCAGCTTGTCAGCCGCCATCCAAAGTTTATCTTCAAATCCGAGATTTGCTCCGGTATTGTTGTTACTCATTATCGCCTCCAGACTGTTTTAAATTCTTTTTCACCGGCATCGTCTCTGCCTGATCTTCTGTTGTTCCTGTTGCCGCCGCGCCGCCAGCCTCAACCCATGCGTCTACCTGATCTTTTTTGAATTTCCAAAGACGGCCTAATTTATGAGCGGGCATGTCCTTATCATTGATCCATCGGTAGATCGTATCTCGTCTGACGCCAAGATATTCTGCAATTTCATCTACAGACAACCATCTGTCTTCCATTTTTTTCTCCACGGTCGTTTCAAAGCCACTCTATACTTGGGTTATAGTATTTGAACCAACCTTCTCAGGGCATGAGCACAAAGCAACAGCCCAATCTAATTAAAAATGAGATTACAAAGATAGAATGAAAAAATCAATTCAATTCTTTCTAACTTTAACCGACTTTAGCCTGTTTTTTCTGATTAAAGTTTGTTTTGAACCATACAGTTTTTCTTTATAGGGTCATTAGATGGGGGTACGGAGGTTTTGTATCAGTTTTTATATCGATGAATCTTGATGCCTTTTGAGGGAAAGACTTCCTATCTATCGGCATGTTATTTCCAAACACCCAAACACTGTGGACTATCTTCTGTAATTGTTCTCTTTCTTTATATTTTTCAGACCACAATCTGTGTATTCCAGAATCTTCAATTCCGCTGGTATGAAAATCAATTAATTGATAAAGCAGGGTATCAAATTAAAACCACCCATCATAAAATCGGCATTCCAACGGGCAGGCGATCAATAAAAATGTGGTTAAATTGCCTGGGTGGTTTATTTATGAACTTGGGCCTAATCCTGATTGTTTCCAGGAATGCAAATTGTTAATCTTCCTTCTTCCCTGGGAACTCAATAATCTGAGCGGGTCTACCCGGCTCCGGCCGCACCAATAACTGTTGTTCTTCCATCATATTTTTAACGGCGGTCTGGAACTCTGGTTCAGCAAACAATCCACCATAATCATGCAGTTCAAATTTCTTTTCTTTTTCCAGGTACCTTAATTCCAGGTTATTCCCACAAGCCGGGTTTTCACAAAAATACATGGTAAATTCCGGCAGGGCGATTCCAGCACAATGCCCTTTACAGTCCAGGCACCTGACCTTAATCACCCCGTCCAGTGACACAATAAACCGGTTATTCTCGGGCGAGAAATTTTTCTTTGTATCGTTTTTGGATTTCGTCATAATTCAATGTTCCGTATACGTCATAGGTTGTTTTGAAACTTTTGTGCCGGAGTAAGCCTTGCACTTCTTCTACCACCATCCCCGAATCTTTGCAAAGCCGGGCAAAACTATGTCGGAAAAGGTGTGGCGTTAAATTTCCGGTTTTACTATTCGGGTTCGGTGATTTGATATTGGCCCGCTTTCCTATTTCCGCCACAATCCGGTTTATTTGTGTTACGGTCAAATGGGCATTTTTCAATTTTTTGGCCGGAAAAAGAAAACCCGATTTTCTACCTACCAGGAAGAATTTAATATCCTGGAGAAGATCCGGCGGCACCGGAACGATTCCGGCCAACCTTCCTTTTCCCATAAATGATATCCGTTCCCTGGTCCAGTCAATTTTTTCAACCAGGATCGATGCAGTTTCCTCCCGTCGCAGTCCACAGTCCACCATTAAACGAATAAGAATTCTTTCCCGAAGCGTTTGACAGTGAAATAAAATACGTTGAATCTCAGATTTTTTTAGGGTGTATTTTCCGTTGGACATGCAGCGCCTCCCGGTATGATATGGAATGATATGATATGATATCTGTATTTCATAAACGGTCCTTAAAGTCAAGGCAGGAGCCCTAAAACAAAAAAAGAACCCCGACCGAAGCCGGGGTAGGTTAAAGTTAAAATCAGAAATGATACGATGATTTTTTTTGATATTTAGACTCAACCCTAAAAAAAAGATTTTTTATAAAAAATAATTTGCACGTACTTTTTTATATCTTACGTTTACATATATAAAGAAAAACAAATTTTAATCAAAAGGATTAAAAGATGAATTGTAGCGAGGTACAGAAAAAAATCGGTTTTTGGATGGATAAAGAATTGCCGGAAGATGAGACGACAGATTTAGAATACCACCTCGCAAACTGTAAAAAGTGTTCTCTTGAAGCCGGTGGCCTGAAATGCGTAAGCGGTTTATTATATTCTTATTTTGCTGAACCTGCACCACCTCCGCCACGCCTCAAAGATAAAATGATGGCGGATTTCAGGAAAACGCACTCCAAACCAACCTTATTGAAACGGTTAAACTCTAATCAATTTTCCTGGCCGATGATTCCCATATCGATAGGTGGGGCTTTGGTCGGCTTGTTTTTAGGGGCTTTGGCATGTGAAATCACAATTTTAGCCTCTGGTTTTCTTACCCAAGATTCCTACATTGATGCTTTATGTTCAACAGGAATGGCTTTTGGCATATGAAACCTATTATAAAAAGTATTCTAATCGGTGTTGCTGCTTTTTCTTTTTGTTTAAATATTGGCTTTTTGGCACCGTTGTTTTTTGAACCAGCCCGGGATTTTGTGAAGAATAAAATAATGAAAATGCCGGGGGTGAGAATACCAGACTTCAAAACAAATTTTTTCGAGGGTTATGGGTTGTCTGAGGGACAAAAGAAAAAATTTAGCAAAATAATGGAAGACTTTGTAAATAAAGATAGGCTAAGAAATATCAAGACCAATGCAAAACGGTTGGAAGAAATTAAAATGCTTTCGCAACCTGGCCCTCTAAATGTGACAAAGTACCGAAAACTTGTAGCTGAAACGGGGAAACTTGAACAAAGAAACCATGAACAGATAGCTGATGAAGCAACAGCAACCCACGTAGAACTTGGGGAAGATGCCCCTATTTTCTTTTCTGTTTTGGCTAAAAAATTACAAGAAAAAGAAGATCAAATGTTGGGGCCTGACATTCTCTCCATGGATAACCACCCTGGTCCCCAACCAAGACATATCCATCACAATGGTCCTCCACCAGGAAACTACCCTGGCCCCCCACGAGCTGGATATGATGGATTCCCCCCTGAACAAGGGTTTCCTAAGTGATTTTTTTTAAACGGTACAAAGCAAAAACGGATGCAGACTTGGTTGCGATGGCCTCCAAAGGAGATCAGGGGGCATTCAATGAAATTATAAACCGTCACCATACGGCGGTTTATAAATTTGCTTTGTATTTGGTAAAAGATCCATTGGGAGCAGAAGATATCACCCAGGAGGTTTTTTTTAAACTGCATCAGAAGGGGGAAAATTTTAAACCGGATTCAGCCTTAAAAACCTTTCTTTTAACAATCACCAGAAATTTGTGTGCCGACTTCTTTCGGAAAAACAGACTGGTAATGGCAGACGAATCCCCGGAGGAAGTTTATGATAAGACTCCATTTAAACAGCTTCACATTGCTGAACTCAGAAAACAGATTGGGGAGATCTATTCAAGCCTGCCGGAAAAACAGCAGGTTGCCCTTTATTTACACCATGAACAAGGCATGAGCTATAAAGAGGCAGCCGATGCCATGGGGATCACAACCAGTTCCTTGAATTCCCTCCTTAGTAGGGGCAGAAAGGAATTCAAGGATAAATTTTCAAATAGTTGTATGGAAGGCATCCCCGAATTGTAATCTATTTATCACCTACAGCCGGCAGACACTCCACTCCAAATTTTTGCAAGTCTCTCTCGCTTGAATATCCTGGCCGGGGTAACCCACCCCCTTATATATAAGGTATGATCAATCCAGATCCAAAAATTCCTTAATGCGGTCAATGTTCCGAGTCACACAAATCATAATTTTGCCTTTGGCAAGAAAGTTATTCTGATCTTGGTCATTTTTGATTGTCTCCTTTTAGGCTATTAAAAATTTCAGCCTTGGGAAGCCGTTTGAAAAATTTGAGCATTCGTGTAGGCATTTGGGATTAACCTCTCTGAAACGCAAAATTTTGGCTTCCCGAAGCTGAAAAATCAGGTTTAGTAACGAAAGTTTTTATAGGTTACGTCTATGTAACGATTTTGATTTTTAGGGCAAAATAAAAGTGGGGAGGGTGGCCACAGTCTGAATTTATGTAATAGAATATACAAAGTGTCGGATTTATGTAACGAAACGTTTATCCCACTGCATCACCTCTCTTTTTAAAGTAATTAATTACTGTGAAGATCAGTTATGATTTTTCCAATAACGGGAATCCGGATAGAAATTCCCTTAGCTGCGGTCGTCCCATATACAGCACATTTCCGTGGGTCGGTAATTCCCCACTCTACACAATTAATGGCGGGTTCTCCGATTTTGCACCCACCATTGCCTGAACAGGTATATTCCATGAGCTTGTAAAATCCGTCTTCGGGGACCGTATGGTAAAGGCATAATTCTGCCGGGATTTTTTCTCCGGTGCCAATCTTTGCCGCCACCCCTTCGGCCACTTCAATATAAACGTGGTCGGTATGCTTCTCGATTTCCAACAACAAATTTTTCAGATCCATGATCCCTCCTTATCGAGCCAATTGATCCAATAGGGTTTTTGTTTTTTTGATGAACCACCACGGAGCCCTTAAAATCCCGTTGATTCCTTGGCCTCTGGTCCCTCCTTCTTCCCCGGTTGCTTCCCGAACATATTCTTCGGCTGGAACGGCCTGCTTTGCATCAAGGCAAATGGTCACCGTCCCGGGGAACATGCTGCCATCAGTTAATGCAATGGCGAAGCTGTCACCTTCGGGAAAGTCGTTCAGGGTTTCAGTATCGATGATGGTGGTAATGATTGTTTTATTTCCGAGTTTCCGGATAAATACCGGGTGTTGAGTTGCCATTATTTATTTTCCTTTGTAGTGTTTGTAAAAAGTGCCGGTACCATAAGTTTCATAATAATCCTTTAAATCTGCCATTTATTTCCTTTGTCTATAAACTGCCGGCCGTGCAGCCACCTGACAGGCATCAAAATTATTGTCAATTCCCATGGCATCTTCCACAGCCGTCATAAAAGGCTTTGGCAGGGGCCAGGGCTCCCCACGGTCAACGTACCAACCGGATAATCCGAATGTGTCAGTAAACCGGATAGATGCACCACCGATTTTCCAATGTCCTCTGTCAATTTTTTCAATTGTAAATTCCATGTTCCTCCATTTTAGAAATTGTCATCTATTCCCTAATAGACTCCAGTTCCCTGTATTGACGTCCACAATTATAAAAACGTAAAAAATAGAAAAGTACGTGCAAAAAAAATTATCTGTAAAATGAAGAATCGTCTGGAAACGGACATGAAATGTAAGCTATGAT
>Ga0180007_10004038_pt1 | contig 15818 bp, 19 predicted proteins | sample MM_PC_MetaG_FD_121122 | JGI IMG/M metagenome (GOLD analysis project Ga0180007, IMG submission 121122) | Groundwater microbial communities from the Aspo Hard Rock Laboratory (HRL) deep subsurface site, Sweden - MM_PC_MetaG | ecosystem: Environmental > Aquatic > Deep subsurface > Groundwater... | reverse complement strand
GTTTGAACTTTTAGTTCAAAACGCTACAAGCAAAAAATGTGATAATACGGGCTTGTAGCTCTGTTTGAACTTTTAGTTCAAAACGCTACAAGCAAAAAATGTGATAATACGGGCTTGTAGCTCAGCAGACATGTAAGGATTCCAACATATGGAATGCAAACATGGCAGAATAGAGCACTCGCCTTGCAGAACCTTTTGTTCTCCTGCTAATATTAGGCCAAAACGTTCACGAAAAGGCCTAAGAGAAACAGAGAACAGGGTTTGAGAACGCGAGGGGCCAGGGGTGCGACTCCCCTCAAGTCCATTTATGAAATAAACGGACGATCTTGAAATCGAAGGTTTCAAGTTGAAGTCCAAAAGTCATTAGTCTTGAGTCACGATATCTAATTTTGACTCAAGACTTTTGGACTGTTTTGAAATCTGCAAAGATTTCAAGCTGAAGTCCATAATTCTTATTTTTGTATTATGTTTCCAGAATTAGATCTCAGGAATTATGAACTGTATTGAAATCGAAGGTTTCGAGCTGAAGTCTATTTATGAAATAAATTTCGAGTTTGCAAAATAAAAGTTAAACCTAAACACTAACGCCCATATGGAAGCACTTAAAAAACTACCTAATTATAGTTATGATGAAGTGATAGAATATGACTACTAATACAACACAACAAAAGCTTTCTGGAAAAGATGCACCAAGAACTGATGATAATATGAAAAGAGGCTTCTTGACTAGCGCAAGAAATACGTTAGCATCTGCAGCAGTTGTTCTCATTGGACTCGGGACTGTAGCATGCCCAGTTGACATAAGACCCATGGACGGTTTTTATGATAGACCAAATTGCAGTGTTCTTGAAGTCTCTGATAAAAGAGTTTTTATAGGAAGAGATAGTGTAGAAGTCGATGGCGAACAAAGAGACAGCTACAAAGGACTTGTTATGAGATATGTCGAAGCTGGAGATGGAGGAGTAGAAAGAATAACAATTTCCACGCAACACCCAGAATATGCAGACAATGTAGTTGAAATCGTACCCGAGGCAGGAGAAGGAATAGATGTTGAAATTCCAGGCTGTGGAGTGAAGATAACTGGAAGAATATCAATCGTTAGTAGCAATATCGGAGTAACGGTAGATAATTTCACAATTACAAATACCAGTCAGGAAGATGCCGGCATGGATGGCAGTCCTGATGCTGCTCAAGATGCTGATGGAGAGTAATACTTCCACATGGCAGAACACTCAATGCAGAAAGTAATATAATATTGAATTGACATTCCAGAGTTATGGATAAGAAACTCGAGGGAGCAGTCCAGCTCGCATTTGCGATACTCATTGTAACAGCAGTTCTTTATTTTTCCGGCGACATAGAAAATCTTAAACAATACGGGTACTTTGGAATCTTTTTTATCACAATGCTCAGTTCTGCAACATTATTTTTTCCTGCACCAGGCTGGGCAACCGTAATTGCAATGAGCGCTTTTCTTGATCCAGTTATTGTAGGAATAGTTGCAGGCATAGGTTCTGGCATTGGTGAAATGACGGGTTATGTCGCTGGCAAAGGAGTTGAAACGATGTTTGGCGATCGGATCAAACAGGTTAATGATATTAAAAAAATCGTAAAAAAATATGGTACGCCCGCAATTTTTGTTTTGTCCTTTATCCCTAATCCGCTTTTTGATATTGCAGGAATAGTTGCAGGTGGACTCAAAATTCCGTTGTGGCAATTCCTTACGGCATGTATATTAGGAAGAGTAATAAGATATGTGTTGCTCGCTTTACTTGGTGCATTCACAATACATCTGTTGGGTTGAACAGATTTTGGAATAAAATGGAATGAAAACGAACAACCAAACCCGAAACTGGAAACTCGAAACAAAAATAAATAGCGGGGGGTGGATTTGAACCACCGACCTCTGGGTTATGAGCCCAGCGGGAACTCCAAGCTCCCCCACCCCGCTAAAAATAATATTAACTTGAAGAAAGCATAGTAAGAATGGTGCAATAGCCTTTTATATCTAATTATAATCCGCAACAGTTATTTGTTTTCAGATTCCATCTTCAATACTGCTTTCCTGAGCAACTCGCGCTCTTTATCTTTTTCCTGCTCCAACTGAGGCGCAAATCTGGATTTATGATAATAGAAACCACCGAGAAACATCAGGAATGAAAGTATTGCCATGATCAAAGGAACGCCAAGATACATGAATGGTATGATAAGCGATTCCAAATCTGAGCCGAGTTTTTGTAGCTCGTGTGGGATTTCAGCACCGCATTGCTGAAGAGTATACACATTGTTCTGCGTTGCGAAATTAGATAACGCTTCGAGGATCGGAGTCGCATAAGAAAGCATTGCGTAGTTTGATCCAGCAATTAAAAGAATCCCAAGAACGATAAAAACCGCGGATGTTAGTTTGTCTTTGCTCATCATATCACCGTATAATATTGATAACAATATATGACGAACACAATTTAAATACTGAAGATGATAACAAATAACAATAATATAATAATTAATCGCAGTAGATGAGAATAGAGTTTCGGTAATTTGAAAAAAATGAGGTCATGTTATGGTTGAAGCACAGATAAGAAGAAGACCAGATGAAGAATACCACGGACCAGACCTGTCACAGATAACGCCAGTGGCAGTAAGGCAGGATGTTAGAAATGCAGTCAACAACCAGGAAACAGTGGCAATTCGGGCAGTAGAAAACACGTTTCAGGCATTTGACAGGATATTATCGACAGATCCGACATGGAGAAACTCCGAATTAAAGGGACTTCTGGGGTGATATTTATGAAAACAGATCTATTCAAGGGTTGTAAGGTACAATATGCATATAACCAAAGGCAAAAGATATATAGTGTGAAAGTCATGCTAAATAATCGACCAAGGATAATAACTGTCCGCGCAGGTGATGACTTCACTGAACTTTCACTAGCAGATGAAAACGGGAATGTTCTTGAAGTAGTACGGGAAAGTGATGGCAAAGGAATAACTTTTGATAAAATTAATAAGTAAAGTGATGGACTATGGGCAATGCAAAAATAAATGCAGCAAAGGCAGCCATTGAGCATGTAAAGGATGGGATGTGTGTCGGTCTTGGCAGCGGAACTACTGTCAAGGAATTTATAAAATTACTTGGCGAAAAAGTCAGGAACGATGGACTGAAGATAACATGCGTAACGACGTCATTTGATTCAAGAATGCTTGCCATAGAGAATGGACTCTTTGTTACTGAAACAGATGCCATAAATGAGATAGATATTGCCGTAGATGGAGCAGATAAGGTTACGCGCACTGCATTGCTTAAAGGTGGCGGCGGAGCACTTACAAGAGAGAAAATAATAGACTACAATGCAAAAAAATTCATAGTGATTGTCGATGAGGGAAAAGTGCAGGAAACGCTTAAAGGACCAGTAAACCTTGAGGTCCTGCCTTTTGCTGCTCCGCTGATTATGAAAAAACTTGGCAAGTATCATCCTAAGATAAGGATGTCGACAGCAAAACTCGGGCCAGTCATCAGTGATAATGGCTCATTTATAATTGACTGTGAAATGGAAGTAAAAAATCCCGAGGAGATGGAACAACAACTCAAGAGCATGCCCGGAATCATAGAAAACGGGATATTCACGAAGTTTGATATAATAATAGTAGGTAATGAAAAAGGCCATCGAGTTCTTTGAGTATTTTGTGACATACTCCCCGCCCTAAAGGACAAGGATTTCTTGGCTGTCATGAGGAACTACTGCTTATTAATTTGAAAGATTCTTCGACTAGGATGCAAATAACGGTCTAGTGTCATCTATGTCAACCTTTAAAAAGGTTTTTGTTTAAAACACAATTATACAGTAATATTAACAATGGTGAAATTAATGGCTGAACTTGGAATGAAAAGATCTGGACATGATATTGATATGGATGCTAAGAGAGCGAGAATTGAACGCTCAAGAGAAGAGAAAAGCTGGAGTCAAAAACACCCACTTTTATCAGGAATGGCATATTTAGCAACAAGTGCAAGTTTTGCTTTAGGATTTGGATGTGGTGCACCTCCTAGCAACAGTGATAGCGGGCTCGATGCAGATACACCAACATGTACTCCGGCAACAACCCCGTGCAATTCAGGCGACAATTTTTATCACGCTGATGTAAGGGTTGGGGATGTACTGTTAACACTTGACGATGGTTTTGCAGATCTGCTTGTTGCAAAGATAGATCCTGATGGCACGATACATGTTTCGGCAACAAACAGCTGTGGTGAAAATGAAAGATTTCAAATAGCGGCAGATGATGGACACGCAGACTATTGTCCAACTTACGCACGTGGTGGATGTATTACATTAGATGTAGGAAGTGTTGAGGATGGAACAATATCACAGGTGGAAGTGAACTTAGAACATTGCGCAGAAGAAACCGACGGCGATGCAGACAGTGATTCTGATGCAGACCATGATGTAGATATAGATAGAACTGATGGTGATGTAGATGCTGACGTTGAGGCAGATGCAGATAGAACTGATGGTGATGCAGATGCTGACGTTGAAGTAGATGTGGATGCAGAAGTAGATGCAGATAGAACTGATGGTGATGCAGATGCTGACGTTGAGGCAGATGCAGAAGCAGATATGGAAACTGATGCAGAAGTAGATGCAGAGACTGATGTAGACTTTGAAGTAGATATTGACCTTGGCGATCTTGATGGCGGTGAAATGTCAGATGGTGACCTCGACGGTGGAGATGTGATAGTTCCACCAGTATGTGTAGATCATGAAGAATGTGAAGATGATCAGGCATGTATAGATGAGGATTGTGTTTCAGCAGAATGTACAGAAGATGGAACAGGCGGCACTTCGGATAACAGAGGTGAAACATGCACACCAAGCTGTGAGGCTCGCACTAGAGTGACATGCAGTTGTGGCAGAGACCATAGAGTGAGATCAACCCCAACTGACTGCCCAGGCACAGAAAGATGTGGAGAAGATGGAGCATGTCATGAAGTCCCACCAACATGTATCGAGCACACTGAATGTGCAGATGATCAGGCATGTATAGATGATGATTGTGTTCCAGCAGTATGTGTAGAAGATGGAGTAGGCGGAACTTCAGATAACAGAGGTACAGGATGTGTGCCTGGCTGTGTTGATACCGATACTAGAAGAACATGCAGTTGTGGCGTAAACCACAGAGTAACGTCACCTTCAGTAGACTGTCCTGAAACACAAACATGTGAGGAAGACGGTGCGTGCCATGAACCAGTACTGACATGTGAAGATCCAGATGGAAGAGATATTACAAGAGCCACAACAACAACCGACAGTGCAGGCAGAAGCATACCAGATGAATGCAGCGAAGATACATTTTCTAGTGTAGATGAAGGAATCTGTGTTGATAATGCAGCTACAATTGCATCAATCACATGTGATCACGGCGATGGTTGTGTCGAAGGTGCATGTGTTGAGACCAGTATCAGCGATTATTTCTGCAACCTTACACCAACACTTCCAGGAGATGTTGAAACTATACAGGAATTGGACTTAGGTAGATGGACAGAAATCTTCACTGAAAGCGGAGGACCTGGACGCACAAATCTTATGGCAAGAAGAAGGTCATCCGGAGGCCATATGGTTGCTGACTTTGGACCAAGCGATGGTAGGGGAGGCGTAACAGAGGTCGTAGTTTCTGCGGCCATAATAGATATGGAAACTGTGATCCCAATTAGCAGTGCAACCATGGACTGCCACTATGAACTCGCAATAGCACCTGAGATGGGAGATTATAGATATGCCATGAGATTAAGGGTAATGTAATTTCTCATTTTTTCTTATTTTTATCTTTTTTAAAACCTATCAATCTAATTGAAGTACATGGTCATCATACCTGAGAACATAAGAAACAAACTTAAGACCCCTCTTGGTAAATTATATCCCAGTGTTAGCGAGGTTAGTGAACTAAAAACAAAACACAGGATAATATGCATCGGAGATATCTGCACACTCAACCTTCTTTCTATCGGAATTGTACCCCATCTCGCGGTTTTTGATCATCTTTTTATGAGAAATATACTTGATGCTGAAAAGGTCCAGATCCTGCAAAAGAATTTCAAAAACCCGAAAAAATACAAAAACCCGGCAGGAACGCTGTCTGAGGCAATAATTCGGGATGCGGCAATGCTGATAAAGAATGGTGGTGCGGTTCTTATAGACGGAGAAGAGGATATGACAGCGCTTGCATTCATAATCAGCGCAGATGAAAATGATGTGATAATTTACGGACAACCGAATGAAGGAGTAGTGGTAGTTAAACCAGATAAAAAATTAAAAGAAAAAGTAAGAGACTGGTTACTGGAAACACGGAACTGAAAACCGTAATCCAGCTATCCACCCTGTCCTTTGGACATGAAATAAAGAGAGACGAATGTGAAGAGACTTAACACAATTGCAATAAGTATCTTCATCTGCTGATCAATACCACCAATCAGCGACGTGCCAAGATAGGCGACACCTGCTCCTATGACCAAAGAAATGATAAGAAGGATTATCTTGATTATCGTTGACATAAAGAAACACTAGTGTTGTGACACTGCCGGACCTTTTGATACAACGATAACATCCTCCACAGATTTAACATTTGCATACAAGATACTTTTTTCCCGGAGTGCCTTCTTTGCATCATCCTTGCCATTTGGCAATGGTTCGATAAGTACCCTTGATACTTCGCCACCCTCAAGATCTACGATGAAATCCTGAGCGTTTCCGATAAACTTGCCGGAATCAGTAAAAATGTCCATACCATATAGCCTTGATAACTTTGTACTCATTGTGATCACCTACAAGTAAATGGCAAAACAAGTTAAAAAATCTTTCCCTTAATTCCTTATCATGAAATGCGAGCATTACGTCTATGGTGCCTATATGGCTTTTTTTATCATTCTTGTTGGACTCATATTTGTCACACCTTTTCTCGCATTCGATCACGACGTGAATTATTTGTATGATGCATTTGGTCAGACATGCCACCAAAAACTCTCGCGCTCGTTGTGCGTAATGTCAGATAGTGATTCTTTTTGGATAGCTGATTGTACTCCACAGAATGGAGAATATGTAAAGGGACTTAGTGACAGAAAACCGATAACAGTCAGTGGCGATGGATACATTGGATACAAAATACCAGTGTGTGCACGGGACATAGGACTTTATGTTGCAATGCTTCTTGGTGGGGCAATTTATCCGATTGTCAGAGATATGAAAGATAAGAGAATGTATCCTGTGATTTACCTGTTGCTTGCAATGGTACCAATTGCGCTTGATGGTGGAATACAATTTATCTCAGATGCTGGATTTGTTGCATTTGCATATGAAAGCACCAATTTGATAAGGCTTATCACAGGCGGAATTGCAGGGGTTGTGGCTTCGATTTACGCGATTCCAGTGCTTATGAATATGTTTTGCAGGGATTAGAAAATTCATGAATCAAAAATCACCCAAACTTTTCTGTTTTCCATCAGATATATTTTTACTAATTTTTGAACCGTCAAGCACAAGCTCTCCGAACACACCATCATATCCAGGAACCCATCGCACATCGCCTTTCTGAACTTTTACTATCGACGATGCGATCTCAGGTGAGGTAGCAAGCCGCAACTGTTCTTCAGTTGCATCAAAAACAGCAAATTCATTCCCAAAATAGCGAATAATACGATCGTATTCCTCTGCCACTGCCTGGGTTGCCTCGCCTTTTTTTATGGTCTTTGAAATGATTGTGACCAGAGGAACGATATGCTGAAATGGAACTGCCCCTTCTGGTTTTATTCCAGGCTTCCTATCTGCAAGATCAACTATACGATGCACCACACCAACAGTAACTTTTCTTTTGCATACTGAACAAATGTTCTTGTGACGCTCTGATTCCCACGGAGACCACAAAATATTGCACTTACGATGGCCATCATAATGATATTTGCCTTCTTCTGGATAAAATTCAAATGTTTTTACAAAACCTTTCCTGGTTTTTATGGCATTGATAATTGCACTAAAAGAAATTTCAGGAATATCGAGAACATTCGCCTCTCTTCCAAGTTTTCCAAGGCTATGCGCATCACTGTTTGAAATTAATGAGTATTTGTCAAGAACGCTTATCATCCAATTCATTTGCGGATCGCTAGAAAGTCCGGTTTCAAGCGCAAATATACGATCCGATTTATCTTCGAATGCCTGCTCAACAGAATCTACACCTGATTTCGAACCAAAAATTGCAAACCAGGGCGTCCAAACATGCGAAGGGATCACTGCAATATCCTTAGATATTGATTCCAATTCTTCCACCAACCCAGCACTTGAAATCTTGAGCATAGGCCTTCCATCTGCATCAAGACTACCGTATTTTGCCATGCGATCATTGATCTGTGCTGCGGTTTCAAGCGAGGGTGCAAGAACAAGGTGGTGCATTTTCCTTGTCTTATCCCCTAGTTCGTAAATCACGCTTAATTCTGTTGATAGAATAAATGACATGTCTTTGTATTTGTAAATTCCAGCACCATCAGCAACCTCGTTTTTGCTAAGATAGGAGGTTAGTTCCTGAAAATATGATGGATGGGTAAAATCACCAGTTGCCATTACGCCTATTCCTTTTATTTTTGCACCCTGAGCAAGACCAGGAATATCACAACTCGAGCTTGTTGCTCTGGCATATTTACTATGAACATGAAGATCAGCTATAATTCGCATAAGATAAAGATGCGTAAGAATGATTATTAAAATAACCCCATGATAGTCTAATTATGAATGATAAGACCAGTAGTATTTACAGTAGTGTACGCCCCCTGAATAATAAAATCATACAGATATACAGTAGTGCCAAAACTATGTTCCATTATAATAAGGTGGATGGGGTTGTACAGGAAGAAAAAGACAAAGGCAGTATGAAAGAAGCGTTTTTGATATTTCTTGCATCGTTTATTTTGAGCGCACTGATATTGGTAGGGGTCAATGCGCTTAACATATACATCTTTGAATATGAATACAATTCACTGGTTGCTGATGGAGTAACGATGGATGATCCTGGAATAAGCTGGGACATGTTGGGCAATATTATATTAGCACAATTCATTTTCTTTGTTCCTTTTGGTATCCTACTCAGCACTGCATCAGAGGGCATAACATTTTATCTGTTCAGATTCACAGGAGGGAAAGGGCAATTCAAACAACAATATTACCTCGCAGCACTTGTTTCACTTTCAGCAATCATGGCAAGTACTGTCGGCTTTTTACTTATACTACCTTGCATAAAAATTATTGTGGTTTTTGCACTTGCAATAATATCCCTATATTATGCGCTTTTTGTAGGAGTCAAGGCATATCAGATTATACATGACGTTACGTATCTCCATGCGTTTGTAATTTCAGTTGTAATGTTGATCATCAGAACAGGAATTTTAACAATAATAATGAAGGGAGTGGCAACCATATTTGGTCTGCCGGATGTACCAGGAATATAGGTGTTTTGAATGACATTTGATCCTAAAAAATTTATAGAAACTTCGGTTAAGGAAATACAAAACAAAATAGGAAATGAACGCGCAATAATCGCAGTTTCAGGCGGAGTTGATTCGTTTGTTGCTGCAACCATTGCTTCAAAGGCAGTTCCTGGCCAACTGCATAGCGTGTATGTGGATAATGGACTAATGAGGAAAAACGAAACACAAAAAGTAACGGAAGTCGCAAAAAGACTTGGTGTAACGCTCAATGTAATTGACGGCAGAAAAAGATTTCTTGACGCGCTTAAAGGAATTATAGAACCAGAACAAAAAAGAAAGATAATAGGCGAAATGTTCGTACGTGTTTTTGAAGAGGAAGCAAAGAAACACAATGTAAAATTCTTGATACAGGGGACTATAGCTCCCGATTGGATAGAAAGTGGAGGTATGGGTAGAGACACCATAAAGAGCCATCATAATGTCGGAGGACTTCCTGAAAAAATGCATCTGAAATTATGCGAACCTTTGCGCGAGCTTTACAAACACGAGGTTAGAATGCTTGGAAAAGAACTTGGACTTCCTGAAGAAATTCATCAGAGACAACCATTCCCCGGACCAGGACTTGCAGTGCGTATTGTTGGGGAGATAACAGAAGAAAAGGTAAAAATGGTTCAGGAAGCATGCGAGATTGTTGAAACGGAAATAGACAATGCCTGCAAACAGGGAAAAATGGAAAGACCGTGGCAATATTTTGCCGCACTTCTACCTTCAAAAACAGTTGGTGTACGGGGAGATGAAAGGGCATATCAGTACACAATGATAATAAGGGCAGTAAGAAGCCTTGACGGCATGACTGCTAATTTCTCGCATATCCCATTTGAGATCCTTGAAAAGATATCAACCAGAATAACAAATGAGATACATACCGTAGGTCGCGTAACCTATGATATCACAAACAAGCCGCCTGGAACTATAGAGATGGAATAGATTTTCTTTGATATCCAAAATCACGCGCATGCAACCGTGACCTTGATCAAGGTGACATTACGCATCTCCATGCAGGCTCAACGGTTTTGTCCTCGGCATTTACAATGCACTCCGCCCAACAAGAGGGCCTACTGGTTTCTACCCCGAATTTCCAGAATACTGAACCTTCAAAATCATAATAGGGGGTTCCTGGAGCGTTCATTATCGGACCGAGTTCATTATTATTGCATGCAGAGGAGACCATGGCAGTTACCCTCGCTTCGTTTTCATTGATAAGTTCTAATGGCAAATCTTTTACTGGTCCATCGTATTTGATTATCTGGCCAACACTGTTGAACCTGATATATCCATCTGCAAATTTTATATTGTCAGCTTCGATACTAAATGTCAACTCTTTCCCATCCTCTTCATGCCAACATACGCCATTGATTAGAGGGCAGACAGAGACATTTTTAAGATTGAAATTGCTGAATGTGCTGTTAAAAAATACATCTGATAGATATGGTTTTTGTCCAAGAGAAACATTGATAAGTTCATACTGGATTTTATCATCTGAATCTGCCAATGCCCATGACTTAAATTGATTTATCTCTGGCAGATCAACAGATTTTTTATCTGGCTTATCCAGACTAGTACATCCGAAAGCAAGCAGAAATAAAAGTACACACCACAATGCTGCAAAATTTTTTATGGAAACCATAATATCAATCCTGTAATTATTAAGATACTCTCAACGAATAGACTAGCACGTTTTATTAATTTGTCGTTAAAAGAAGGAAAAATTCAGTATTGTGAATAACGCAATCAAAAATTACTGGAGCATATTCCTGAGCATTCGATTTGCAATAGAAGGAGAACCTTGTGGCAATATCGCTTCGCGATTTCTTACTATGTTTGAGTCAGTAACTGCTGATTCAACATCTCTAGATGTTGATTCTGAATGAAGTTGCATGTTTCTGGCCATGTTATCAATTGTACTTAGTGGGGCGTGTTCATGGCTTACTCTCGCCGGTATCCCTGCAAGTATTGAATCGCTTATCTCAGAGGACCTTTTTATTCTGGTTTCCATTAAATGTGATTTGTGTAGAAGGGTTTAAATGTTTAGTTGAAAATAGAGATATAGGTATAAGAGAATGACGGTGGCGGGTATACAGTCATGACAATGGAAGATGCACAAAAACTTCTGGGCGAACAGAAATATGTTCAGGCTGCAAAAATGCTTGACAGGTTACTGATAACAGAAAAAAACAGCAGCGAATTGTTTTACCTACGCGGAATTACTTCCATGAAACTCAGAAAATATGATAGTGCACAGGAATACTGGGAACGTGCGCTTTTTGTTGAAAGGAAATCCAAATATTATAAGATAAAGGGAATGGCGTATCTTGAGATATTTGATGTAGATAATGCCGTAGAATCATTTAACTCTGCACTTAAAATCGAACCAGATGATGTTGAAACCAATTTTTTCATGTCCATCGCATATATGTTGATGGATGATCATCAGTCTGCAAAATACATGAAAAAGGCAAAACAACTAAATGAAAGAAAAACAAAAAGACTAGCGTTTAATTTTTATACCCTGTTCCTGAAAAACGACCCTACAATCACAAGTGCGCAGAAAAGCGAAATACTTGAACGCATAGAAAATATTTCAAGAAGGTAGAATTTGATAGGTACCGAGCTATTTGCCAGACAGTTACTCCAGATCATTTGTCATTTTCAGGTTTGAGACGTTTTTCCATTTCATTCAACCACGATCTTTCCTTAACAGTCCGTGGCACGATCCGCTCTGCAAACTTTTCAAGGGCAGAACTACGGTTTTTTGACAACCAGTTACCACCCCGCTTCAGTTTTCTGAGATAAGAAGGATTTGCAAGTAGGATCTGAGTAAGTATATTCTCATAATGTTCTTTTCTTGACTTGATTTTTTCCAGCTTACGTAATGCTGCAGTCTCGGAAACTGTCCCGCGACCCATGGTTCGCTTGAAATCATTATGGGCTACAAGTTCTTCGTATTTAAACTTTGAGATTTTCGTTATGAATTTGTTAATGGGAATCTTGATAAGAGAATCTGTTATCAACAGAAGCCAGCCTTCTTTTTTAAGTCCTTTTTCCACATTATCTATAATATGTATAGCATCAGATTTTTCCATATCTTTTAGAAGGTGACCACGCAGAACAGGATAGGTTGCGATAAATGGTTTTGCCTCGACTTTGCCCACCCATTTTTTTATGAATTTCTTTGCATCCTTGAGTTGATTACGCCATTTTGCCAACTGTTCAAGCTTGGCGGCTGCCTCTTTAGGTGCCACCTGCCTAAAATCAAGAAGCCAGGATTTCTTTGAAAGTATTTTGCCCACATATTCATCTTCCATGAAAACCGCAAGCAGATCAGGGAAATATTTTTTGAGATAATTAAATTCCTCGAGATTAAGAAGCAGTGTATTTAGTACCTCTGCTCTTTTTTTTCTTATTTCCCTTTTTACAATTCCCATTTCCCTTCTGATATCCCGGTCAAATACTTTTTTATACTGCGAATCAAGCTTTTGAACACGTGATGACTTTTCAGCAAGACATGCTGAGGCCTCTTCCAAATAATCAATAAGAAGTGTCAATTGTATGCCACCCCATCAACCATACTAATCTTACTTGTATGAATTTTATCGTATGCTTGTTTCATCTTAAGCGCATCCAAATCAAGTTTCGGACTCTCACATATGATAGTACCTGAATACCCATTCTGTTTCAGGACTTTCATAAGCGGATTAAAAGGAGGTTCATTGGATGTGCCAAGAGGGATGTGGTTGCGCTCACCTTTTGCAGTGTATTCGATTTCTGAAAAATGCGAATGGAAATGATTCACATAGCCATCGAGTTCTTTTTCCAGTTTCTCAAAGAGCTTTAGGTAGTCATCTTCACCAGTAAGTTTAATGTCACCCCGTGCATGGATATGGGCAAAATCAATTACAAGCTCAATGGTTTCAACTTCGTTTGCCAGGCGGATGTTTTCTTCCAGACCGCCAAAGGCTGATTTTTTGCCAACGGTTTCTGCACCAAGACGAATTTTTATGCCATGGTTTTGAAGCTCCGATTCCAATTTTAAGAGATTCGCCTTTGCCAACTTATAGGCATCTTCAGGAGATAATTTTTGATAAAAACCAGGATGAAAAACAGTTATATCCCCTCCTGCAAGGCATGTCACCTGTGCTGACCTGAAAATGTGTTTGATGCTGTTGTCAACCTTTTGCTTTTCCATGGAACAGAAGTTTACATAATATGGTGCGTGTGATGACAATCTGACATTTGATTTTTCTGATTCCATTCTTGCTTTTTGTGCGGTTTCATCAGTCATTCTTACGCCATGGACAAATTCCATTTCCATTGCACCAAGGCCAAGGTCGGCACAGCACGCTATGCCATCAATGGTACTAGAACCCTTGCACTGAATAGGTATTCCAGCCGGACCGAAACGAACTGACATACAATGAATGTGCCGGAATTAGATTAAAAGAGTTTGCAAAACAAACAGCGAGGGTGGTAGCAAAGGCAAGGCAAAAGAAAAAGAAGACAGAAAAGAGATAAAAAATAAGGAAAGATAAAAAATTACTGGCAAAGATGGTTAGCCGAGTTGCAGGATTCACCTGAAACACAATCAGCATCGTTATTACAATAGCCGATTTTCGCATCACAATAGTGCGCACTTGTACAAACCTGCCAATTGCCACAGTCGGCATCATTACCGCAGCGGTCAGCTGAAACTGTGCAGATGTGCTTTTTGCTTGGGCAGTATTCCCAAAGATTGCATTCATTGTCAAGGATACAATATCCTTGTCTTGCAACACATTTCCTTGAGGTTCTATCGCAACGTGCCCATTTACCACAGTCTTCATCATTTATGCAGAAACCTTCATTCGGCTCGCAATAATGAGTCTTGAGATCGCAAGTCTGCCATGAGTCACATTCACCATCGATATTGCATCTTTCATCCATGAGGTAACATCGTTTGCTTGGAATATCGCATCTTTCCCATGAATTACAATCAGTATCCCCAACACAGTATCCCGGAGCAGGACCGCACACATGAGTCACAGGATTACAATATTCATATACTGGATCACATTGAGAATTGGAACTGCAGTATCCTAGAGCTGGTTGACAGTTATTGGAAGAATCACAAACCTGCCAATTTTCACAATTCGCGTTTGTCAGGCATTTTCCAGGTTGATAAATACAAAGGTGACTGTCCGTAAGATCGCACATCATAAGTGAATCATTGCACGCATCATTAGAAGTGCAATATCCAGGAATTGTGGAACATGCGCTATTGTTACAGAATTGCCACGATTCACAATCTTCATTAGTACTGCAAGTGTTTTCAGGATCAGTACAACCAAAAAATAATAATGCCAATATCAGAAATCCAAGTAATGTGTATCTCATAAAGATTTTATTGAATTGATGGTTTTATAATCATTGAGGCCAATCCGATTACCATTGATTTGAATTATTTGATAATTTGCAACAACTCGCTTATGTCTTTTATAGTAAAATCAGCAACCGATGGCCCGCCAGAGTATTTACCTGCAAGCATTCTGACTGTTTTCAATCCGGCTTTTTGTGCTGGTAGAATATCTGCATCTTCGCGATCTCCGATCATGATGCAATCTTCAGGTTCTGAGTTTAGGGTTTTGAGGATTTTCTTATAGAAAAACAGATCTTTTTCCCTGCCAACTTCCTCTGAAACAAAAACACCATCAAAATAAAGCGCAATATTAAGGCGAATGAGCTTATCCCATTGTTTGATCGAACTACCGCTGGTTGCCACATATAGTTTGTATCCGTTTTGTTTCAGCTTCATGAGTGTTGGCGTCACTGTAGGAAATACCTGTATTGAAGATTTGGTATTGTGATATGCACCTATGGCAGCGGCAATAAAACGACCAGGATCTTTTACATTAAGTTGCTTGCATAATTCATTGAAATGCTTTGGATAATTTGAACCTTTTTTCTTTATGACTTCAGTAAGTAGTTTGTTCAGTGCATCATAATCAGAATTAATGCCCATACTGATCATGGCATTCAACGCGTTCTTTCTTGCCATTGACGAGAACTCAGTGGATGGAAATAGCGTATCGTCTATATCAAACAGAACGTATTTTACCATATGAATACCTTGCAGAGATGATTTTTAAATCATGATAACTATCGGTGAGAGTGGTATGTTCTAAGTAACATACGCACACATTTTTGCAAACCTATCTACCAAACCTGCCTGATGCAGATGTTTTGCATGGTGCAGAGTCAGAATTTGTAGCGCTAACACTCAATCCAAGGGTTTTGATTAATGTAGTGCCAGCCATAGATT
>Ga0180007_10004037_pt1 | contig 15820 bp, 18 predicted proteins | sample MM_PC_MetaG_FD_121122 | JGI IMG/M metagenome (GOLD analysis project Ga0180007, IMG submission 121122) | Groundwater microbial communities from the Aspo Hard Rock Laboratory (HRL) deep subsurface site, Sweden - MM_PC_MetaG | ecosystem: Environmental > Aquatic > Deep subsurface > Groundwater... | reverse complement strand
GCTTTTCACAGAAGACTCGGACAAGAAAACATTCCTGCGGATTTTGCCGAGATCATGCGCCAGGTTAAAATTTTCCTTTATCCAATTGTGGAATCCATTCGGTCAGGAATGGCAACGCCTTCCAATTGGGAAGCGCCCGGCCCTTGGGGATAATAGACATTTCACCTCAAAAAAAGGTGTCCGTATGTTTTAGAACAAAATACAACGGAGAGATCGGGCGAAAAGGCAATTATTCAAGATGCCCTTGAAAGAATTGCTATTAAAAAAGTGTGGGCAGGATGCGGACAAAAAGCAGGGGTGTAATGCTAATTTTTTTTGTTGTTGCAGGTAGTTCCTTGATTTCATTGGTGCCCCCGGCAGGAATCGGACCTGCGGCACCAGGATTAGGAAAGCGGTAATAATTATATTAATTCGCTAAGTTATGATATAAAAGCGTAATTTTGGACGTAAATTTAAAAACTCTTGAACGGCCGCACCACCTTTCCACCCCCGCTTCTTTCCCACTGATCCGGTGAGAGTTTCACGCGGATTTCTCTAATTGGCTTTTGCTTTCGTCCAACTCTTTCTCCAGGCAGGCAATCCGCTGCTTCATTTCTGATAACTCCGCCTGCAAGGCATGATTGATTTGTTGGGTGCTGATCGCATCGTAGAAAGCGTCAATCAGGTCGGCAAGGACTTCCCGATACATAGAATCCGATTCCAGAATCTGCACCGCTTTTCTGACACATTCAGAAATACTTGCAACAGTTTTCGATGAGCCGACCTTAGAGTCTGACTTCTCGATTACTTCGTCATCAATGGTCCGCTTTTTTTCCTCAATGGATTCTCCGCTGGTAACCCTCAATAGATTCCGCCCCAGAGAAAGCATTTCCTCATAGGTCATGTGAAAATGCGCGGCGATCTTTGCACGTACCTGTTCTGAACCAGGCTTCCTGCCCTTGACAATAGCATTCAGATAGCCACGGTCAATATTTTGTTGAGCAGAAAGTCTGCTTTGCGAACCGCGGCCTTCCTGGTTCAATAAATGACACAATGCAGCATGAAAGAGTTTTGTCGCTGATTGTTCCATAGGTCAATTTATAGACCAATGGCTCAATAAAAGAAAGAAAAAATAACCAGTTACCGAAATTGAGCTAATTTTTTGTTGACAATATGTACTACATTCAATTATCAGGTTGACCATTGAGACTACAAAGGGGAATGCAATGGAGACTACAAATAAAAAGGTCACTCAAAGAAGGATTGCGAGATCGGCAAATATCGGCCCGGATTTTTTGAATCATATTATTCAGGGCAGGAAAAGATGTCCGCCTAAAGTTGCTGAGCGATTGGAAGCTGCCACCGGTATCAGCAAGCTTGTCTGGGTCTGGGGAAGTCCATGCGATATCCGGGCGGCGATCCAGGGAATTATGTGTCAAAAATGACGCAAAGCAATCCGCTGACCATAAACGAGGTGGCGAAGCTGGCACGCTGCAGCTACCACACCATTCACCGGGCAATCAAGAAAGGAGATCTGATTGCCTACAAACCGGGGAAAACTGTTCTTGTCCTGGAGAGCGATTTTGCCGCCTGGTTTAAAAGTAAACGGGTTTATTCGGTGAAGACTGGCAGACCCCGTCGGCGGGTTGAAATCAAGAGCGGATAATTGAAGGATTTTCAGTCCTGCCGGCATTCAAGCCATGTGGGGGAAGAAGGAATAGGTAATGCGTCTGTGGAGGGGGAAATTCCATTTTCTCACAAACCAGAAACGGCCCTGGAACGCGGACTGGACATTCTCTCCCCTGAATTGCGTGATAAAGTCCAGAAACTGGTGGAGATACCGCTCCTGCCTGACTGGCCGGAAAAAACACGCGGAGTCCCGAACCTTTGTCTCCGGTCAGCGCTTTTCGGAGTAATCAAACGTGGGCGCAGGAGGGCGGTGAAAGGGGAACTCGTCGCAGCGGTCAAGGGTCTGGACATCCGTTATACGGGATGGCGACTCGACCAGGGTGATTTCGATGTTCTGGTGCACGCCCTGCATCTGACCGCACACTCCACAGTGAAGACACCTGGCAACTACGTGTTTTTTAAGGTCAAGGGCTTTCTGCGGGCGATAGGGCGCCAGGCCGGCAAATCCGGGCGGGAATGGCTGAAGGATTCGTTTCGCCGCCTGACCGCTACCGCAGTGGAGATCAGCATCCAGATCCGCCACGGCAGCATGAGTGAAGAGTTTACTTATGCAGGATCACTGGTCGACGAATTTTACTATGACGCCAGTAGAAAATCCTATTTTCTGAAGATCAATTCCAAGCTTACCACACTTTTTGATGCAGGATGGACCCAGTTGCAATGGCAGCAGAGGCTTCACCTGAAAACCGATCTGGCCAAGTGGCTGCATGGTTTCTATGCCAGCCACCGCGAACCCTATCCGGTGAAGGTGATGACCTTGAAGCACCTTTGCGGTTCCGAATGTAACCGACTGGTGGATTTCCGGCGCAGCCTGCGTATCGCCATGGAGGAACTTGTCCGCGTAGATGCCGTGGTTGCCTGGGACATAGATGTAGATGACAAACTCCATGTGAGACGGAATTTTGCCGGTCAGTCATCTACACAAAAAGAGGGGGCATAGCACTCACACAAGGGGGGCATAGCAGTCGCAGTGGGGGGGCACAACACTCACATCAGGGGGGCATAGCAGTCACAATGAGGGGGCATTTCACTCACGGCAGGGGGCATAGCAGTCACAAACGAAGGGGCATTTCACTCACGCAAAGGGGGCACAGCAGTCACACAATAACGCAAATATCATGGTATAACTAATTGATAACATTTGAATTTCTAAGGATGACTTTTTTGCCTAATCATTTCTAATCTAATTTTAATCTTTTTCAGAATGGAGCAGAAGAGGGGGGTTCAGGTACAACATGATACATCCGTTTCAAAGCAACCAGGAATCAGAAAAAAAAGAAGCATGGGACATGGCCGTGCAATGGGTTGCCGGCAACCGTAAACTCATACGCCAGATAGCATCACCCTATATCCGGCATATGGCGGCAGACAGCAATGATCTCTTCCAGGAAGCGACAATAGCTGCATACAAGGCGTTTATCTCTTCCCAAAAAAAGGAAAAACCAAATCAGTTTGTTCCCTTCTTCCGGGTCATCTTTAAAACAAACTGTATCAGGTTGGCATCGGGAATTCAGACGGTGCAAAGCCTGGAAGATTATCAACTCCCTTGTCCGGAAAAGCCGGATGAACAGGAAGAGCACGAAACCGGCAGGATAGAAGAGGCATTGCAATCCGTCAGTAAACGGCAGCGGGAAATCTGCATCTGGCTTTTGCAGCAACCGGAACCGGTCAGCACCCCGGATCTGGCCAGGAAGTTCAAGGTCAGCCGTCGGCATGCCTGCCGCCTCATCAGCAGCAGCATTGAACGAATCTCCGGAGCAGTCCGATGAGCATAACAATCACGGAATTTGCCAAAGATTCCATCATTCCAAAAAAAGTTCTCCGCTATCTGAACCGTGCAGGAATCATTCAGGACCCGCTCTGTGCGGAAGACCGGATCGGCCTGCAGTTTCTTGAAAAGGTGTGGAGCAAAAAAGAGGTGCTTCGACCTCAATTTACCAAACTCTCAATGAAAGCAAGGCTCAGTTTTATCAGGACCGCAGATCTGCCGACCAAATGGGAACGCTATGCATATACCCGGTTCAGGAACCAGGAAGAGGGAAAAAGCCTGGCCATGCAAACCGTCGTGGAAGAGATTGGAATTACCTTCGGGTTCAGCCTGAATAACCAACAGATCGAGAGACTTTACAAGATCCGGAACCGGGCCCAGGTAGCCCGGCATCGAGAAAAAAATCTTTCAAAAAAACAAAACGAACCGCTCTTACAAGCGCAAACAAATAATTAAAAAACAGCATTTATTAACCGCTTACCGGAAAAGAAAAATTCAACTCTGCCGGCAAAAAGCGGGACAAAAAAATTGAAATACCGGTCACATGATGAGGAAAAAGAAAACAGAGGTGAAGACAACAATGAAAACAACTCTTCTGCTATCAACTGCCTGTTTGTTCTGCTGCGCGTCTGTAACCTGGGCCGATACCTGCGGAGAGGAGGCACGGTCCATTCTGCATAGCACCTATCCCTCTTTTTCTTTCGAAACAGTGGGCCCCACGCCGATTGATGATCTCTGCGAGGTGGTTTCCGAAAAGAACACTATCTATTTTGCCCCTGAGACAGGCCATCTCATCTTCGGGGAAATCTGGAGTAAGGACGGCAGGAACATTACCGGTGAAGAGCAGGGAAAAAGAATTACTCGGTCACTTGACTCCCTGCCCCTGTCCAAGGCGGTGAAAATTGGTAATGGCTCCAATACGGTCATCGAGATAACCGACCCCGATTGTCCTTACTGTCGCCAAGGTTCCGAATTCTTTGCCGGCAGGTCCGATGTGACCAGATACATCTTTTTTCTCCCCCTCGATCAGATGCATCCCGACGCCGCCCGCAAGGCAGAATTTATTCTGGCCGCAAAGGATCAGGCCAAGGCATATGAGCAGGTGATGTCAGGGGCCTATGACCACTCCCCGCTTCCGTCATTCACCCCCACCAGCATGCTCGGTGAGCACCGGAAGATCGCGGCAGGACTGCGGATCAGTTCAACACCCAGATACTGGATTAACGGCCAACCGGTATCCGGATTCAACCCCGCACAAATTGAGGAAATTCTCAGCAATACCGGCCAGGAAAAGGCCGGTGACCATTAAGCTTTACAAGGAGACGAAATGAAAAAAACAACAACATGCATGATCCGTTTGGGCGGCCTGTTTCCCATGGGCTGCAAACACAAGAAATCAATCATCGCCCTGATGGTTTTCGGGGTGACATGTCTGCTGGCCGCAAGCAGGGCGAATGCCTTCAACGCCCCGGCCGCCGGCACCTTTGCCTTTGATATTTACGATATCGGGGTCAATCAGATCCTGAAAGGCCCAATCGGTTTTGCCGCCGGCGTCGGGTCCATGGTGGCAGCTTCGGTCATGGCCATCCGCCAGATGCTGTTGCCGGCTGCCGCGACCGTCCTGGGCGGTGCCTTTCTTCTGAAGGCTGACAGTGTTGTTGCATCATTAGGCGCGCTGATCCGGTAAATGATATGTCGGACAATGTGAAAAGAGCATTTCCCCAATATCTTTCCGCACCGTTTCAGATCCTCTGGTACGAAAGCGACGAGCTGGCCCTGTTCATGTTCTTCCTGGTGCTGGCCCTGATGTACGGCAATGTTTTCTGGCTGCTGCTCATTCCCGGCCCTTATATTTACAGCCGGATCAAACGGCAGAAACCCCGAGGCTTTCTCTGCCATCTGCTCTATATGGCGGGACTCATCAGGATGAAAAATTATCCAGCGTATTTTGAGAAGGTTTTCAGCGAATAGGTTGCCATGCACTTGAGAATTTTCCTGCAGAAAACCAGTAACCTTTTCACCGAAAACAGGCTGCTGAAATTTGTGATCGTCGTGCTTGCCATGGCCGTGGTGGTCAACTCCTTGTTGGTGAACCAGGCGATCAAATACCAGCGCGTTATCCTGATTCCGCCAAAACTTACAGGCAGCATCGAATTCGTGGAAGGCAAACCAGCCGACCAGTACATCCGCGATCTGGCCCGGAGAATGGTAAGTCTTGCCGCCACCTATTCCCCTGCCACGGCCAGGAATCAATTCGATGAATTCCTCGGATTTTACGCTCCCGATGCCTACCCCGAAGCCGCTAAAGCCTGGTACGCCCTGGCCGGCCGGGTTGAGGAAAGTCAGGTCAGCACAGTCTTTTATCTGCGCAACCTGATCCTGGACAGCAAAAGTCAGCGTCTGGAATTACGCGGTGATCAGCGACAGTTTGCCGAGGATCGGCTCATTGAATCCGGACGGAATACCTATGAGGCCAGATACAGGATTGAGGATGGCCGCTTTTTCCTCATCTCGTTTCTGGAAAAGCATTCGTAGCGGCGCAAGTGGAGAGATACGATGTTTAAAACCTGTTCGATCATGATATTGGCCCTGCTTGGTACGACGCCTGTTCAGGCCGACCAGTTCACAGGCCCGATTCTGCCTGAGGTGACAACGGCGGTGGATCTGTCCTCTTCCGATGTCAACCGGATCGTCTGCCCCGGTACGATCAATGATCTGATCTTTTCCAAGGAAAAAGGGATTGAGGGGCATTTTGTGGGGAGTAACGCCTTTGTGAAATTTGCCATCACCGTACAGGATGACGAGAAACACTATTCGAATACTCCCAGTGAGTTGTTCGTGAGCTGCAACAACACCATTTATACTCTGATTGCTACGCCCAAAAGAATCCCTTCCGTCACTCTGCGCCTTGCCCCTTCTCCTTCCCAGGACCTGAAACAGAATATCGACCACTACCAGACTATGCCTTTTGAAAAAAAGGTGCTGCAGCTGGTGCGCGAGGCCTACCTGCAGGAGTATCCGGAGAGCTACCGGATAACCGCGGCTGACGAGGAAGTAAACATCTCCGCGGATCTGACCGTACGTCTGAAAAAGATCGTGGATGTTGAAGGGGTGGGCCTGCGCTTGAAGGAATATTTGGTGCGATCGGCGGTAACTGATTCTGTCAAGGTCACGGAAAAGGATTTTCTGAAATCCGAGTTGGGTGAGCGGATCATTGCCGTGGTGGTCGAAGACCATAGCATTGGGCAGGGCAAGTCGTCCCGCGTCTTTATTGTCGAGCAACGGGGAGAGGATTCGTGAGCCTGAAAGAACGTTTTAATGCCTTGAGCCCTCTCAGGAAGAAAATCTGCGTCTGGTCCCTGGTGGGCGCGGCAGTGCTGCTTATCGTGGTCGCGGGTTATAAGACCAGCCGGAATCCGGAATCGGAGTCAACCGCGAGACTGGAAAAAACCCGGGAGATTTCCCTGGACCCGGATCTGATTGAGAAAACCATGCTGCGGGAACAACGAAAAGAGATCGAGGACATGCAGGCCCAGATTAAGAAACTTGCAAACGATGAGGAAGACAGGCGGCACTCGGGAAATTTTCCACCACCGGTTCAAGTCGAAAGCCAGTTACCGGAGATCCCTTCCGCTGATCAGGTAGAACAGTCTGCATCCTCACCTTATTTCGGTACTCCTGTTCCTCCCAGATTCCCGGCTCCACCGGTTCAGCAGCCTCCGCCGCCACCGAACGAAGAAAAAATCATCGGCGGCATCGGTATTCTCTCCAACCAGAGTGCTCTGTCTCCGGTTGGTGCTGACCAGGTTGATAAAAAAAAAGAGAACCGGACGGTTTATCTGCCGCCATCCTTTATGGAGGCCATGTTGCTGACCGGTTTCGATGCTTCTACCTCGGGGGAAGGCAAAAACAACCCGGAACCGCTCCTGTTGCGCATCCAGGCGCCTGCAGTACTGCCCAATGACGTGAAGGCCAATCTGCGTGGCTGCTTCATTATCGCCGAGGCAATCGGGCGTCTCAATAAGGAACGGGCCGATGTGCGGCTGGTGTCCTTGTCCTGCATCGGCCGTAATGGCCAGGCGGTGATCGATACCACGGTCAAGGGATTTGTGACGGACAGCGACAGCAAGGTGGGGCTTTCCGGCCGGGTGGTTTCTAAAATGGGGGCCGCTACCGCCAGGGCGGTCGTGGCTGGTATTTTCGGCGGTGCAGGAAACGCCCTGCAGGCTTCCTCCCTCACCCAATCGACCTCGGCCCTGGGCACCACAGCCATTGTGGACAGTGATCAACTGGCCAAGTCGGCGGCAGGCGGTGGTCTGGCCGAAGGCTCCAAAACCCTGCAGGAACTCTATCTCGATCTGGCCAAACAGGCTACGCCGGTGATCGAGGTCGGGGCCGCCAAACAAGTGACGGTGGTCATTTCGGAAGGCAAGGAATTGGAGATTAAGGAATTCGAACACGAAAATTTATAAAAGCATGTTTGGCAGCAATACATGGGAAGTTCGAAAATGTGATGTGATCAATTAACTAAAAATCCTTGCATATCTATCAGCCAATACCTGAGAATATTTTTCCTTCATCAACGGCGACAAAAAACTGATATCTATTAGTGCTTCCCAAGCAGTTCGCACCCTTACAAAATTTTCCAGTATCTTGTCCAGCACCCGTTCCGTCAGCCCCAATCTCTCCCTCCCAAAATAATCGACCATGTCCTGTCGCTTAAGCCTGTTTTTTTTGCCATTGAGCGGCAGGGCAAACTCCTCTTCGGGACGGGAAACAACTATAGTGGTATTTACCAGGTCATAGGCGGGTGAGAGCGATATGACATCCTTTCTGCGAATAACGGAAAAATTTTTCAGATGCATGTCTTCGTTGCCCGTCAGAAAACAGAACAGAGTCAGACGGAATAGTTTAAGCTTTTCCACTACCGGAAAGGAGCAATGGGTCTCTATCAGTCCTGCCACTTGCTCCATGCTTGAGCGGTATTTTGTATCCCTGGTCCGACCGCTCAGTTGGGCAAAATCCTCTACATGTAGTTTATCCTTACGTCCGGTGCGATCAAAACGTTTGACAAAATAAGTCATTGCACCGTCACGTCCATACAACAGCCCATGGAGCGGAACTTCAATGCCGGCAATATCTGCCATGCGCATGGTAAGATCTTCGTTTTCGGGCACTTCCGGGTAATCGTTGATCTGCGGTTTGAGGATATATGTTCCTCCCAAATCAACAATCTCGAATCGTTGTTCTTTAATAAGAAGACGCGCAGACAGTTTGGGCTGAACTCCCTGGATGGACATCTTGCCAGCATGGGCCGCCGCCTCCTGCCGCAACTCTCTGGCCGAAAACGGCAAATCTTTTAAATCGGTGATTTGCCGGGAAAGGAGTTTGAGCCCTTTCGCGGAATATCTGCCCTCACACGGTTCATAACTTATCGGACACAGGTTCATAACGCCTCGATAATGGTCACGGCACCGACCGTGTCCGCGCCAATCAGTAAAAGTTGTCCGAATTTGTCCTCCCGGTCGAGTTTATGCAGTCGAAGCAGGGCCTCCAGTTGGGCTCCTTCCGGCAGCACCCCGTCAAAAAAAGGAGGAAATTCTTCGAATACATACGCCTCCGTACGGACCGCCATGGTCAGCGATATGGGTGGGCCGGTATATTCCGGGGTGTACTCGAATCGATACTCCCGGCCATCTTCCGATTCCTGAAGATATCCGGCAAGCATAGATTGAAAAAAAACTTTAGCGGTCCGCATTGACCTGCTCTTTTAGAAAGGCTTCCTTCAAGGGGCTTTGGAAGTCAAGTTCGATATTCAGTACCCACAAAATCTTGAGCAGATTTTCCAGCCGTATACTTTCTTGGTCGTTTTCCAAGCCGTAGACAAGGTTTTTTCCAACGCCGGCCAGTTCAGCGAGTTCCAGTTGCGTCAAGCCGCTCCGCTTCCGATGAAAAAGTATTATGTCTGATAACTTGTAGCGCATAATTTTTCCCTTTATAGAGGGGATAATGATTGCTTCTACAATAGATTAACAGAATTCTATATTTATGAAAGCATTTTCCCCTGTTTAACGGGGAAATATCCCAAAAATGAGTATGGAATATGAAATTTTGAGAAAAAACATCAAAAATCCCCTGCTAAAAGGAATAAATTTATTTCGATGGTTTTTTGTGGGCGAATAAAAATGGTGACGGTGGTTATTTCGGAAGGCAAGGAGCTTGAAAATAAAGGAGTTTGTAAGGTGAAACGCTGTAGTGTATTTGTATATTGCTGAGCGCGGCACTGCTGGTCAGAATAATTCCATCTAATCCGCATTTACGCCCCACTTTCCGAATCTTGCCGTAACCTCTTCCGGTGCGGCAAGATCACCTTTCCGCGCTTCGTCCAGGCCTGCTTCAACCTCGCGGACGAACCATTCCTCATTACTTAAAAATCGTTCAATCGCCTGATTAATAATCCATGAGCGCGACCTGCTCAAGCTTTTCGCCATGGAGTCAATCCGATCGAGCGTTTCATCTTCGATTCGGATGGTTGTGCTCTTCATATCGGTCCCTCGCTGTCATGTATTCATAGGTATTCACATATATCCACAAATAATACAATGCCGCCTGTTGCCTGAAATTACAACAGTCGATAACCCGGGTAATGAAATTCATCGTGACTCACGTCATCCCCTTGAAAAAGAGAAGTAGAGAAAAGTCTCTTTTTAGATCATCCATGTTTCGGAAACTTTACTGATGAAATCATTTAATAAGTTGGCACGCTACAGTCTCTGCTTATTCCCTTTGCTGCTCTCCGGTTGCGGTGCGGCATTGAATCCCTATCATGAAAATTTCAACTGCCAGGCGCCTGACGATTCAGGAAAATGTGTCGATACTCCATCCGCCTATGCAGAGGCCGTTGGTATCAATCAGCTGGTAAAGGAGGGGAAAGCCAACACGGAAAGAGATGTTGACGGGGCGCGGCTTGAACGGTTGGCGGAGTTGCTGGAAGAACCACAGACTCCCATGATCGTTCCACCCCGCATCCTGCGTGTATTGATCCTGCCCTATAAGGGCGACGGAGATCTGTTCATGGCCCGTTATGCTTATCTCCAAGTGGAATCTGCCCAATGGCTGCTCAGCGACATCGATGAGGATATCGAGTCAAAATGATCTCTTTTTTTGATCGCCTCATCTTTGGCTCTGAGGGCGGTTTAAAGTTTGCCGATATCAAGAAAATGGTACGGAGGGATTCCTTCTCGAATTACCTTAATTATGTCGCCTATGACCCGGCAAGCGAAACCTACCGCAATCAAGATAACACGATCGGCATGCTGTGGGAGTGCACCCCGCTTGCCTTTGCAGGAGTGAAGACCCTGAAAACCCTGGAAGGTCTGTTTCGGGCCGGGCTGCCCATGGATGCGGTGCTGCAGTTTATCTTCCATGCCGATCCCCATGTCGAACCGATGCTTGCACTATTTAAGCGCTCACGCATCCGGAATCATCCCCTGGTGCATGCCAACCTGGAAGCGGTGAGCGCCTTTGTCCGCGGCGGGGTTGATGGGGTACATGAAAGCGCCGGCATCCCCATCCGGAATTTCCGACTGTTCGTGGCGGTCAAGCTGCCGCAGAAAAGCCGGGAGGCCAGAGACAGCGTGATTAAGGAGATCAAGCGGCAGATCAGCGAGACCCTGGCCGCCGCGCATCTCCATCCGCGCCACATGGGGCCGGAGCAGTTGCTGGAATGGTGCCGACGTTTCCTGAATCGTTACCCGGAAGGGTATCCGGACCGGAATTTTGGCCAGTATGACCAGTTCGTGCCGATTCGCAAGCAGATCATCAACAGCGACACGGTGATCAGGGATGAGGGCGATTGCCTGAAGGTGGGCGACAAGTATTTCTGCTGCACCACGCCCAAGGTATTTCCCAAGGAGGTAGATTCGCTGCAGACCAATTCCCTGTTCGGCGGCATCTGGGGCCTTATTTCGGACGCCGATCAGATCAAAACCGGGTTCCTCTATGCGGTGAATGTCATTTTCGAATCACTCTCCAGTACCCTGCACGCCAAATGCAATCTGGTCCTGCAGCAGGAGGCGGTGGGCTCCTTTTCGCCATCGCTGCGGCGTAAACAGGACGAATACCTTCACGCGGCCGACGATCTTGACAAGGGCATCCCGTTTGTCAAGGTCATGCCCATTCTCTGGACCTGGAGCACGGACAAGGACAAGGCGCTGGACTCCATGGTCCGGGCCAGGCGCATGTGGGAGAGCTGCGGCTACACCATGCAGCAGGACTGGGGAATTCTGAAGATCATGTTCCTGGCCGCCCTGCCTTTCGGTCTTTACACCGAGGGCAGGACCCTGCAGAATATCAACCGCGATTTCATCGCCCCGGTACCCACGGTCACGGCCATTCTGCCGGTGCAGGCTGATTTCGCCGGCGTCGGACTGCCGAAGCTGCTTTTCCTGGGCCGCAAGGGGCAACTGGCCGGGCTCGATTTCTTCGATGCCGGAGCCATCAACCAGAATGTCTTCTGCTGCGCCAGTTCCGGCAGCGGCAAAAGTTTTCTGATCAACTCCATATCCTTTAACTATTACGCCACCGGAGCCTTGATCCGCATCGTCGATATCGGCGGCAGCTACAAGAAAATGACCACCATGCTCGGAGCGCGCTATCTGGACTTCCAGCCGGGCATCCCTGTGTGCCTGAACCCTTTCACCCATATTGAAGACCCGGATGAGGAACTCAAAAGTGTCACCGCCGTTTTCGCCCAGATGGCCTATTCCAACTCCGCTGTGAGCCGGCCTGACGATACCGAAATGAACCTGATCCGCTACGCGGTGCGCTGGGCCTGGCAGCAGGAGGGCAACAATGCGGACGCCGATACCGTCTACCGGTTTCTGTCCCGTTTCCCTGATGTGCCGGAGGCAGACCTTGGCGAGATCGCCAGCAACAAAAACCTTTCCGAGGCGGCAAGCAAGCTGGCCTTCAATATCCGGGAATTCACCAGCCAGGGAGCCCATGCCCGTTTCTTTACCGGCCCGTCCACTTTCGACATCCGCCAGGATGAATTCGTGGTCCTGGAACTGGAGCATCTCAAGGTGCAGCCGGAACTTTACCGGGTGGTTACCCTACTGGTCATCAACGCCGTGACCCAGGACCTCTATCTCTCCGACCGCTCCCGGCCCAGGTTGATCATCTTTGATGAGGCATGGCAGTTCATGGGCGAGGCCGCCATGCTGGCCCCGGTCATCAGCGAAGGATACCGCCGGGCGCGGAAATACCAGGGCTCGTTCATGGTCATCACCCAGTCACTCTTTGATCTGAAGAGCTTCGGCGCGGTGGGCGAGGTGATCAAGTCCAATTCCGCCTTCAAGATCCTGCTGGAATCCCAGGATTTCAGCGCCGCCAAACAGGAAGGCCTCATCGATTACGATGACTTCACCACCGAGCTCTTGAAAAGCGTCAAATCCAAACCCCCGAAATATTCGGAACTCTTTTTCGACACCCCGTTCGGCAACGGCGTGCTGCGCCTGGTGGTCGATCCTTACACCTATTACATCTACACCTCGAATCCCCGGGAAATCGCAGCAATTGAAAAACTGGTTAAAGAGGGCAAGGATTATGATCAAGCCATCCGCGAGATGGTGCGTCGTCATCGCGCTTAGTGTGCTCTCTCAAGCCCGTTATGTACTGGCGGCTGATCCGACATCGGTGGCTCGTGACGCAGCCGGCGCAGCACTTAAGCAATTCGGATCAAGCGAGGCCATCCGCCGGAATGCCTCCCTGCCGCTCACTTCAGGGGAAGCGCAACTCTCGACCATCGACGGATCGGATTCCGCCGCCGTGCAGATCAACCATCCCTCATCTTCAGCCTTTCTCACGGTCTCTGTCCAGAGAGCTGCCAGCGGCGATCTCACACCAGTCCGGGTACGACAGGATCTCGATTTCGATGGCAATTTCGACTACAGCTATCAGCCTCCCTTGCCGATATCCGGCATCTGCGCCAACGGTGTCATCTCCTGTGATGCAGGCACCTGGGATCATTGCCGAACGTATAGCTGGACCAGCGACAGCGCCGGACGCGCGAATTTGACGGTCAGCCCCATGAGCACCCTGGCCGGCTGCTATTGTGTGAACCGTAGTTGCGGGAGCCCCGGCAATCCGCGGGACATGCTCAAGGACCTGGGCGGCGGTGCGGTAGCGGTGGTGCAGAAACGGAAAAGCGGGTATGCCGTGTCCAGGGTCGAGCTGACCGATTCCGCCATCAGCTATTACGGCCAGGACAACAGTGGCTCCCAAACAGGCGTTATGCCGCAGTCAGCATATTTTAACCAGCCCTCCGCCATGGCCGGTGACGTCAATGCCGAAGTGGCAAATCAAGCCGCCGATCCGAACAGCTACTATTCCATGGTGAGCACCAGCATGGCCGAGCGGGGAGCCGCCACCAGTTTGCAGTCCTGCAGCATAAACCGTATTGTCACGGTGGAACAACTCTCACGGTCCTGCCCTGACGGCAAGCCACCCGACCCGATCTCGGGCCTATGCGTCGAATGGCGCGGGTCGGGGTCTTCTTCCGGGTATATACTTTTGTCCATTCCCGGCACTATCCAGATAGCAAATGACCGGATACGACTCTCGATCGATAACTTTGGTACGGGGAGTTGGATCGAACTCAGAGGCGCCGGCATCTCGCGGGCAGCAATTTTTTTCATCGAAGTGGCGGATAACCGCATACGCGCCGGCATTGACAGGTTTGGCACGGGGGCCTGGGTAGAATTGACCGGCTCCGGAAGATCACAGGCGCCTTTCTTCGGGATCGAGGTTTCAGACGGCCGATTACGCTTTATCAGCATAGGAGGCAGCGCCGGCCAATGGATTCGCTTTCTCTCCGAAAGCGATGCCGTATGCACTTACAAGGCAACAGATACCATTAACGACCTGTGCAGTGCCATGGCAGACAATCCCGATTGTTCTCTGCAGGAGGAAACAGTGGATTCGGTGCAGACCTTCCGGAACTTCCAGCCTACCGGCCTTGCGCTGCTACCCTCGGCCAGAAGCTTCACCGCCTCATCGCCCTGTAACGCCGGTGAGCCGCCCTATGGCATGACTATCACCAGGGACTGGTGGCGGAAGGATCGGACCTATCGCTGCACCGGAAACAAGAATTTCGATTTCAGCGATGCCGCGCGCAGGGTGGACACCATTACCAGTTCGGTTGAAGACAATACGCCATCCCGGTCGAACTTCGCTTTTACCGATGCCAGAAAGGATCATGAGACCGGGGCATGGACAGTGGATAAGCAGACCCTGACCATCCCCGGGCTTGATCCGCCGCCTGACTGTGAAATGGTCTGCAAGACGAGAAAGCAGGTAGAGGACAGCCAGGCTGGTGTAAACGGAGTGAGCACCGATTATCAGAATTCACCCACTAGGTACGACACTTTTTATCATGTCTGCGATCTTGATAACAATTGCCCGAAAGGACCCGGAGAGGTCATCGTGGATGACTGCCGGTGTATTAACGAGTTCGCCGAGGCAGCCTCTGCCATGACGGTGCTTGACGAGGCTGGCCGCGACATGACATGTATCGATGGAGGAACCACCGCCAGCGGAGATTGTCTGGGTGAAATCAGGATTTTTGACGGCAGACGTTCGGAATGTCTTGAGAAAGGCTGGTCTACCTCATTTTTCAACTGCTGTGATGATTCGGCCGGCAGCTTTCTGTTTCTCAAGGAACATTGCCCTGACGCCAGCATCGAAACGGTTCAGGCCAAACAGGCGGGACGGGCTCACTATATCGGCACGTACTGCAAAAAAGACATCGTGTTTATCGGCTGCGTCCAGGAGGCGGAAACATACTGCCTCTTTAATTCCAAACTGGGTCGGATCATCCATGAACAGGGCCGCATTCAACTGCGGAAATTTAATCCCAACGGCAACTGGGGCTCGGCCAAAGCACCGAACTGCGAAGGGTTCACCCCGGAAGAGTTTCAGATGCTTGATTTTTCGCAGATTGACTTTTCGGAAGTGTTTGGTGACATTGAACCACTGCCAGCGTCCCAGATGCAAAACAATGTCCAAGGGGTGATCAATGATTTTCAGAACAGGCTGCAATAACCTTTCCGCCTTCCGAATTTAACCATTTATTACGCCTTTTAAAATAACCCTGATCATTTTTTTTGGATAAAATTACTTACAGAAGCAATTAAATGAAAGGAATTTTATCCATGGGGAAAATTGTAAAATCGCAAACAGCCACCAACAAGGCTCCTCAGGAAAACATCTTAAGTTTTTCGATGCGATTCCAGACCAAGGGTTGCCAGTCTATATCTTTTCCTGCTGAATATCAGACCGAGAACGAATATAGCAATAATCTTACCAACTTCAAGAATTGCCCCT
>Ga0180007_10004036_pt1 | contig 15820 bp, 19 predicted proteins | sample MM_PC_MetaG_FD_121122 | JGI IMG/M metagenome (GOLD analysis project Ga0180007, IMG submission 121122) | Groundwater microbial communities from the Aspo Hard Rock Laboratory (HRL) deep subsurface site, Sweden - MM_PC_MetaG | ecosystem: Environmental > Aquatic > Deep subsurface > Groundwater... | reverse complement strand
TTGTCCGAATCATGGAGTCGGTTTACGAGCAGGACTTCATAAAAGACTCGTACGGTTTTCGCCCGTCTCGAAGCTGTCACGATGCGCTCAAGGCACTGAGCGAGACAGTGGAGAACAATCCTGAGTGAGATTATCGCACGGAGGGGCACGATGGCTTCGTGCCCGTGCTTGCATCTCGACAGCGGATATTTGGCTTATCCCAAAATGCATGTTTGACAAACTTTTCAAAAGTTTGGCCCCCGGCAGGGCTGCCAGAGGCTTTTTTGCCCTTCTTCGTGTTATTCAGCGACCAACGGGAGCGTGTGGTTGATAAAAACGATATTCCCAGGCTGGACGTCTGGGAACATGAATGATTTAACCCGTAAACGATTACAACACGTCGAATAACAGCAGAGCCGCCCGGAATGACAAAGCGAAGGTTTATGCTTTTCCGTAATAACGCTTAATGGGTGGGGCAACTGTCTTTTCCCGGGTGTCGGGGTTTGGTTTCAGCAGATCGTTAAGACGGGCGGCCATGAGATCGGGCTCGGGGCTTTGATCAGATGGTTCGGAGATAACATAGGTGGTATGGTTTTTTCGGTCGTTGGACCTGTTATGATATCCTGGAAGGGTTTTCCACAAATCCGGTGCGCTTTCTTCCTTGATAATGTTTTTAATCCAGTTGGAAAAACAGATTTTCTGTCTGTCCCATGTGCCGGGGTAATCAGATCCGATTGTGGACTCGCGTGCCGGAGAAAAAACTGCGTAATGAACTTCTCCATCCATTTCAAAGGCAAAGAAGAATTCTGTTTTTTTATATTTCAGCCGGGAAATGATTTTATCAGGGTTCAGTTCACTGGGGGTATCAACCCAGGAAAAATCCCCAGGCTCGAGCCCGAGACGATTGATCAAGGTCAAAATATCATTTTTTTGTGATTTTAAAAGTCTTCGGCTGTCCATGGCTTATTTGCCCTGTGAAATATCAAATCCATTATTTTCTGTGAATAATTCTTATATGTCAAAAACACATGACGAAGTCAAGGATCGAATCCTTACCTTTAATACCGGGATTTTTCCCTATAGCTCCTCCCAGGAAAAAACCCTTCGTTTCATGAGGATTGATGCGGCTTTCAATGTGTCAACGGTTTGCCTGCGGGTGATATTCATCAGGACCATATCAATTCCCGCCATGCCGAGCATGGCCGCATAGGTTCTTTCCATGAGGTATTTCTTTTCCGGGTCAGGGGCACCGGTTGTCAGGTTGGAAAGACCCACAATGGTTTTAACCGGAAAGCCCAGAAGGTCGGGAAGGGATCTGATTACCTCCAGGACGTCCATGGCCTGAAGTGATCCATCAGCCCATAACAGGGGCACAAGCACAGGGTCTATGATCAATTGTTCCAGATCAAGGCCGCGCCTGCTGCATTCTTCAAACAGGGATAATGCCCTGTCCATACGCTCCAGAGCATTCAGGGGCACACTGCTGTCCGGGTTCAACAGATATCCCACAATTTTTGCCCGGTATGTGACAGCCAGGGGGAGAATGGTTTCAAGTTTGTGGGGTTCAAGGGAAAACCCATTGATATAAACGGTGTTCCTGCATATTTCAAGACCGGCTTTCAAGGCTATGGGATTGGAAGTATCAAGCATCAGGGGCAGGGATGTGGCTTCCTGGACAGTCTCCACAAAAAACCGCATTTTATCCTCTGGGTTTCGTGTCAGGGGCCCGGTGTTGATATCAATCATGTCAGCACCGTGTTGCTCACAGATCCTGACCTGCTCCATGATCGGCTCCCTGGAATAGGAATTCAAAGCATTTTCAATGACTTTTCGGGTTATCTGTATGTTGTCTGCAATGCATATCATGCTGTATTTTTCCTGATACTGTGATCCAATCTATTCTTTGAGATGGTTTCAAGTGGTGGTTTTATGAAAGACCTTGATAAATGTCCAGAACAATACACATTTAATTTATTTTTTGACACTTTTTAGGCCCGTGAACAATGTCTGAAAAAAATAATCGTTGTTAATTCAGTTGCTTGCGCTTTGGCCCCCACGCCTCTCCCGACTTATTCCCCAGTTTTTCCGCATATTTGGGGGTGATGCCCCATGAAAATGAGGGCTTTGTTCTATGGACAAGTGATGTTGATTTTTCATATATAGAAGCTAACGTTTGACTCTCTCTTTCTCAAGTTTCTCCTTCACGGAGAAAAATTTTTCTCCGACTCGGAGAAAATTTCCGATGATCAAGGTCTGATATGATTTAAGTTTCAGCCCTGGTGAAATGCATTAAACCATCACACTTAAATGGAGGTAGACGATGCCTTTTCCTGCAACGATGAAGAAAAATAACACGGTATGGTTCAGCAGCTCAGACTCACCTCATGTTGTATCAGAGGACAATACCAGCTACCTTTTTCGGGAAATGAAAATCGAACGGAGAGTGGAAGAACGTCTGGCATTGGATGAAGGTGCCTACTCTGTCATCGACTCATATGCTCCCCAGATCTGTTCGATCATAAATATTGGTAGTAATGGATTGTCTTATGTTTATTTCAAGGGAGATGAACCCGCCTTTGAATCACTGACCATGGACATTATTGTAACGGGCTACGGGTTCTGTCTTGAGCGCATCCCCTTTAAGAAAGTGGCTGATTACAAAGCCCCCGATGCCACAGAAAACAGTCCATTTGAAAAAAGAGTGGCCTGTATTGAATTTGTTGATCTGAGCGAAGATCAACAAGAAAAAATAAATGCCTTTATTGATACCCATGCCAGAAAGACAGTTAACTAGACATGAATGATTTAAACGTATAAGCAGAACAGCTTTATTCCCTTAAGCTGTTCTGTTTTTTTTTGCCCTTCTTCGTGTTCTTGCAACCACCGTGAGCAGGTAGTTACTAAAAAACCATAGCGGGTTTCTTACCATGAGACCGTAAGCCAGTATAAAAACATCCCACCCAGTATGGTCCCGGCAAGTGAGCGTGAATAGAACGCAATGATAAATGTCGGAACGGCCACCAGAAGCTCTTTTGAGAAGACATTGATTCCCATGGGGTTTTTGGTGATGATCAATGACGGGAGCAGGATGGCGCTTAATAAAGCCACAGGAATCAGTTCAAGCCATTTTTCAAACCATGTGGGGAGCTGTCTGTTTGACAGAAAAAAAACAGGCAGCCAACGTGGAAGAAAGGTGACCATGCACATACCCAGAATCAACAGCATATAATCGTATTCATTCATCATGATGATGTCCCTCTGGTTTGATGCTTTTCGTTCGAATGATGGATCCCAGTGTCGCCGCCAGGACCGATGCAATGATGATATACCAGTTCCCCGGAAGATAAAGAGCCGTACCCACGGCAATGACCCCCGAAATCAGTCCTGTGACCACATGAATTCTTCCGTTCAGCTGCATGACCAAAAGGCAGATGAACATGGCGGTCATGGCATAATCCATTCCAAAGGCGTTTTCGGAAATGAAGCGGCCTGAATAGGTCCCGGTGACCGTACTGATTACCCATGAGGCATAGGCTGTATAATTGACCACCACGGCCCGCCGTAAATTCCATGACCTTTGCTTGAATTTTTCCGAATTGATCACAAAGGATTCGTCGGTGATGGTATGTGAGAAAATAGTCAGGGCGACCCGGTTTTTTCCTCTTAGGACAAGGGAAAGTGATGAACTCATCAAAAGATGCCTGAGATTGACAACAAAGGTGGTCATGATGATGGCCATATGAGAGGCGTTCCCCATGATCATGGCCACGGCGATAAACTGGGAACTTCCGGCAAAAACAAATAAGGACATCACGGCCATCTCAACGGGACTAAGTCCTGCTTTTTGCCCCAGAACTCCCAGGGTCAAGCCCAGGGGGACATAGCCAAGGCAGATGGGCCATGCAGCCCAAAAACCGGAAAGCAGATCGTCTTTGAGAGTGTCAAAGGTCATAACCTGATTTTGCTTTGAGCTTAATTCCACCCATGCCTCGCTTTTAGATTCCCAGATAAGCCTTTTTTACGGCGTCATTTGAAAGAAGGTCGTGGCCACTGCCGGTGAGGGTGATGTTTCCGTTTTCCATGACATAGGCACGATGGGCGATTTTAAGGGCCAGGTTTGCATTCTGTTCAACCAGAAAGATCGTGGTGTTGTGCTCTTTGTTCAGTTTTTCAATGATGCTGAAGATCTGTTTGATGATAAGGGGGGCCAGGCCCAGGGACGGTTCATCAAGCAAAAGAAGCCGTGGGCGGGCCATCAAGGCCCGAGATATGGCCAGCATTTGCTGCTCACCCCCGCTTAGGGTGCCACCGGCCTGGTGTTTACGTTGCGCCAGAATGGGAAAGAGCTCAAATACATACTTGAGATCTTTACGGATTCCGTCTTTGTCTTTTCTTAAAAAGGCCCCCATATCCAGGTTTTCCAGAACCGTTAAAAAGGGAAATATGCGTCGCCCCTCCGGGACATGACTGACGCCCATACGGACTATTTTTTCCGGATTCAGGCCATGAATGGGATTTTTTTCGAACACGATTTGACCTGAACGGGGAGGGGTCAGGCCCGAGATGGACATCAGGGTGGTTGTTTTTCCGGCTCCGTTCGCCCCGATAAGGGTGATAATTTCACCTTCATTGATAATCAGGGAAACATCCTTCAGGGCTTGTATATTGCCGTAGTATGTTGTGACGTTATTAAGCTCAAGCATCGCTGTCTTCTCCAAGGTAGGCTTTGATCACCACGGGATTGTTACGGATTTCCCCGGGTGTGCCCTGGGCGATTTTTTTGCCGTAATCCATCACAAATATCCGGTCAGACAGGGTCATGACCAGTTTCATGTCATGTTCAATTAAAAGAATGGATATCTTGTCTTCAGTTCGAATTTTATGGATCAGATCCACCAGATCAGTGGTTTCCTGGGGATTCAAGCCTGCTGCAGGTTCGTCAAGAAGAAGAAGAAAGGGATCCGTGGCCATGGCTCGGGCAATCTCAAGACGTCTCTGGTCCCCATAGGGCAGGTTTTTTGCAAATTCATTGACCTGTCGTTCAAGGCCAATTTTTTTCAAGAGTGCATAACTGTAATGGACAATGTGCTCTTCTTCGGCCCGAGTCTTCGGTCCCCTTATAAGGGCTCCCAGAATTTCCGATTGTGTCCTGCAATGCCGACCGATCATGATATTTTCAAGAACCGTCATGTTTTGGAACAGGCGGATGTTCTGAAAGGTTCTGGCCAAGCCCATGCGTGTGACGATATGGGGCTTTACACCGTTTACTCTCACGGTTTTTTTTTGGGGTGGTGTGACCAGAATATCACCGCCTGTGGGGTTGTATATTCCGGTGATACAGTTGAAAAAGGTTGTTTTTCCTGCACCGTTCGGACCGATCAGGGCGACAATTTCTCCTGCCCGGATATCCAGATCAAGGCGATTCAAGGCCCTGACCCCTCCAAAGTCCATGGTGAGATTTTTGACATCAAGGATGACATTCATGGTGGTATTCAGGCTAACGGCTCCTTGGCATTAAAATTGTATTTTGTTCGGATATGACTGATCAGACCCTGTGGCCTGAAGACCATCATGATCACCATGGATGCGCCAAAGGCAAGCATACGATAATCCCCCAGTGTTCTGAAATATTCCGGAAGGAGAACCAGGAAAAAGGCCCCCAGGATGACTCCGGGAATGGATCCCATGCCACCTAAGACAACGATGGACAGAATTATGGCCGATTCCATGAAGGTGAAACTTGCCGGGTTGATGAAGGTCGTTTTTGCTGCGAAAATAACACCGACCATTCCAGCCCAGGTAGCGCCCAGGGCAAAGGCGGTGAGCTTGGTTCTCATCTTGTTGATGCCCATGGCCTGGCAGGCAATTTCATCTTCCCGAAGGGCGATCCAGGCACGGCCTATGCGGGAATTTTTGAGTCGATTGACAAAGAAAATGGTAAACAATACCAACAGGAGCACCAGATAATACATGTACTTGATGGCATGGGGAATGGATTTTTCCACAAGTTCAACACCGAAAAAAGCGGGGCGTGAAATATTGGATATACCACTTGGACCGAAAAACACCTTGTCCCAGTTTTCAAGGATGAGCCGGATGATTTCCCCGAAACCCAGGGTGACGATGGCCAGATAATCCCCCCTGAGCCGTAATACCGGAATACCCAGCAGAATTCCGAAGAAGGCCGCGACCAGAGCACCCAGGGGCAGGGCCACCCAGAAACCCACGCCGAAATGATGATTCAGTAAGGCATAACTATAGGCACCCACTGCGTAGAATGCCACGTAACCCAGATCCAGAAGGCCGGCAAGCCCCACCACAATGTTCAATCCAAGCCCCAGCACCACATACATCAATGCCGTGGTAAAAACATTGGTTTGATAAGTTGAAAAAATAAAGGGGAAAGACAAGGTAAAGAGAATCAATACCCCCAGAAGCATACGGCTTATTTCCGGGCTTGTATAGATATGGTTCAGGGTCTTTTGACCTAAGGATGGTTTATCATTGTTCCCAACGGTCCTGTTTTGGAAACGACGCCAGAAAAACGAGGCGAAAAACGTTCCAATCCCCACCATGATCATGTTCTTCCACCGCCATGTCACGGTATAGTTCAATGGATTGATATACACCACCATGAGGGGAAATGTCAGAAACATGAACCAGATTGAGATCATAATCGATCGGAGTATGTGTTTCAAAGGAGTCATAGGATCTTTCTTTGTTGTTATCAAATTTGATGAACTCGTAAAAAGTCGACGGATGGCTATGGAAAAAGGTCCATAGGCAAGGCATAGTGTTTGGCCGGGCGTGAAGGCATACATGTAGTATGTCGAATGTCCGGCTAAACACTATAACGCCGCATATGGGACTTTTTACGACGCCATCAAACTTTCTGGCTTGTGTTTCGTCCCAAAATTCCCGACGGTTTGAAAATCAGGATCAAGACCAGCAGGGTAAAGGCGAAAACGTCTTCGTAATCACTGGAAATATAGCCGGTTCCAAAGCTTTCGGTCCATCCCAGGACCAGCCCCCCAAGAACCGCACCGGGAATACTGCCAATGCCGCCGAGCACAGCCGCGGTAAAGGCCTTGATACCGGCAATAAAGCCGATGTAAAAGTTGATCTGCCCCATTTGGGACCCGATCAGGACACCGCCCACGGCAGCCAAGGCCGATCCGATGATAAACGTGAATGAAATAACATGATTTACATTGATACCAAGGAGAAGTGCCATGCTTTTATCCTGGGCTGTAGCTCTCATGGCTTTTCCGATTTTCGTGAATTTAATCAAAATGGTCAATAAAACCATGATAACAGAGGTGGTGCAGATAATGGTAAATTCTGACGAACCCATGATATGGGAGATGGGCTCAAGGAATTCAAACTCGGGTATCAGCTTGGGAAAGGGCAGAAAATTCGATGTCTGGGCAAGCAGGACATAGTTCTGGAGGAAAATGGACATCCCGATGGCGCTGATCAAGGGAGACAAACGTGGTGCATTCCGTAAAGGGCTATAGGCAATCTTTTCGACGGTATAACCGTAGGCAGATGCATAAACAACAGCACCTCCGGCCGAAAGCAGCAGGACAAGAGCCGCATGATTCACCCCCATGATATTAAGTACCGTTGCAATGATCAAAGCCGTGAAGGCACCGATCATGTATATTTCCCCATGGGCGAAATTGATCAACTCGATAATTCCGTAGACCATGGTGTATCCCAGGGCGATGAGGGCGTAGATACTCCCCTTGGTCAAACCCCCGAGAAAAAGCTCCAGAAAATACTGAAGCTCTACTTGTAAATTATCCATATATTGTCAGGCCCTTCATTTTTTTAATCATTCAACACAGGTTGCCGGTGTCATGGCACAGATAAAAGACTGTAATCATATGATTCACTGCCCCCGGTCAATGGTTATAAGGATATAATCATATCAGGGAAAGAAAATAAATGCAATTTTCTCAAGCGATCGTGGGGGGACTGAGTGGACTTGGTGGACTTGGTGGACTTGGTTTTTTTGTCCCATCCCCGAGGCGGGGATGGGATGGTGGCTTTGTTTATTCTACTTCTTTAAAGGCGCCGTTTGTTACTTGATACATAGTGAAACCGGCTCCGATGGCATCTCCGTGCTCATCAAAACTGATTTTTCCGATGGGGGTATCCACATATTCGGTTTTCAAGGCATGGGACACGGCGGCATAGTCGGTGCTGCCTGATTTTTCGATGGCATTGGTCAATGCAAGAGTGGCGGCATAGGCATTGAAATAAAAGGCACCGGGCTCTTCACCATATTTGGCCTTATGTTCTTCGATGGCGTTGATATAAAGGGGGTTTTTGGACGTGTCCAGGGGGCCGCTTACGTAGACGCCTTCAGCATATTCACCGGCCGTGTTGATGAAGCTTTCGTCTTTGAGTCCATCGGAGCCGATCATCAGGGTATCCATTTTTTTGACTCGCATTTGTTTGACGATACGTGAGGCTTCGGGATGATATCCACCCCAGACAACAAGATCAGCGCCGTTATATTTGACTTTCTGCACGATGGCTGAATAATCCACAGCACCCGGGGTCACGCCTTCGAAAAGAACGATTTCCACCTTGCCGGATTCTTCAAAGAACTGTTTGGCAAGGGTTGCCGATCCTTTGCCGTAATCACCTTTGTCGTGAAGAATGGCCACTTTTTTGACATGGAGTTTGCTCAAGGCAAAATCAACCTGAAGTTTGGCCTGGGCTGCATCATGGGAAATGGTTCTGAAAAAATTGGGGTATTCTCCGGAAAGCGTCAGGTCCGTGTTGGTTGCCGAGGGTGACATGCAAATCAGGTTTGCATCCTTGTAAATGTTCAGGGCTGCTTTGGTGGCTCCACTGCAGATATGGCCGATGACGGCCACAACCTTATCCGTTACCAGTTTGGTTGCCGTGTTGGTGGCGACTTCGGGTTTGCACACATCATCTTCCACAAACAGCTCGATTTGCTTGCCCAGAATTCCACCATGTTTATTGATGTTATCAACCACAATGGTCACGGCATTCACTGTGGGGAGCCCATAGGAGGCCAGCTCGCCGCTGTGGGCACCTGCAACACCCAGTTTTATGGTGTCACCTTGGGCCATATCCGGTTTAACGTCAGTTTTAATTTCCGGTGTGTCTGTTTTTTGAGTGGCGACGTCTTTGACATCTTCCTGTTCGGTTTTGCTGCATGCAAACAGAGATAACGCAAGAATTGCAATGAACACCATCGAAGCAAACGTTTTAGAATAGGTTTTCATACCGTTCCTTTCTTTTTATTATATATAACTGAATTGTTAATGGTAGATATAGACACATGCCATGTAAGGATAAATGCTAAAGACATAATAAAAATCAGGTTTAAAGTCAAATGAATTATAATGAAAGAATAAGGGGGAATTGTTTTGTAACTATCTAAAATATTGATATATATTTTGGATGGTTCAGCGTGATTTGCCATTTCTTTTTTGGGAAAAACATGTTAGTGTAACACATAAACGCCGATAAAAGGAGGACCTCATGTACGTGGGTAGGATCATGCATCGGAACATCATCACTGTCCGGCCTGAGACATCGCTGAATGATGCCATTGATATCACACAGAAAAACAACATCCAGCACCTGATCGTTCTGGACAAGTCCGGCAAGCTTGTGGGCATCGTTTCCAGTCATGACATTAAACAGACCCTTGCCTCACCGGCAACCACACTGAGTACCCATGAACTCAATTACCTTCTGGATAAGGTTACCGTGAGTACATTCATGACGAAAAAAGTGATTACAGTCCCCCCTGACACCACCGTTGAGCGTGCCGCTTATATCATGCAGACCAAGAGCATCAGCGCCCTTCCTGTTATGGTGGGTGAAAAAACCGTGGGCATTGTGACCACCACCGATGTGATGGGTGTTCTACTGGACGCCATTGGAATGGGTGAAGACACCATGAGACTCATTGTGTTTGTCAAGAATCGTATCGGCACCATTGCCGAGGTTGCCTCTATTCTCAGGGATAACAGCATCAACATCCAGAGCCTGGTCACCTGGCCTGAAAAAAATTACGAACATATTTTTCAAATGGTCATACGGGTGATGACCTCTGATGGAGAAAAGGCTGTGGCCTGCTTGAAGAACGCGGGTTTGAAGGTCTTGACATCCTATGTTGAGGATCATACGCCATATTACGATTGAAACCATTACATTTCATTTTTGAGGTGAACCATGATCAAAGAAACCATGGATAAAATTGAAACAAAGATCAGCCATTCTGTCCACATCACCGAAGATAACAAAAAAGAATACCTTTCCATGCTGGAAACATTGAGAAATGAAGTGGAGACACTTTCCCGCACGGAAAAGGATCAGGCCGAAACCATTACCGGTTTTGCCCGTGTGTCAGCCCATGAGGCCACGCGTGAAGACACCCATAAGGACCTACTGGATATTTCCATCCAAGGATTGAAAACATCTGTCGAAGGATTCGAAGCATCCAATCCCCAGTTGGTTGCCATTGTAAATTCGTTTTGTTCCCTTTTGTCTAACATAGGGATTTAACTGGATATCGGAGGGGCGTTTGTCTCTTCGTTATCGCATGCTTATGTCAATGGTGGTATTTTAACCCCATTGACATAAGTCTCGTAAATCATGCGATCATCTCCCAGGATCATCAGGGCAAACAGAATTTCTTCAGGACGTTGGGCCATGGAAATCCGGCGTTTTAAAAGGGGAATTTGATCCGGATTGATCACAATGAAATCCGCTTCTTTGCCCGGCTCAAAATTCCCGATCACCTGGTCCAGGCCCAGGGTCTTTGCCGCCCCAAGACTTGCATAATAAAAGCTTTGGACCGGAGACAGGGTGACTCCTTTGAGTTGGCATACCTTGTATGCTTCGGCCATGGTTTTGAACATGGAAAAGGACGTGCCCCCGCCCACGTCAGACCCCAGCCCGGTTTTAATCTCGTATGTCATTATTTTCCCAAGATCAAACAAGCCGCTGCCCAGGAAAAGATTGGACGTGGGGCACAGGGACACAGAAGCGGCCTTTTCTTTCATGAGTTTGAACTCTGTGTCAGACAGATAAATACAATGGGCAAACACAGACCGATCGCAAACCAGCCCAAAATGATTATACACATCAAGGTATCCCGTGCTCCAGGGGAAAGCCTTTGCGATCAGGTCCACTTCCTTGGTGTTTTCAGCCAGATGGGTATGGAGACGCACATCATTAAATTCACGGATCAAGGCTCCGGCAGCATCCAGCTGCTCCTCGGATGAGGTCAGGGCAAATCGTGGGGTGACAGCATAGGTCAAGCGGTTTTTATGATGCCAGTGCTCAATCAGGTGTTTGGATTCATCATAACTTGACTGGGCCGTATCCCTGAGGTAGTGGGGTGCAAGTCTGTCCATCATGACTTTGCCGGCCACAAGACGCATCGTATAATCATCGGCCTTTTCAAACAGGGCCTGGACCGAAACAGCATGGACCGTTCCAAGAACCATGGCTGTCGTGGTGCCGTTTTTCAAGAGTTCCTGAATAAAAAAAACAGCGGTTTGCCTTGAATGGCCGGCATCTTCAAATTGTTTTTCGCAGGGGAAGGTGTAGGTTTCAAGCCAGTCCATCAGCTGCTTCCCATGGGAGGCAATGATATCGGTCTGGGGATAATGGACATGGGTATCGATCAGGCCGGGCATGATGATCATTCCGGTTCTGTCATGGATGGTGCAGCCCAACGGCAGTGTGTGTTTCAGCTCACTGTAGTCTCCGGCATAAAGAACATGGGCATGATCTGTCACCAAAAGGCCATCTTCGAAAAAATCATAGGCCCTATGATCATTTTCCCCCAATGGTTCACGATGGATATGGAAAATTGTTGCCCGGTATGCGTTTATTTTTGTTGCCATGGAGTGCTTTCTGCCTTTAGCATTGGTATATTTTTTGTATTTATTCACGGGGATATTTATTCCATCCAATCCCCGTCAGGTGACGAAGCACTTTTTACTCACCACCCGTTCGCAAAGCTCACTGAAGAACACGAAGCACGAAGGGGCAGATGATTGGTAAACAGACTTCCTCTGCCAGAAGCATATTTCTTCGTGTTTAGCGACAACCGGGAGTGGGTGGTTGATAAAAACTACCTTCCCAGGCTGGAAGTCTGGGAAGGTGTATGATTTACCCTATGAACACATAGATAATTTGATCAATATGACAATAGTTTTTTATATAAATATAGTCAATATACCGACTGTATTTAATTAAATACGGTAAGTTCGAGTTATTCAGATCTCCTTGTTGAATATTTAATTACGGGTACTGTGCAGCCATGTTATTTTCGTGTTATAGTAGAACTCATTGGATTTTGACTAAGAAAAAGGGTCTGGGGATATTACAATCAGCTGATTATGAATGTAAAATATTAATATAATGGTGTAACCTATGGAACTTAAAACAGATAGATACGAAAGACATTATCCGATTTCCTGGGAGCAGCTCCATCGTGACTCCAAGGCCCTGGCCTGGAAACTCCTTGATATATCTGATGCCTGGAAAGGCATCGTGGCCATCACCCGGGGTGGACTGGTTCCAGGTGCCATCATTGCACGGGAACTGGGCATCCACCTTGTGGATACAGTCTGTATCACCAGTTACGACTGGCAGGAGCAGCAGAACTCTGCCCGGATCCTTAAATCATGCCAAGGAACAGGAGAGGGCTTTTTGATCATCGACGATCTTGTTGATACAGGGAAAACAGCCCTCATTGTTCGAAATATGCTTCCTAAGGCCCATTTTGCTACAGTTTACGCAAAACCCGCCGGAAAACCCATGGTGGATACCTATATCACCGAAGTCAGCCAGGATACCTGGATTCTGTTTCCATGGGATTCTGAAACCCGGTTTGTGGAGCCCATCATCCGAAAAAAATGATTTAATCAACATGCAGATAAGACAACTGATCTGGCCATGAGCCATTCGGAAAATTCAATGTCATTCATGTCGCCTTTAGCCAAATAAATAGCCAGTCAAGTTATCGTTTAAGGGAATAAAAAAGAGGACATCATTCACATAAAAAAAGGTTTACAGACATGATCTGCAAACCTTTGATTTTTTTTGTGGCGCGCCTGGCAGGATTCGAACCTGCGACCCCCTGATTCGTAGTCAGATACTCTATCCAACTGAGCTACAGGCGCGTATTTTTCGGCTTACTTTTAATCCAATCAGACCCTGATGTCAATAATTAGTTCAAAACCAGGTGGAATTTGCTTGGTTACGCCGTTGCATGCTATTATTATAGAATAATGCATTTTTTTTGATCCTTTATAGTGCCCATCCATAAATAGCATATTAAGGTCCATGCCTGCGTTCTCAGATTTTCGAAATCCTCAACGTAGCGCTGCTACGCCTGCGGTTTCGAAAATCCTGCGGCCTTCAGTCGTCGCCAAGGCTATGCCGGACACGTGGCCTGAACCCTAATCTACCATCTCTTGATGAACACTATGATAATTTAATTTTATGAATGGACAAGGCCGAGTTTTTCTCTATATATTCAAAAGGGAAGTATGGATCGGGACTGACAAGAATTTATTATACAAGATGAGGATATGGACAGTACGTTGACACAAAACATGATTGATGACCAATACATGGCACTGGCCATCCAGGAAGCTGAAAAAGCTGGACAAAACAATGAAGTTCCGATAGGTAGTTTGATTGTGGCGAAATCCGGGGAGGTTCTATCAAAAGCTGGAAATATGACCATTACCCAGTCAGACCCCACGGCCCATGCCGAGATGCTGGCCATACGAAAGGCCGCGTATTTTATTGGCAACTACAGGCTTACAGGAGCCACGTTATACACGACCATTGAGCCCTGTATCATGTGTATGGGGGCCATTGTTCATGCACGGCTGGAACGGGTGGTTTTCGGTGCCGATGACCCAAAATGGGGCGGCGCCGGGTCACTCTATAATTTTGCGGATGATCCCAGGTTAAACCACAGGGTTGAGCTTATTTCAGGGGTCTTGGGAGAGGAGTGCCGCGCGTTGATTCAAGATTTTTTCCGGAATAAACGAGGGAAATAATCGTTGATGCGGGGACAATGAAGATCCGGAATTTTAATTATATGTAAGGAGTTGCTCGTGGGTAATTTTGTCGTTATCGGAACTCAATGGGGTGATGAAGGCAAGGGTAAGATCGTTGACCTTCTGGCTGAATTTGCAGATTACGTAGTCCGATTCCAGGGAGGTAACAACGCAGGGCACACCATGGTTGTTAATGGTGAGCAGTTTATCAGTCACCTGGTTCCTTCCGGTATTATTCAGAACAAAGTATGTTTTATCGGAAACGGCCTTGTGGTGGATCCTGAAGTTCTGGTCTCGGAAATCAACTACTTGATTTCCAAAGGGGTGAAAGTGACTCCCGACCACCTCAGGATCAGTGAAAAAGCCCAGGTGATCATGCCTTATCATAAAAGTCTGGACCATGCCCGTGAAGCCAGAAAAGGGGACATGAAAATCGGTACCACCGGACGCGGTATCGGACCCTGCTATGAAGACAAGGCTTCCCGTGTGGGAATTCGATTTCTTGAGCTTCTGAATCCGGAACGTTTTGCCGAAACAGTCCGAACTGTTCTACATGAAAAGAATTTTCAACTTAAGAATTATTTTGGCGTGGATGAGGTTGACCCCGAGTCTGTCATCAAAGAATATATGGGCTATGCCGACATTCTTGCACCCTACATTGCCGATACGTCGGTGGAAATCATGATGGGGATTATGGCAGGAAAAAACGTGCTGTTCGAGGGAGCCCAGGGAACGCATCTGGATATTGACCACGGAACATATCCCTTTGTCACCTCATCCAGCTGTGTTTCAGGAAATGCCTGCTGCGGTTCCGGTGTTGGTCCCAAGGATATCACCGGCGTCATCGGCATTGTCAAAGCCTACACCACCCGTGTGGGTGCAGGGCCTTTCCCCACAGAGCTTCTGGATGAAACCGGTGACTACATCCAGGAAAAAGGGGCTGAATTCGGAGCCACCACAGGCAGGCGCAGACGCTGCGGCTGGCTTGATATGGTGATTTTGAACAATGCCGGGCGACTCAACGGCCTTACCGGTATTGTGATCACCAAAATGGATGTTCTGGGCGGCCTTGAAACCCTTAAAATCTGTACGGGTTACGAGTACAATGGAAAAATCATGGAAACCTTCCCGGCCGATCTCGATGTGCTGGCCCAGTGCAAGCCCATTTACGAAGAACATCCCGGATGGGAAGAAGATATTTCCAAAATCACACGGTTCAAGGATCTTCCTTTAAATGCAAAACGTTATGTCCAGCGAGTTGAGGAACTTTCACGGGTTCCCGTGGATATTGTTTCCGTCGGGCCGGGCAGGGAAGAAACCATTGTGATCAACAATCCCTTTGCCTAAGGGAAAAGACGCAATAATTTAGCAATAACGAATTGACAAATGCCTTGGAGTAATATAAAAAACGTTCGTTATTTAAATAAGAAAGATAATCTTCCTGTCAGTACAATAAACCTGAACCGTATCGTGTTTCAGGTGACACGGAATCCAGATGTCGGGATGTGGCTCAGTCTGGTAGAGCACAGCGTTCGGGACGCTGGGGTCGGAGGTTCGAATCCTCTCATCCCGACCAATTAAATCAGTATGTTATGAAAATGCAAAAAGTCGTTAAAGTCGTTATTTAACGACTTTTTTGTTTTTTGGTCTTTTTTTGCTTTCATTTGAATTGACTTCATCGGGAAAAATGAAGCCCTTTACGATATCTTCCAGAGTGTTATTGGGGTATTCTTGCCAGATATAACCGGTAATATTGA
>Ga0180007_10004035_pt1 | contig 15820 bp, 18 predicted proteins | sample MM_PC_MetaG_FD_121122 | JGI IMG/M metagenome (GOLD analysis project Ga0180007, IMG submission 121122) | Groundwater microbial communities from the Aspo Hard Rock Laboratory (HRL) deep subsurface site, Sweden - MM_PC_MetaG | ecosystem: Environmental > Aquatic > Deep subsurface > Groundwater... | reverse complement strand
TATCCGTCAAATTGGCAGCCGGATCATAAAATGTAAGATTCCACGGACTGATGTATAGATTGAATACCCCGTCTTCTAAATTCGCAGTATACGTACCTAAAAGTCCCCACGTCGAACTTGTCAGTGTTATAATAATTTGGGCCTTAATATTATCCAACCCATCCCCGCTCCCCGCCCAATTACCTACATAATTCACTTCACTAGAAACAGTTCCTCGAATAAGTACGTAATAATGTGGGTGTATAACTAAATTGGTGTTCCCAAAACCCAATCCTATTGCCGGATCCTTAGCTGTTGGATTAACCGTTACTCGTGACACCCCCACGGCGCCGCTTTGTAATGGTTGTGCATGTAACGCAATCTGCCCGCTCGCTCCAGAAATATAAGAATATATGTCGTTCGGTACACTATAATCATACGAAATTGCTGCGCCATTTACCTGACACGCAAATATACCATATTTTAACACGGGGGAGGAACCAATGACTAAACTTGAAAATGTATTGGGAAATATCTCTATTAATGTGGGCGGTATGTCAAAACTCGCCGACACAGGATAATCGGGTGGTACATAAGGGTCCGGCGGAAATACATCATCTGGTGGTATCGGCATCTCTGGGGGATCTTCTGGTGGATCCTCGGGAGGTGTGGGTGGGGCTACATAGATATCTCCCCCATCTATTGTGTATGACGTGAATACTCCGTTAAAATTAAAGTTAAATATCCCTTGTACAGATGTTCCAATATAATCAACTTGGTACATTCCATCTCGTGTAGATAGCTCATTCTTTTTAACAATACGACAGTTAGTACAATCTTTAAATGATTTGGCAGGAGCATCCAAAAAATCAATATCTTTCGTGACCCCTATAAATTCATTAAATTCTGCTGGTTTATTGGGCATAGATGTCCGCTCCGTGGATAACGTAAGATGTTTGCAAGCCATTACTGCTGGTAAAAATAAAAATACCATTAATAGGTAACGATCCAAAATCTTGAAATTCTGTAATCCCAGCACGTGTAATCATCTCCTTAGTCGTTATCCCCCTAAAATTTTGACTATCCACCAACACGCCTTCTGAATGGATGTCAGAGATATCAAGGGTAATTCCATCTAGCTTGGCAAACTCAATGGCGTGCATGTGAAACATCCTTTAATTTTCTGTACGCATTAACTTATGGTATCGGGAGCAGTAGTCACTCTCAAAAAGACCTAAATTCTTTTTCCATTCTGGCCACGTCGCAACTTCTTTTTTAGCCGCCCTAACAGACTCAAAAAAACTAGGTTTTACTTTTACCCCTTCTACTTTTTCCATCCTATAGCCTCCGTAAATTTCTAAATACAGAATTCCCTGGGTCTATCTGAACCTTCCTTATTGAAATATCCCTATAGTGAGACCTCATTAATCGAGTAGATATCATGCTATCGATATAGGCTGCCAACCCATTATAATCCCGTTTTTCATTCATATTCATCATCGATTCACACGCATCTTCACATATTAACGAAAACACAGCATGTGCTTCATTAGGCAAATCCAACCGTTCAAGATCAGATACAGGTGTCTCCATAGCCCGATACCCCATAAATATAATAGTTGTATCATACGTAGAGTCTGGAGCGGGGTACAGCGCATACTGAAATGCATCCGTACCATCTACCTCAAAAGCTGCAGTAGTAATAGTGCTCGCTTTAGTGGTGGGGTTATAATAAGGCCTACTAATCGTAAACCCTGCTTGGCCTGCAGTATGTGTTACTATCCTATAAGGAACCTCTTTATATGTCCCAGTTAATAGTATCTCTCTTCCAGCCATAGAAGCTGCGGGAGCCGCAGAAAATGTCCCTGCTTTGCTACTGATACCGACTGTCCCGCTGCTGTACACTGCTGTAGAATTCCGTCCTTCTAAAAACGCATATTGCAGGGAGCCGTCTGTAAATGTATTCGTTGGGTCTGGAAATTGAATGTCAAATTGTTCACGGGAGTACATTATTAATTCTTTTAGGCTGGGATCTATTTGCTTAATGTTATATATATATTTCATATAGCTCGGCACAATAACATAATTCTGGCTATCCGTTAAACTCAATGTCAAATCATGTGCCAACCAACTCCATGTGGCCTCTTTAAATGAGTTAATCCTGGATACCACTTGACTAATCACAGATTTAATCATACTCAAATACGGCTCACCTAAAGATGTCACATCCAGACCGCTTTGTGTGCGAAACATACAATTCTCTATCACATGCAAAAATGTCATAATTCATCCTCAGTATTTTCTAAAGCTTTGTCGAGCTTCGAATTAATTATAGACAGCAACTCATTCAATTGAAAATCCCTTACAACTTGAACATATTGACCTCGATCGTCTTTAATAACATTCATGTTCTGCATATACGAAGCATACGCAGCCACTGTAGTAAGAGTAGCCGACAATGTTCCTAATATAGTAATTAAAGAACCCATTTGGGTATTAATACTCAGGAGATCATTATGCACATCTGTTAAGCTTCCTGTTGACACAATAACTTGATTACTAGACCCATATTGGAGTCTGCGCAATTCTCTAACAACACTCACGAGTTCTGTATATATAGACTTTAATAAGTTTGTATCCGATGTCTTTAAGAATTCACTCATATTATTTCCATATGGTTGCAAGGCTTAATACAACCGCCAACGCACTAAGACAGATGCTAATACTTTTATAGCGACGATCAGTTAATTTCTCATAGAGATCTTGCTTGGTTTTCAGCTCCACAATAACCTCTTTCATCAATGAACTTGTTTCTCTCAGCTCTCTGATACTATCATCAAGATATTTCTTATACAATTCTCTGTCCGTCATATTAATCACTCCCTACAACACTGTCTGGTTGAACAGCTATCCCCGTATACCAGCAAGAGTACCCTACCCCCGCATTGTCTGCTGAAAAAGTTAAATATTTCCTCGGGGGAAGGAAAATCGGTGCTATGCCAGTTAAATCGATGTGCTGAACGGCTGTGGCTCCCTGTACCAAGTCTTGTATATACACTGACGGTGTGCTCAACCCAGTAATACTGGTTCCATATTCAAAACTAAGCTCTGAATTATCAGCCAATGCTGTGTAAGCATTTATCGAACTCACACTCGTCCCCCCAACTGGGGTCCCAGTAGCCCCTACTCTAAGAATAAAATTAGACGCGTCTGATGTAGATGTTGAAACAATACCAATTCTAAACGTATCAAACATTATATACTTCGTATCAGTTCGATTGTACACAGAAAATATCACGTTGTGCGATGACGCGGGTTGAACATTATACACTCCGGATACATACACATTGTTGTCCTTCATGCTCGAATATTTAACAAATGGGAGACCCGATGATAAACATAATTGGCCATGAGGCCCAATCTTCATCTGGTACATTTCTTTATTCAGAATCCCATATGGTAACAGTTTAGTATCCATATTATAAATCTGTAAGCTCCATAAAAGAAAAAATAACCATAAACGTTCTAGCTAGAGCACCAGTCACACATGATAACGCAGCTGCCTGGTTCTCGTCTAACACTATAGGGATCCCATGCAAAATATCCACAGCGGACTTCTGTAACTCAATATAATCGCTTAGCTGAGGGCCTGTAAGGGTTAGCCCAGTAATATTCGTTCCACTTTGTACAGTTGCTTGGGCAACTTCAGAACTCCCAACGTGTAAATTGTACACGGTCATGGCAGTACCACTTGCGGCTGTCCCTGTAACTGGGGAAAAGATGACCTGCTCAGCTGTCCCTGTCATATCATACACAAACACATGTTCTACTACCAGAACCCGATCATGATCATCATTTTTAATGTAAAAAATTTCATTGTTAGCTCCGGCGGCTGTCTTAACATCAGATACCATAAATCTGGTACTATGTTTTACCGTATCAAATAATCCTTGCGGTACGACTTTAGCCACTACATTTAATCCATCGGGGGCAGCTTCAACTTGGTGCGCCACCCTAGATTTATACCCTGATAATTCAGCCATACCTCCTCCTACGCATTAATATCTAATTCTTTGTTTTGGTTCATAAAACCCCTTTAACAAATGCAAGTACCTGTCCTAAAATACCTACAATAATAAACAACCTGTTATATCTCCGTGTCCATCGGCGGTTAATTATGCATTTATGTCCAGCTCCTTGTTTTCTTGAAAATTTAAATCAATTTTAAGGCTGTGTGTTGAGTCTAAGATCTTTATTATTGATAACCGGTCTCTCTCCGCATTAGTGACATACATTATTGTAGAACTTACTTTCATCCCTTCATTGCCCAAGTCTTGTTCCATCTGCACTTCTTCATATTTAACTTGAAACTCTTTGTAAAAAAGTGACTCCATTTGACCTATAACAGGAGATGCGATCGGTACGCTAAGCTGGCTCATACCAAATAAAGCTGTACATACTAAAACCATATACATAAATAACTCCTAGCTAATGGTGTAATCAATCTTTATCGCTGCCCATTTAATATCAAAATCAGCATCCGTTACGCTAGAGTCACAATATAAAAAATATGTTTTACTAGATCCTAACGTAAGATCGCCCGCAAGTAATGTAGCACTTGTGTACCCAGTTGTCCCGCTCCCTACATTGGTTGCTGCCACAGCTTCTGCATACGTACCGTCTGTGTAAACAAATGACTTCACAGATGTAGCAACATAGTCGCCACTAGCTACTGTAGATACATAAGCCGTGATTTGAGTAATCTTTACAGTAGTGCTGGCCATTACATCTGGGGCGGGTAACGCAATCGTATATGCCGTTGTAGATGAACCTGTGGCATATGCTACTCCTGATGCGGCGCAATCTATTTTCCCTACCGAGCCTCCATTATTAACAATTGCAGCCGCTATTTCTGCGGGAGACATAATGTATGAACGAGAATAGTCAGCGGTTCCTCCTTGTAATACCCATGCGCCTGCGGCAGCATCTAAAGTGGAGTCATACACTAATAAATACTTTGACGTTACAATAATTTCTCCAGACCCCACTTGTGTTGTGGTGTCTTGTTTAACTACTTTCTTGGCGCCTAAACTATTTAAATTAAATGTGCACGCCCCATCAGAGGTAGCTGCTGGGCTAATTGTCACTTGTAGTCCTGTGACTAGAGCATCGATCCCTACAATTGTTCCTGTCATAGCATTTTTTGTTGCTGCGGCTGTGTAATTCGGGCCAGCACAGTTTACATTAAGAAGCTTAACATCAGAAGTTATTAAAAATGGTACGTTACCCGCCGTCCCCCCCCTCGGTTGATTCGATGTGGTACCAATGCGGGTATAATCATCTGTGTCATTTCCAGTGTAGAACCTCACCTCTCCGCTCGCACTCTCTTTGGATTGAAACTGGAAACTACCATTAGATCCATAGTTCATCACCACTTTTTCCGCAGTACCATCTAAGGCGATCAATTTGGTTGATAAAACAGATATATTTTCTGTGCCTATAATATTACCCCCAGCTGCTCCTAGCTTTAAATCTCCACTGGTTGTTGAAACAGTGGTGTCTGTTCCACCAGTGCTAAATGTTGTTGCTACCGTTGCACTATTGTCTGGGTATAAATTAATATCTCCTGTGTCTGAGGCTATTACTGCTGGGCAACCCATCCAAGAGAGGCTGGTTTGATTTGCTGCTGTCGCCCATTTAGCATGATCATCCAAATCACCGCCGACTTTAATATTCAGCTCATCGGATGTTATAATATCAACCGCACCCGCATCTGACCCAATTGTTACGTCTCCAATTGATGTTGTCAAATTAATCGCTGCGTTGCCCTTCTTAATATCGTCTGCCTTTACCTTCGTTGGTTTGTATCCAAATGCTCCAACCTCAGCAAAACACGTGCTAGTGATAAGTAGGAAAAGAGACGCCCATGTTAGTATTTTTCTCATAAACGCCTCCTAATAATTCTCTAAATAGTAAAGATGAACCGTAGCGTTTGAATCCGCTCCATTTGACGCATTCCCTACGATGTATGGCTTAAATGATGTACAGACCGGGATCTCAAACTCCTGGTAGTCCGCATCCGTAAATGTGATTGTATCAAATGTAGATGAAGTCACATATGTTCCATCGGCTCTTTCTACTAATATAGAGAAATCTAAATTAAACGCAGCACCTGCATTCTTAATCACCGAGATCGCCCACTTCCCAAACTTTCCGTGAGTTGATATCGCCGACCCAGTAGAATTGGTCGTCGCGGTAGCATTAAATAGTTTTGTATCATGCGTTCGTATCGCCGTACACATAATATCATCCATATAGATTCACCTCCTTATTAGATTCGTTGATGAACCCATGCTCCTGCAGCCGTATCAAGGGCGGTATTATAGACAACCGTAAAGGGGACATTTGCAGTTACTTCTCCAGCTACTTCTCCTACTTGCGTTGTTCCATCCGCTCCCTTCATTATTTTTTTAGCCCCTAGCCCATTAACATCTAACGTACATACACCATCAGAAGTGATTGCTGGCGTAATAGTAACTACCGCGCCATCCGACAATGTTACTCCTGTAACTGTTGCCGTCATATCATTTTTGGTTGCTCCAGCTGAATGATTGTAACTAACGGCTGTTGCTGCGCCAGATATCGTTAATGTTGCTCCGCTAACATCGGTTGCCGCTGACACACTTCCTGCGGTCGCTACTAAATTTGTTCCTGCTGTAACTGTGGTAGCTGCTGAAACGCTTCCTGCGGTCGCTACTAAATTTGTTCCTGCTGTTACTGTTGTGGTGGCTGCTACAGTCGCTGCACTTGCCGCACCAGTTACTACAAGGTCTCCGCCGACAGCCGCGTCATCAGTCACAATCAAATCATCACCAATTGTCAAATCTGTAATAAAAGCTCCCGCAAACGGATTCGCAGCCTGTCCTATATAACAAGATGCGTGTAATGGTAAGAATTCATAAATTGAATTTGTTGAATCAAACCCAAACTCCCAAATCTTACCTCCGCTCGGGTCACCACCAAATCTAAGGTGTGCAATACTGTTCACAATCGTTCCCATATATAAATCTCCTTATGATTTCTTCTTTAAATTTATAACCTGCTCGTCTTGTTTTTTCATCAAGTCTTGAATTTGGCCAAACGAAGGAATATCTCCTGGATCAGTCTGCGCCTCCCTCAATTCTCTGCGTACTTGGTCCTCCCCCCATTTTTCTGGTTCATCTTCATAATAGATCTTGCGGGCCAACAAATATTGATCCCTGAAATCTGATTTTTTAGGATCTCTGGCTGATTTATTTACAGCTGCCCAAGAATCAAAAGTTTCACAAGCTCCCGGATTCTGCCCGGGCCGGTCCAATTCAACTATTGGACATTTGCTATAGAACTCTCTTTTTATAATAGCATCCCATTCTTTATATGCTTTCTTATATACTTCTTTCTCTTCCTTAGACATTCCAGACCCTTGTTCTGATGACAATAACGATTTAGCTTTATGCACTTTCTCATTATAAAAAGGCGCCATTTGAGGTCCTGGCTTCATAAATTTGGGGGTATCTGTATACGGATTCACTTCTTTCCATTTTTCTCCGTACGTATACGCCCGTGCTTCTAAATGCTGCTTTTGCTTATCCGTAAATTTTTTCGGCGTTTTAACATGCTCCAATCCTTTTAAAATATCCACACCCCGTTTTTGCATCATTCCCTCCGATTTAATTTTTACACAACCCTGAAGGCCGCCGGAAATCCTGCAGCCCTCAAGATTGGTAACGGTTCCTACTTTACTTTACGCGTTAAAAAATCCATAAATTGCCATTGGCTGTTTAACAACTGGTTGAAATCTGGTAAATGAGTAAATAAAAGTTGCTTTAGGAGAAAATTTCTCTTCCATATCAATTTCTAACATTTCCCGATGCCCTAATTCCTGCGGATAATCTGTATCCACATAGAACAAATTCCCTGCCAAAACATCTGGATGAGCAACTACTCGCACTCTACCTGCATTCAAATTCTTGTCATTGTCTGCTGTTCCGGGCTCAAGTATTTGATCTGCTCCATATAATTTTAAACATTTTTCGTGGTTTACATGAGCTGGAGAAACAAAAACAACTTTATACCGGACAGACCCATGGTGATTTTCATCATTGTATATCACGGCCTCAGCTCTCCTCATGGCCATACCCATATGAACACTAAATGTAGTTGTTGACGTATTGCTCTGCACCCCTGAGAATACACCATTACCTATAGTATGAGACGCTGAAAATATATTCAGCCCATCTTTTACATTAGTATAAATCGAATCACCATAATTGAACTTGTCAATGCATTCTTTAGCTATCGTATATTTGTTCGCTTTCACTAAATGGTCGTGAGCGTTTTTTACTAAGCTAACTTTTTGTCCTAATGTTAAACTCGTCATAGATGCTGTATCACGTTCTGCGATGGTCTCGATACACATACTTTCATATGCAATGTCCAGAGTTTCTGAATTATAATACATATCATGGATCGTTCCAGAGTTCGGATCCATCGGATGAGTCTGCGCGACTGATGTCATCGCTAACGGCTCCATCCCTACTGAATACCCAAAATTCTTAACCATTCCAGCCCACTCAACGGGCACAAAAATTTCTTTCCATGGGAAAAAATCTTCTTCTTTAAGATCTTTTACCATCTTTTTAAGCACCAAACTTAAGTAGTTGGGTACATTACCTCTCATATTTACGCTTATAGCCATATAAATTCCTCCTCAAATTAACCTGTGATCCTGATATCTGCATAAAAAGTTACATCTGTCCCTACATACATCGCTACCATCTGGGTAAACTTCCGTAAATCATGAAGTTCTCCTTTACCAAACTGGATGTAATTAGCTTCAACAACAACTGTTGTAGAGCCCGCTGCAGCCGTTGACTTAATATCTCCAGCTGACGCATCTACTTCCGCCAAAGGATGCTTAGTAGGAAGAATCTTAATAAATTTAGAACTAGTAGTCAAATCGTCTCCGTCTCCGACTGAATTCACATCTGTATCAAGAGTTGCTTCCCCTGAAGCTGATGCTGTAATAGCAAATAAATTACCCGCGCCTGGTCCTGATACAATGTAAATAAACCCACCATCGATATCGTCTTCCAAACTAGTCACTGTTAATGCAGTATCATCAACAGTTTCAGTACAAGTAACAAGATCTGCTGAATCCTCAGAATAAGGTAATTGTAAGATAGAATTTGAGTCTACAGCCATAAACCCATCTACAAAATGTATTGTAGAATAATCTGCGGCCGTTGAATACTCAGAAAAATCAAACGCTTTCACAGCCACTGCTGCTACACTAACAACAGGGTCTTGCCCGATTATTAATTTGTCTTTATATGTATCTGATGCTCCCCACTGCCAAATCGATCCGATCCCTCTGTCAGCAGATGCTTCATATACTAAAAATTCACCCCTCCGTACTGCGGTAGGGCCTTGATCCATTACACGTGCTCTTGCCATATTAACTCCTCCTAATATTATTCATCACTAAAATCCCTCAAAAAACATCGTGGACACCCTGTATGAGGTATTTCTACAGTTACGTCTGTCTCGGAATTATATGTCGTGACCGCATTATCTGCTGGGTCAGTCGACCTATCAGGTTTACGCTCTTTAGAGTTTATCCTGGCCCCACAACGCCGACACGTGTAGTAATGTGCATCCACTTCCCCGTATTCATCCAAATCATCTCCAAGATTAGCAGGTATCCTTATTCTATATCTTTTTACCATACTATATCTTCCCCCGTCTTAACAAAATATTGTACATCTGATTCCGTAAAGTCTCCACTTTTCAACATCTCTGCAACTTTAACCCCATTAATCATTTTTGGCAACCCTTTACTTTTCTTCGCTCCTGATGCGGTGCTCGCGGCTATCGGGGAGTCCTGTAACGGATCGCTTTGAGTCTCTTCACTAACGGGAGCGCTCCTCATCTCAGGACCCTCGATATTGTTTAGTTTATAAAACAAATTCTTATTTGTTCGTGCATATCTTGCTTTTACCACGTATCCCACTTCCCATAATGGCATACTAGAACCCTTCGTCTGTTTATACTCAATAATGTCATTTACAAAAAGATTACGCTCTTCCTCAGTTAATCCCCGAATCTCGGGGTGCTCTTTTAAGACCAATTGAGTCTCAAGCGCCTGTTTATTAGTAATCTCTTCTTCAGCTCTACGTTTCCTGCTCTCGTATTTTTCTAAAGATAAATCTATCCGTTCAGACTCAGCTATCTCTAACGCTACCTTAGCGGCCTTGATCCTTTCTGGGTCGTCTGACTCTTCGATAATATCCTTAATAGCAGAAATCTTATACGATAGGTCTTCGATCTTTTTATCCAACTCTAACACTACCGGTTTATCAGAATCCTTTTCCTGTTTTTCTTCTTTAGGTAATGCTTTTAAAAACTCTACTTCCTCTTTAAACCTTTTATTCTCTTCCTTCAGCTTCCTATGTTCTAAATGAGAATTCGCTAAAGCTATCAATTGCTTCTGCTCATCACCGGAGTATTTGCGTTTAATAAAGTCGATTGTTTTTCCTAAGTCAGCATCATCAGCTAACTCAACAGCGGCTTCCGGCTGATCGGTAACAGAAAGCTGGTCTCCCTTCCCATCAGATGATTGCTTAGCGTCTGTGTCATCTGTAGCTGGTTCCACGTCATCAGCTTTTGTCCCCTCGTGCGATTCCTCATCAATCACTTTGATATCAATCCCTGATTTATCGCCGTCATATGGAAATTCCGCCTCTAGTTCATTTACTAGTTTTTCAATATCCATAACCTTGCCCCTCCCCTAAATCTCCTAATATTGGATTTAACGATTGATCCGCCTGGTTCTCGTCTAACATCGGCCCCTGAACCGGCTCCTCCTGTGGTACTTCTTCTATCCCCTCGCTCAGCAAAGCATCTAGCTCATTATGTAGTTGCTCCACGCCTGGTAATATATCTGTATATGAGCTAACCATCGATTTTAACAGCTGTAACGCCATATTTTTAACTTGTGGTTTAGTTTCTGGACTTTGGAGTTCTTTTACAATATACGGATTCGTAAACATAGTGTTAGCAAACTCCAGGATCGCGTTACGTTTATCCATTGGGCTAAACTCATCATTCGATGATGCTATACGTATTAACGGATTCACTCTTAGCAAGTCTCGTTCTATCTGCTCCTCAATTAAGTTCCCTTTTCCGTCCTCAAAATAAATAACTTCATTCTTGGCTAAATTTGGTCGAATAATATAATACATGTCCGTTAATAAACTGTTTAACGTGCATTTAACACTATCAACAGTACTACGGTACTGCTGCATCGTTCTTTCCATCAACCGTCCAACAATTCCTGGGGCCTGCCCTGATTTTGCAACTTCGCTATCTCTACCCACTGCATAATTATGCACCCGCAAATCTTTCTCTTCTGCTGACATAAACAAATTTATTAATTCCAATGGCAGGTTACCAATAGAAGGTACGTTTTGGAAAATAGCATTCGGGGCATATGAATTTAAAATTTCATCATTTTGCATTTCAACTAGCGCTTTATCATTAAATAAACCTTCAGATCCTGATGTAAGCACTCTCGGGTTAATAACTCTATCAAAATATCTAAGTGTTAAAGATAACACTAAACTCAAAACTTTATCTGTTGAAATACTCCGTTCTATAACACTGCGTCCCCGAAACTCACCATGGTAATCATCCATGGAAAACTTGTGCCAAAATAATTTCCCTTTTTTTACATTAAATGCTCCTTTAATTGTCTTGAGTGACAATAAAATATTATCTATTTTGTTATATAAGGCCACATAATAATCCAAGCCTCCACCAAAATCATAAGCAAAATGGATCTCATAATACTCTAGCATAAATTTTCCATAATCCCCATCAAGATCTTTGACTGCATGCGTTATGTTCTCTCTAGATTTATTGCCTGTCGTCATCGCTTCCATACTATTAATACACTGGTCTTCTAACTTTTTAATATCTTCTTTAGGTAATTTACAATACTTCGGCTCTTCCCGCTGCAAGGATTTAATTAATGGTTGTTTAGGAACTTCTAGCCTATGTGCTATCCATGGGATATTGCGTTCAGATATTTTAGAATTAATATCCGAGTACCCAGATGGGTAGTATATATTGCTCTGGTCACTAGGGCAATCAATAATAGCCAATAATTTACCATCAGACCGTTTTGGATATATCTTTACAATAGCAGATCCTTCTACGCTCATAATGTGCATGGCTTTTTTCAACTCTTGCTTCCATTCACATTCATCCCGATAATATGTCAATGTCTTCACTTCTTTATCTGCCACCTCAGACACCTCTTCTCCCTTTGGAGCAGACACCTGGACAAACGGTTCATTCATGAGTAAAGAGATGTATAATAAATTTGTGTAGAAATCAATCGCCATTGGTTGCATAGTCGTAGCGATAGTGTCTATCCCCTTTAGCCGCCCTTTACTATTTGATGCTTCAAAATCATAATTATATGTCTGCCAAAGTACTTTCCTAACACGATTCGTCTCTTGGAGATCTTCAATTGCTTTATCCAAATCATGTTGAAATTTAGCTGTTAGCTCCATAACATCTTCTTTTGATAGATCCTCAATATTAAATTTTTTGTCCATCCAACACACTCCATTTAGAGGATAAATGATTTTTAAATGTATCTTTTTGTGGTTTATCAAATGCTATATATCTTGCTCCGCTCCGTAAAATATACATCAGCGCTTCAATGGCATCAGTCCTAATCCGGGCAGTCTTTAATAACTTATCCCGGGGGGCTGCGTCTCTGCGAGTGGAAAACTTAGAGACATCTCTCCTCGCTTCTTTTACTTGTCTTATCGTCTCCTCCGCATTAATAGTAAACCTAATATTCGGAAGGTTCGTCAACGGGTTCGGTTTCCCCACTTCTTGTAGTAACCTTACCGACTCATCAGCCTGTTGTTTTACCGCTGTAATAACAGGGAACGGCAACTTAATAGGATCATGTTTTATAACAGGATTCCCATTTTCATAAACAACAATTTTCCCTGGCTTTGAAAGTAGGTCATAATCAGACGCTCCCGACCTATTTTTTATTTTAGCATGTGTATCGATAACCATGTACCGTATCTTCTGCCCGCCCACTTTATCATACAATGCTTTCTTTATCGATGATAAGTCTTTCGACTCAGTATCATTCTCTCCGCCCATTATTAACTCATCATACACCAGGTATTCGTAATCACTCCCTAGCGGGCGCACAGCCAGGAAAACAAAATGATACGCAATCAAGTTATGTGGATCAACCCCAATATATTTAGTCGTCTCCATTAATTTATAGTTTTCTGGTAATGGGAGACCTAAATTTTTATACCTATTAACCTCGACCTGACTTAGCGGTATAAACGGGTCTAGTAGTACTTTTCCGCCATATGTGTCCATAAAGCTAAAAACTTTAGCGCTCCTGGGGACTGGCAACCCTGTAATACGTCGTGCATAAATCTGCGGTCCGCCCTCGCGTGCCAGTGCTAATTCTCGCGCATACTTCTCTTGTGAATAGTACTTATCCGGCCTCTTCTGAAAATTAAAAAATGCTAATGTTGGGCAGCCTCCTGTCATATCCTGTTGTAATTTTGCTCGGTTTAAAAAATATCGATGATAGACAAAATTTTCTGTCCCGGATTCAGGGCATTGAGTTATTAGTACGTTCCCCCCCGTTGACCCGATACGCCCGAGTAATGTATTATGAGCTTCCTCAATATCCATCTCCTCATCTTCTAAAATCCAGGTAATCCCGGGCTTCCCCATCATAGCCTGCAACTTTACTTCAGTAGACACAAGGTCCCATCTTTTACCATTAACAAATTCGTACTCTTTCCGTTTAGTATTAGGGACTGACTCAAGCCACGCCTTCGGCACTAATTCATTCAAATATTTTTCATGAGTTTCAAGAATTTTTGGATGAGACACAGACCTAAGATCTCCTGAATATTTTCTATCTCCGGTAATCTGTAGGGGGTGGTACCCCCCGGCCATCATAATCCCATCAGCTAGCGCACTCAAGGTTTTTCCATATTGGTTGGGGACATACATGAGAATGATAATCGCTTTGCTATAATGGACTTGAGCGAATTCCTCGTTCCGAGGCTCCCAATAAAAAATTCCCCATTGAGCGATATGCTCTATTATCTCTTGCTGCAACGTCACTGCCTGTGCAGCTTCTGGCGCTACCCTTGTAAACTCTTCTGTTGTCAAAGAACTGTCATGTATTAACGCGTTATAATAATCAACAGACTCCCCTACTAAAATCCGATACTCTGGTGTATAGATACTCTTCGGTTTCGGCAAAATTAAATTATTCATTACACCCTTATAGTGGGAAGGGACTAGGTTCCCGCCTAGCGATTCTGCTCAGAGAATTAGTTTTTATCCCTTCCTCTTCCCCCTAAGATGGAGGAATCGAACGCTCCATTCCCTGCAAGCAGGGTTCTCCCATTAAACTAATCTTAGGGATTGGTACACGCTACTCGTGTCGCATTTAGAAAATTTTATATATTTTTTAAAAACAGATATCACCCAAAACTCTGTGCTGCCACAAACTGGACAGAAATCTAAATAAGTGATGCCTTCAAACTTCTCTTTACATTGATTGCATTTTAATAGGTGCTCTGTCATTTTGCATCTTCTTATGATTTGTACGATTTTGGTCAAAAATATTATATTTCCTACATATAGGACTTTTTTGGTATACTAACTAGTTATATATATAAAGAAATATCTAAATTAACAGCCTCCCAATTTAAGCCTTTCTAATTTTCTTAAAATTTGGCTAAAATTTCTGTTACCTCCCCCCTCCTTTTATTTATATATAGCGCGAATATAGATACCTAGTTACTGGTGCAATGAAAACCTATATGTAGGAAAACTATTGTAGAAGGGGGACAGGATCCTGGGGGGAACTCATGCAACCTACCTGGAATGGTAAGCAGACTTTAGAGGTCTGCTTTTTTTATGCCTCTTCTTTTATTATTATATATCATAGTCTATTAATATCTCTATTCTGTATAAGGGATAGAGGAAAACTATTGTAGAAAGGAAGACAGGACCAACTGGGGTATTCTCATCAACCTACCTAGAATGGCAGCCCGCCAAATGGTTTATTATACTCATATAGTGATTAAACGCACAGAAATAGCCCTAGAATCGATTATATGGTGGTTCGGGTATAATCTATCATATTTTAAGAGATCGTTTAAAATAGAGGCAATAGCGTTCGTTTAGCGGTATCTATATGGGTAAATCTCAGATGCTTCAAACATTTAAAATTCATTTTTTATTTTTATAATTAATATATATAGGCAGGATTATATATTAACGGAATGCAGGCATTTATTAAAACCTGGTGGTTAGAGAGGTAATGGATAGAAAATAAACACCCCCCACCCCCCACTTTCGGTTTCACTTTTCCGTACCCCACCTGACGCATCATATAATATATAGCTGATAATAAGGGTATAAACATACGCCTCGCTTATAGATCGTGCGTTATAACTCATTGTGGTGAGGCATATTAGCCGACTCAATGGTCATTCCGCCTGTAACCAGTAAGTATCATCTTTCGTAACATACCAAGCGAGTGTTCAGTAATGATGAACAGTCTTACTATTTGAACAGCCAGCCCAGGTAATAGATGGTGAGGCGGCGGCAGCAAGCCGAACCAATCTCTAATCTATTGCAGCCCGTAAGTACAGTAAAAGTGATAAGACTAACCCTACAGGTGATAGCTTAATGTCCTATGGTTGAGGCCAAATGTCCTATGGTT
>Ga0180007_10004034_pt1 | contig 15820 bp, 11 predicted proteins | sample MM_PC_MetaG_FD_121122 | JGI IMG/M metagenome (GOLD analysis project Ga0180007, IMG submission 121122) | Groundwater microbial communities from the Aspo Hard Rock Laboratory (HRL) deep subsurface site, Sweden - MM_PC_MetaG | ecosystem: Environmental > Aquatic > Deep subsurface > Groundwater... | reverse complement strand
TTCCTGGAGTGGGTGAAGATACTGCTCTTTTGTCCTTGGTCCATAAGTGAAAAACATTGAAAGATCTTTGCTTGTTGCGTTACCGCCATCCATACGGCTGAATCATTCTTAGCAGCAACACTGTTTGATTTTTCCCTTTGTTGTATGACGGCTGGAGTTATTTTCTACTATGCAAAAGAAACAACTGCTATCAGGTTCCGAGGGGGCTGCTCAAGAAAAAGCGACGCATCTGGCAAAAGAAAGACTGATGCTAAATGGGGCAAAAATATTGATCGCTGGCAATGAGCGCCGCTTTAATAACAGCCTGCAGAAACTTCTTGTTGTCCATGGCTACGAGTCACACATTGCCCTGACGGTGCAGCAAGCCCTTGCCTTGCTGAATCAGCATCATTTCGAAGTGATAATACTTAATCTCAAAATGATAGAGATCGGCGGCCTCCAGGCAATGAAACAGATAAAAAGCAGGCAGAGGCTGAGCAAGCTTATCATGCTCAGCAATGATTCCGTTTTTGATAAGGCTGTGTGGGCACTGCGTCAGGGGGCCAATGATTTTTTCAAAACTCCCTTTTCCCCGGATGAGTTACTCTGCTCCATTAACAAGATGCTGACTCGAAAGGCAGTGGCCAAGAATAATCATCATAAACATGACCAGCTGCTGAATTCAGAGTTGTTGCATCGCTATATGGTCAACAACTCTCCTGATATCATTTACCTACTCAACCAAGATGGCCATTTTTCATTTTTAAACAAACAGCTGGAAAAGCTCCTTGGCTTTTCCAGAGAAGAACTGTTGGGCAAACACTACAGCACGCTGATTCTCCCTGAAGATCTGGAGAAGTCCCGTTATGTTTTCAGTGAAAGGCGAACCGGGCAACGTGCTGCAAAAAATGTAGAACTCCGTTTACAGCAGAAAAAGAATGAATCATCCCATGTCTCCGACAAGCAGCTATATGTGGATGTTGAACTCAATGCCATCGGAGTATATAGGGACAGCAAAGAAAGTCGGGAGAGGATCTTTCTCGGTACTTATGGAGTTGTACGGGATATTTCAGAACGTAAAGCAACGGAAAAGCAATTCCATCACCAGCTCTATCATGATGCACTGACCAATCTCCCCAATCGTAGCTTGTTTCAGGAACGTCTTCGCTTGGCCCTTTGCCAGGTCAGGCGGTACAATCACTCCCTGGCTGTCATGTTTTTGGATATAGATGGATTTAAGGAAATCAATGACTCCTTTGGCCATGCTTTTGGTGATACGCTCCTGCAGACATTCAGTGCCCGCTTAAAATCCTGCCTGCGGGAAGGTGATACACTGGCCAGAATCAGTGGAGACGAATTTACTATTCTGATTCCCCTGATCACCAGCCGCATGGATACGAAGAAAATTGCTCAAAAAATTATAAAAGAATTTGAGATTCCATTTCAGACAGAACACCATGAAATTACAATCGGAGTCAGTATTGGTATTGCTCTTTCGCCGGGAGACAGTGATTCTGATGAGGAGTTGATCCAAAAGGCGGATTTGGCCATGTACTACGTCAAGCATCATGGAAAAAATGGTTTTGCGTACTGCGAAGAAAGTGAACGCCAGTCAGGTTATAATCTTCCTCTCGACATAAAAGGTGGATTTAAAGCTGCTTTGAAGAATTAACCCATATGGATAATAAAAACAAAATATACGCTCGCCTGCAAAGATCAAAGAATCTGCCGTCGCTGCCACAGGTACTGCTGAAGCTTATTAAAACCTGTGACAAAGAGGACATGCATCTCTCTGAGCTTTCTCAGATCATCATTAAAGATCCATCAATAAGTTCGAGGGTTCTGACGTTAGTCAACTCAGCCAGCTTTGGTATAAACAGTACATTTTCAAACCTTAATCAGGCTGTTGTCTATCTTGGCGCTGATACGATTAAAAATCTCTCAATCACGGCCTCGGTAGAACAGGTCTTCAGCAAACTTAAGAAAAACGATCAGTTTCCAATGAGCCGTTTCTGGTGGGATTCGCTAACCACGGCCATCTATGCCAAAAGAATCGCCCGACAAATAGCTTATGCGAACATCGAAGAGGCGTACCTCGCCGGCCTGCTGCACGACCTTGGCAAGCTGTTACTGTGGATGAATTTTGCCGAAGAATGCACGACGGTTCAGAGTCTGGTCACAGACGGAATAGTTTGCTGCAGTGCTGAAGAAGAGCAGATTGGAATTACTCACTGCGAGGCTGGAGCTTGGCTGGTGAGACAGTGGCAGTTGAACTCTTTTATCGCAGATGCGATTCTCTACCATCATGGCTCCCTGCAGCAGATCAAAGGTGCTTTCCCGCTGGTCAAAATTATTTATCTTGCTGAAAAATGTTGTCAGGTGAGGGGCGAAGATTACGAGACCGTTTATGACGCAGGCGCCGAGCTTCTTGACCTGGGAACAGACCAGATTGATGAAGTGAGAAATGGTGTCGAGGAGGAGATAAAAGAAGTCGCCAAGGGTCTTGGCATTCAAGTGAAACCACCATCAGAACAAGCTGATGAAAAAATACCCGAGTCAACTGAACATGATCTTGACCTGCTGCGTCAGGTCAAAAATTACTCTTTGCTCACTGGATTTTTAGGAAATCTGATTCAGGCAGAAAGCAGAGATGCAATTTTTAAGGCCATAGAGCAGGCTCTCAATATCCTCTTTGACGTCAAAACGATTTTCTTTTTTCTGCACGATTTCGAACAGCAAAAATTGTATGGCTGTGGGTCAACTGTTAACCGGTATAGTGAGCAGCTGCAGAATCTTTCCCTTTCTGCAGCAGAGGGTACGAGTCTTCTCGTCAAATCAATGTTGGAAAAAGAATCGATCACTAGCCGACAGTCTGCAGATTGTCATCTGCACAACTTGGCAGATTCTCAATTACTTGAGGCCGTTGGCGGTAAAGGAATGCTCTATGTGCCAATGAATGCCAAAAACAGAGCGGTTGGCGTGATAGTTATCGGACTGCCCGATATCCCCGGCAATGATTTGACCAGTCCCACAGAGTCCGGACTTTTGCAACTGCTAGCCAACCAGGCTGCAATTTCTCTTTATTTGGATGAGGTGAAGAAAAAGCAGGCGCAGAAAATACAAGCTGCCCGTCTGGCAGCAGCTTCCATGGCAGCTGCTAAAATTGTACATGAGGTCAATAATCCCCTTGGTATTATCAGAAATTACTTAAAAATCCTTGAAATGAAACTGCCGGAAAAGGATTCACTCATAAAAGAGTTAACTATTCTGGATGAGGAGATTAAGCGTATTGCGACGATTATTCAGCAGCTGGATGATTTTTCCACTCCGGTCAAACACAGCTTTGAGTTGACGGATATAAATGGTCTGCTTGCCAATTTACTGAACATCCTTGCCAAATCCGTTTTTTACTCTTCCCAGCTTCAGGTTCATTTCAAACCCGATCCAGAGTTACCAACCATTATGACGGATGCGGGAGCCATAAAACAAATCGTCATCAATCTGGTGAAGAATGCCGCAGAAGCAATGACAGAGGGTGGAAATATATATATCGAAACCAGCGTAAGAGCAGGAGAAGCGTCTTCTGGGGTTTCCGGGTCAGGTGAGATTTCGGATAGTGTTGAGCTCACTGTCCACGATGACGGACCGGGCTTGCCGGAAAACGTTCTATCTCAACTGTTTGAACCTTTTACCAGCACAAAAGGAAAAGGGCATTCAGGACTTGGCCTTTCCATTGTTCGTACCCTTGTCATAGAATTGAAAGGGTCCGTGACATGCAAAAGTGATAAGAAAGATGGTACCCGATTCATCATCGTCTTACCGATCAGCCAGAGGCCTGTCAGCTGATATGTCAGCCTAAAGCTCCGGCCACTGAAAATTTCGACAAGAATCAGTTTGGATTTATTTTCTACGCAGTCCCAACAGGTATCAAAATGAACGTTTCAACACGAATCCTTCTCGTTGATGATGAACCCCGTTTTTGTGACAGTTTAGCAGAAATTCTCAGTCTGTCCGGCTATCTGGTGACAAGTGCCCAAAGTGGAGAAGAAGCGGTTGAGCTTTTGACAAAGGATGTCTTTGATCTTCTGCTTCTGGATGTTGAGTTACCTGACATGCTTGGCTATCAGATTATGGACCATCTGAAGGGTGAAAATTCGGGGGCAGCAACAATTATGTTGACCGGAAATGCTACGGTGACAACAGCCATAGAGGCTTTGAAAAAAGGAGCTTATGACTACCTGAAAAAACCGGTAGATCATGATCTGCTTTTCAAGACCATTGGCAAAGCACTGACGCACAGTCGTCTGGAACAGGCCCTGAGAGTCAGTGAGGAACGGTCCAAGACCATGGCAGAGGCATCCTGGGAAGGAATTGTAATTCATGACAATGGCCAGTTACTCGATGCCAACAAACAGTTTTTTGATATGTTTGGCTATCAGGAGAATGAACTTCTCGGTGAGCAGATACTGGATAACATTCTTCCCGCAGTCTCTCTACCTGAGGTGAGGTTACGAATAAAAAACAAGACCTTTGGTTCCCACGAGACCATAGGTCTCAAAAAGAATGGAGAACAATTTCCCATCTTGACCAGCAGCAGGCATATGGAATACCGAGGAAAGAAGGTACGTGTCTGTGCTATTCGGGATATCACCGAAAGGGTCAAGGCTGAGCAGGAAAAGATTGAACTGCAGAAGCAGGTAGCCATTACCAATAAAATGGAAACTCTTGGATTAATGGCCGGTTCTGTTGCCCACGATTTGAATAATATTCTCTCCGGTATAGTGACGCTGCCGGAGTTATTGTTAATGCAAATGGGTGAGAATCATGAGCACAGAAAAATTATTACGCTCATACAGGAGGCAGGCCAAGAGGCAGCATCGGTTGTTTCGGATCTGATAACTGTAACAAGGGGTGCTACTGCTCAAAAGCGTGTATGGGATGCGAACATTCTTGTACGAAATTATGTGGCCACCACCAAGGAAAAAGGACTTGACTCCCAGCTGAAAGATATTGATATCATGCTTGATTGTGAGTGCAGGGTTTCAAATATCTATTGCTCTGCAGTTCACATTAATAAAATCCTGATGAATCTGATCGGTAATGCAGCAGAAGCGATTAACGGAAAGGGCATGGTTGCAGTCAGCACAAAAAATATCTCCCTTGATCATCCTTTTCTTGGGTATGAGCTTATAGCTGCAGGCGACTATGTTGTCATCAGTATCAGGGATGACGGTCCTGGTATTGAAGAGAAAAGCCTGAAGAAAATATTTGAGCCGTTTTATTCAAAAAAAGTAATGGGAAGAAGTGGAACAGGCCTGGGATTGGCCATAGTCTGGAACACGGTTCATGACCATGATGGCTTTATTGATGTGCAAAGTGATGGTGGCGGTACAACCTTCAACCTTTATTTTCCTATAACCGACAAGGCTGTCGAGGAAGAGGCAGATTCACCCTTCATTGAACAATACAGGGGATGCGGAGAAAATATACTGGTTGTGGATGACCAGGAAAAGCAACAGAAGATTGCCCGCAATCTTCTGGATAGTCTTGGTTATAAGACTGATACAGTGAGCAGTGGAGAAGAGGCCGTCAACTATATCAAGATGAAAGAAGTGGATCTGATTGTCCTTGATATGATCATGGATGCCGGTATCAACGGGCGCCAAACATATGAAGAGATCCTGAAGATAAATCCCAAGCAGCGAGCCCTTATTGCCAGTGGTTTTGCGGAGAATGATGAAGTCCAAAAGACCATTCTTCTGGGAGCAAGTCAGTTTGTCAAGAAACCTTACAGCCTGGCTCAGATGGGACAGGCTGTAAAGCAGGCATTATCTCAAACATGACCAACCTGCTTCGGGTTGAAAAAGCCAACAGACTGTGCCATTGCTGCAACTGTAACCTTTAGGTCTATGAGTGGACTGCTGGCACAGAGAGTTAGGTCGTTTATTGCGACAGGTTCTGTGCTGTCTGGTCACCCATATAGGGAAGCAGGGACTCTCCGGTGGCGGTTGTCAGACCCTGTCGATTGGTGTAAAGGGCTACCAGGGCCAAGGCCAGACGGGACTGGGTCCGCACCAGATCCCGTTGCACCTCGTTCAAACGGGCCAAGGATTCCTGCCCCACCCGGTAGCCTTCCTGGACCAGGTCCCGGGTCTGCTCCACGAGTTGCACTGAGGCGCGCTGCAGCAGGAGCTGCTGGCGGGCCTGTTCCAGTCTGGTAATGGCCTGTCGTACTTCACTCAACACTTTGTTTCTCTGCTGTTCCAGAAGCCTGGCCGCTTCACGTTTGGAGGCCCTGGCCTCCGCAATCCGGGCCTGATCGCCCCCACCTCGGAAGAGATTGTAAGAAAGATTGACAGACAGGACAGAGCCGAAATCAGCGCCCTCAAAATCCACATCATCTGTGCGTTTACCATCAACAGAACCGTTCAAGGAGACCTTAGGGTAAAAGACGGCCTGATTGGCCCCAACAGTAGACTCTGCCTGCTGCAGCTTGATTCCCTGGCCTAACAGATCAGGGCGATTGCTCAGTGCAGCAGTAAGTAACTGTTCTGTGGACAGGTCGTAAAACTGCTCTTTCTCCACCATATCCACCTTGGCCAGTTCCAGTCCCTCGGGCATCTGTCCACTCTTTCTCCCCAACAAGACCGCCAGGCCGTAGAGGGCCAGTTCATAGTCCCGTTCGGCCAGCAGGATCTCGGTACGGGCGTTGTTCATCTGCACCTGGAAGTTAAGCACCGCAGAAAGCGATCCTGCCCCAGCCTCCATACTGGTTCGGGCCTCATCGAGCTGTTTGGAATTAAATTCAAAATCTGCCTCGGCAATGGCCTTGTTATACAGAGCAAGCTGGGCTCCGTAGTAACTCTCAGCCACAGATTGAAGGAGAAGCCGCATGCCGTCTTTTCTCGCCTGCTCGCTCCCCTGCTGCCCATAGTCGGCTATCAGGTTGGAAAATTTTCGGGAAAAACCATCAAAGAGGAGCCAGGAGGCGCCAAGAGAAACCTGATAGTTTTCGTTGTCCCGGGCCACATCAGCTCCCCCCATAAGCAAAGATTGAGCCGCAGCAGCATGTTCAGACAACCTGTTTGCAGCAGCAGAGCCGCCGGCATCAACGCTCGGCCAATACAGGGCACGGGCCTGATCAATCCGCTGCCGGGCCTGTTCCACCCGCTCTGCTGCTGCTGCAAGTGTCGGATTGTCAGCAAGGGCAATGCGTTGGGCAGTTTCCAGATCAAGAACCGCCAGTTCATCCAAAGTTTCGGATGCAGCCACAAGAGGTCGGCACATCATACCTATCAATACTACTAGAAGAAAAATTTCTTTCCCGCTCACGTCTACTTTCCTCTTCTTATTGTTTCTCTGCATCAGCCATCTTCGTCCGAGGCTCAACCGCTTCTCGCGACACCCATTCTCCACGTACTCCCTTGACCACCACCCTGCGCAGGTCATTCAGGATCACCAACAAACTGGGAATCAGCACCAGGGTCAGACCGGTGGCAAAGATCACGCCACCGGCCACTGACAGGGCCATGGGAATCAGAAACTTGGCCTGCATATCAGTCTCCATGATCAAGGGGGCCAATCCCCCGACTGTACTGATGGAGGTGAGAAAAATGGCGCGGAAACGCCGCGCGCCACCTTGGATGATGGCATCAAAAAGTGTCATCCCTCCTTCCAGGTTCTTATTCACCCGTTCAATGAGGACAATGGCATCATTGATCACCACTCCTGAGAGAGCCACCATACCGAAGATCGACATCATGGACAGGTTGTACCCCATAAGCAGATGGCCGACGATGGCCCCGATAATACCGAAGGGGATGGTAAAGAGAATGATAACTGGCTGGATATAGGAACGAAACATGGTGGCGATGATGACAAAAATCCCGACCATGGCAATGGGAAAACCAATCTTCAGAGAAGCAAAGGATTCCCGGGTATTTTTCTTGGACCCCTGCATGGAGAGATAAAGATCCTTATGCTCCTGTTTCAGTTCACGGAAGGTGGTCCGAGCCAATTCTTCAAAGATTTCGCCTGCATTGGCCTGATGACTGTCCACCTCAGCAGTGACCACGATACGGCGCATACCATCCGTACGCGAAATGGTGGAATAACCGGGAGCAAAGCTGATATTGGCAACCGAGAGAAGCGGCACCTCCTGCCCATCTGCAGTGCGAATATGCATCTTTTCAAAATCGGAAATGCGGCTGCGCTCATCGGCCGTATAACGGACCTTGACCCGGATGTCGTCACGGCCCCGTTGCAAACGGAAGGCCTCACGACCAAAAAAACCGGCATTGACCTGCCTGGCCAGATCATCCACCGAAAGACCGAGGGTGGTGGCCTCGGGTTTGAGACTGAGCTGCAGTTCATTCTTGCCCTGGCTATAATCTGAACGAATCTGATACACGCCCTGAAACTCCGCCAGACTCTTCTGCAGACTCTCAGAGGCAGTAACCAGCTCATTCATATCCCGACCCTGCATCCAGACCTCTATTTCAGCACCCGATGGCCCGGCCTGCATTCCCTCAAAGGTCAAACTTTTCACCCCGGGGATGGTACCCAGCTCCTTTTCCCAGGCGATGAGCAGATCATTGGAATGAACGCCTCGGTCCTCCGAGGGCAGGAGGATTATCTGGATAGAACCCAGGTGCGGACCACTGGCACCCATAGTCCCGGAAAGGGCCTGCCCCACCAGCATCAGACGCTGGCGAATCAATGGCTCTCCACTTATGGTCTCTGTCCGCTCAGCCACTCGGATAAAGGCGGCCTCGATCTGTTTCAGGGCTTCGCCGGTGAGTTCAGGGGGCGTCCCCTCGGGAAACTCCACCGTGGAGGTAATAACAAAGCCGTCGAGTTTGGGAAAGACCTGGAACTTGACCAGCCCGCCCTTGACCAGGCCCACACTGAGTATAAGTACGGCAATGGCAAGCGAAAGCGAGATGTAGCGCCAGTTCAAGACCACGGTAATAAAAGGGACGTAGCGTCTTTCGATAAAATCCTCCAGGCCTGTGCTCACGCCCCTCTGAAATCTCCCCAGGAGCTCAAAAGGCAGCCACTGCTTGCGATGACTGTTCAGATCCGGCAGATGACTGAGATGTGCCGGCAGCAGAAAAAGCGACTCCACCAGGGAAATCAGGAGGCAGGAGACCACCACCATGGGCAGGATGGAAATAAACTTGCCCATGACCCCTCCCACATAGGAGAGAGGAATGAAGGCGACGATGGTGGTGGTGACAGCCGCAAGCACCGGCATGGCCACCTCTGAAACCCCGTTTATAGCTGCCTGCAGAGGAGGCTCACCCCGCTTTCGGTGAACATAAATGGCCTCACCCACCACAATGGCATCATCAACCACAATACCAAGAACCATGATCAGGCCGAAGAGCGAGATCATGTTAATGGTGGCCCCTACGGACCAGAGGATAAACATGGCACCGGCAATGGAGATGGGAATGCCCATGCCTGCCCAGAACGAAAGACGCAGATCGAGAAAAAGCCAGAGCAGGAAGAAGACCAGACAGAGTCCGATGACACCGTTGCGGGTCAGGAGGTTAATTCTGGCCCGCAAGGAATCCGTAGTATCATAAAAGACAGAGATATGGACTCCTGGAGGAAGGACCTCCTGTTTATTCTCGACAAAACGGGTAATGGCATCGGAAATCAGGATGGCATCCTCGTCCTCGGTCTTGGAAACCTGCACAAACATGGCGGGCTTATCATCGATGGAGGCAAAAATGGGGTCCTCAGTAAAACCGTCCCTGATCTCGGCAATCCGGTCGAGTGTAATTATCTCGCCGCCGGGACGGGCCAGAACAACAATCTGCGCCAGCTCTTCGCCGGTGTACTTACGACCCACCGTCCGTATCCGAATCTCTTCGCCAGTGGTCCGCAAGGTGCCGCCGGCCAGGTTAAGGCTGGATTTACGCACGGCAGAGGCCACCTGCTCAAAGGTCAGTCCGTATCTGCGCAAACGCTCCTCCGAGATCTCGATACCGATCTCATACTCTCTGATACCGTAGGCCTCCACCTGGGAAATTTCCGGAAGCTGCTTCACCTCATCCTTGATCTGCTCCCCCCACTGTTTCAGCTGTTTCTCAGTCAAATCCCCGGAAAGTGAGAGGAGCATGACCACCTGTTTCCGCACAATCTCACGGATAATAGGCTTTTCCGCATCAATGGGCAGGGTGGATATGGCATTGACATGGGAGCGGACCTTATCCAGGACCTCGGAGACGTCATAGCCTTCCTTTACCTCGATGGTGACCGAGGCGGAATTCTCTGCCGATTTAGTGGTGTACTGCTTGATCCCCTCTACAGATTCCAGGGCCTCTTCAATCTTCTGATTGACGCCCTCCTCCACCTCTTCCGGGTCGGCCCCGGGGTAGGAAACCGTGATGGAGATCATATCGATGGAAAACTCAGGAAAACTCTCACGAACCATAGACTTGGTCGCCAGCAATCCGACAAAAAAGATAAGAAAAAGAAGAATATTGGCAAAAACCGTATTCCGGGCAAAAGATGCAAGCAGCTTGTTCATCATTACTCCACGTGGGATTGGTTACTGATCTGAACCAGACTGCGCTCCAGGGGGTTGGCCAGACGGGTGGTGATCACCATGTCTCCTTCCGCCAGTCCCTCACTGATATAGGCCTTATTTGCCTGGACCCTGGCCACCTTCACAGGAACTGTCTGCAACCGCCCTTCCCGTATCACATAGACGGTATTCTTAAAACTTACAGCCCAACGCGGCAATTCCACTACCTGCTGTAATGAACGTCCGGGAATCTCGGCCCGGCAGAACATCCCGGCAACCAGGGGAAGCACTTCAAGCCGATCTTCAAACTGTTTTCCCTCTATGCGCAGAACTACCTTTACTGTCCTGGTCTTTTCATCAAAGAGACTGACCCGATCCAGGATAGCCACGGCCTGGTTCTTTGGATCCTCTGTCCAGTTCACCTTACATTGCACCGGCTGCAGCTTGGAGAACCAGGCTTCAGTTGCCTTGCCACCATTCTCAGCAACTGCAAACTGCAGCCATTCCAAGGCATCACGGCTATCCACCGGCACCTCCAGCTCCAGGACGGAATCATCGGCAAGACCGAGAACGATCTTGCCAGGAGACACGTACTGCCCCTTTTCTATATTTTTACTGGTTATCCTGCAGGAAAAAGGGGCGGTCACCCGACAACGTTCCAGGTTAATGGCAGCACGGGTCATTGCCTGCCTGACCTGAGCCAGGCGATCGGCGGCATTGTTGGCTGCCTGCTCTGCCTTTTCCACCCCGGCCCTGGTCCCCACCTTATTCTTCTCAAAAAGAGTCTGTATCCGTTGCAGATCTTTTTGGGTCAGTTCCCTGTCCCGGCTAAGGATGCCAAGGCGTACCTTATTGCTCTCATATTCGCTCCGGTAATCCCGATCATCGATGGCAAAGAGCAGCTCCCCTTCCGGAATCACCTCTCCGGTCTGAAGGCGGGGGTGAACCTCGACCACACTCCCGGCCACCTCGGCGGCGATATCCACCCTGCGTATGGAACGCAGTTCACCATGAGCCTCGATTACCACCGGAACCTCGACAAATACTGCAGAAACAGCCTCCACCTTGAGAGGACGTTCCACCTGTTCTGCCTGAGCAGGTACCTTTTTTCTATTTTTCAAAAAACGAAACCCGCCAAAGCTGACCGCCAGAATCAACAGGCAGGCAACAACCCTGATAATTACAGTTCCACGTACAGACTTTTCCTGTTGCTCACTCATCATCTCTCACCTTACCTTGCTCTCCAGCTGCCATGACCTGTTCCACCCGGGCGAACACCTCGCACCATTTCTCTGCAGTCTCAGGGCCCACCTTTTCCACCAAATCAACAAAGGTGGCCAACACTTCCTCTTCCATCTTCTGCATATGCCTGGCAGCCTGTTCAGAGAGGCGAACAACCACCTTTCTTCGGTCCTTTCGGCTCCGTTCCCGATGCAGGAGCCCCTTGTCCACCAAGCGCTCCACCATACATGAAGCCGAAGGAGCAGAGACCCCGAGGAGATTCGCCAGATTGGAGATAGTACACTCTCCGCAACCTTGAATCGTCATCAGGGTATGCACCTGAGCCATGGAGAGCTCTACCCCTTTGCACGTGGCACATCCCTCACGCACTCCGGACTGGATGGCAAACATCCTGCTTTTCAGTTTTCGTCCTGCCGCAGCAATGAAGCGAGCCTGCTCTATTGTTTTTTCACTGACCATTCTTCCTTAACCACTCTCTCCAGATAATTTATATTATACTTAGCATGGCTAAACAAAAGCATCGCTAAGCATCTGTCAAGAACAATTTTAGAAGCAGAGTGCACTTTACACATCATATATTCTCTGGCACAGGGATCTCTGTTTTGAGCAACTATAAAAATATATTAGGAAAAATGATTTTTTTCAGGTAAACTAAAATCAAAAACAGGTCGATAAGAAGAGTATAGAAAAACAAACCCTCAAGCACTTATAAGGAGATCACTTCTCAGGCACTAAATTAGCCAGCCTTGGAAGGAGGTAGAGACAATGACCCAGCAGGAAGCCATACGGGTACTCATGTTAAGCCCGATCTACTTCAAATTAACACCATCAGATCGCAGACAATTGATTCGAGAATATTGTGCCCTGTTTGCCGAAGTCAGCAAACAGTATGAAAACGGATACAATAAAAAGAAATAATTCTTCCGGCCAATCTCACCAGAAGGCCGAACACTGTGTGTCTCAACTTTTCTTCTTTCCCCACAGGGGATCCTGGCCAAACCGGTCCATCCACCAGTCCTCCGGCTCCAACACGTCACCGTCTGCGGGAACCAGCGGTATCCTGAACTGATCATGATGGCGAAGAAGTACGTCGTAGGCCCTGGTCAGTTTGCGCATCATATCTCCTTTTTTCCTGTCATTTCCCACAAGATCCGGATGATACTGTTTGCATTTGTTCCGGTAACTGCGCTTGATCTCCCCCAGAGTGGCCCTCTCTCCCAAATCGAGCAGCTCTTTGGCCTCAAAGATGGCCTGCCAATCTGACCTAGTCATTGTGCACTCTTGGTTTTCCAGCTCTTCTCCTCTCCCCTGCAAATCCTGGCGATATTAGAACTGTGCTTGATCCAGATCAGAACAACAATCACAAAAGCGGGCAAGAGCACAGAAGTATTGCCATCCAGGAGCCAGATACAGAGAGGAATCAGGCCTGCAGCAGCAAGCGATCCAGCCGAAACAAACCCAGTGACGGCAACCACTGCCACGAAGACGAACAAGACTGTGAAGATAGCCCAGGGCGAAAAATAGAGAAAGACCCCCAGGGCCGTGGCCACCCCCTTACCTCCTCTGAAACTGAGATAAATGGGAAACATATGGCCCAGCACCGTGGCCAGCCCGCACAAACCGACAAAGAGTTCCCGGTTATCTCCATGGGGGAGAATGATGGAAGCAAGAAAAACAGGAATAAAACCCTTGGCCACATCGCAGAGCAGGGTCAGGATGCCAAGTTTTTTTCCCAATACCCTGGTAACATTGGTAGCCCCGATATTACCGCTCCCTTCCCGGCGCACATCCATTCCTGCTCTCCGGCTAAAAAGCAGGCCAAAGGGAATCGCCCCGACCAGATAACTCACCAAAAGTGCTGCAAAAAAGGTTATTGTCATGCCTGCCTGCTCCTAAAGGACTTTTTTTTTCAGTACCCCCTCTTGAGGAAGTATAACTGTCTTACCGGTAAATGTTATCTCTCTGGATTATTTCGCTATTTTTAGTTTTTTGCCTTAACAGAGAAAAAATACTGCTAAGGCAGCAAACTCACTGCAGGGTGTTGATGTAGGGTAACTATTGACTGAGTCAACATTACTGCATATTATTTGGAAAAACAACGAAGCAAAAGAAGACGTTCACTAAGCTCTTTCGCGATTCAACTTTAATAGCGGAAAGAATGTGCCTGTGGTACATTTCTTCAAATTAGTGAGCGACCATTTCCTATTACCCATAGCCCCAGTTATTGCCCATGAGCCTGCGTACCATTTACAAATTTCCTGAGCCGGTCCTTCGTCAGAAGGCAAAAAAAATAACAGAATTTGATGATTCTTTGCAACCGCTGATCTCCGACATGGCTGAAACCATGTACGAAGCGCCGGGAATTGGTCTGGCAGCCCCTCAGATCGGAGAATCTGTGCAACTGATAGTCTTAGATATCTCCAAGGAAGAAGACGAACATAAATTCATGGTGATGATCAACCCGGAAATCACTGAACATGAAGGCACTCAGATCGACGAAGAAGGCTGTCTCTCTGTACTCGACCTCACTGCTTCGGTGAAGAGGAGCCTGAAAATCACGGTCACCTACCAGGACCTCTCCGGCGAAAAGCAGGAACTGACCACCGAAAACCGATTTGCCGTGGTACTCCAGCATGAGATAGACCACCTCAACGGCATCCTCTTTATCGACCACCTCAGCCCCCTGAAGAGGGCGCTGTATAAGAAAAAAATCAAAAAGATGTTGGCCTCAAAAAAGAGCTGATTCCATGGCAGATAAATTATTCCGCATCATCTTCATGGGTACCCCGGACTTTTCCGTCCCTGCCCTCCAGGCCCTGCTCGACGGAGTGGATCAGGTGGTGGCCGTGGTCACCCAGCCGGACCGCCCCAAAGGCAGGGGGAAAAAACTATGCCAGCCCCCGGTAAAGGTCCTGGCCGAATCTGCCGGGATTCCCGTGCTTCAGCCCACCAAGGTTCGAACTGCGGAATTTGCAGATGAGCTGCGCTCTTACCGGCCTGATCTTATCGTGGTCGCAGCTTATGGCCGAATTTTACCACCGAGCATTCTAGACCTGCCCCCTTTGGGCTGCATCAACATCCACGGCTCACTCCTGCCCCGTCACCGTGGCGCCGCACCCATTCAATGGGCTGTTATCAAAGGTGACCGGGAGGCGGGTGTCACCATCATGCAGATGGACGAAGGCATGGACACCGGGGCCATGCTCCTGCCGGCCGCCATCCCTGTAGCACCTGACGAGACCGCAGGCAGCCTCTTTGCCAAACTCTCCCAACTCGGCGGGAAAGCCCTTCTGCAGGCCCTTGATCTTCTGCGACAGGACAAACTGCCCCCCATTGAACAGAACCACAACCTGGCCACCGAGGCCCCACCCCTGAAAAAAGAGGACGGCTGCATCGACTGGACCAAGCCTGCTGAAGAACTCCACTGCCTGATCCGCGGTCTCGACCCCTGGCCCACCGCCTACAGTTTCCTTGACGGAGTGCGGTTTCGTTTCTTTTCCCCTGAATTACAAGAGATCGAATCAACCCAGAAACCCGGGACCATTATCAGTGCTGACCGCAACGGACTCTTACTGGCGACAGGCACGGGAGGACTCCTGATCCGGGAAATTCAGCCGGAAGGGAAAAAACGAATGAGTGTGGAGGCCTATCTCTGCGGCCAGCCCCTCAAATCTGGACAAGTCTTTGGCAATTGAGAGTTATAGAGAGCCCATGGGGCCTTTTCAGAAGATTGCCTACCTGGACTGCTTTTCAGGCATCAGCGGCGACATGTTCCTGGGTGCCCTTCTCCATGCAGGCCTTGACCAGAAACTTCTTCTGCAGGAACTTGGGCAGCTTGATGGCATAGATTTCCAGCTCTCCGTCAGCGATGGACTCCGCAGCGGCATCGGCTGCAAACAGGTTACTGTCAGTTCACCTTCCAACCAGCAGTTTCGCCATCTGGGAAACATCCTGACACTTCTTGACAAAAGCAGGCTCGACCCGAAAATCATCCACAGAGCGAAAAAGATATTCACCCGTTTGGCCGAGTCAGAGGCCAACGTTCACAACACGGCTGTGGAA